>JAEIGA010001338.1_pt1 | contig 38396 bp, 31 predicted proteins | sample 9270691 | NCBI WGS metagenome assembly JAEIGA01 (sample SAMN17057246, study PRJNA624740) | gut metagenome | biome: biome; isolation source: fecal sample | host: Bos grunniens | place: China: Xizang | collected 2019
AAAGCGCTGCGGAGTAATCCGTCTGTAGGGAGTCAGCAGAAGCCATAGTACCACCAAAACGAACAACCCCGGTGGGAAGGGCTGAATCCGGCGTGGGCAACCACTCGAATCTCAGAACATATAGCAGCAGAGCCAAGAAGTAATGAAATGTACGAAGCCTCGAATGAAAGATGGAAAGCGGTGCAAGTCCGAATCCACGTAACAGTGCGGAGGAGTTGACAGGGTATCCGGCGAGGAGAGATAAAAGAGTTGCGGCAGGAACATTAGCTCCGGGACCAATCACACGCCGAGAAACCGCCGTATGCCATAAATGGCACGTACGGTGGTGTGAGAGGGGGCGAAAGCCCCCTACTCAATTTGAAGTTTGATGTTGAATTTTGGATATTTGAAGTGGGAGATAGCGCCGCTGCGCTGCGCGCATCGGCGGAGGTGGGAAGGGCCCGCGACCCGGCTTCGCGTCTCACTGCGTTCGCTTACTACGCCGAGGCCTACGAGCTACTGCGTAGCTCTCCGGGAGTAGATAGCCGCCAGGAATAACGAAGGCCGTGAACCGAAAGGTTCACGGCTTTCTTCGTTATGATGTTGAAAGTTGAATGTTGAATATTGAAAGTGGAAGATAGCGCCGCAGCGCTGCGTGCAGCAGCGGAGGAGGGAAGGGTAGTATGACGAAAACTCGTTATAAGGCCTTTAGTGAGCCTCATAACGAGTTTTGATATGTAAGACTGAATACGTTATTACGCCTGATTACGGAATTGCTCTATAATACCGGCAATGAAAATCGATTCTTCGGGGCTCAGGTGATGCTGAGAGGGCTCGTTGCCATTGATTCGTTTGATGAATGCGGCAATCTCGTAGCGCAAGCCGTCTTCTTCAAATTTGGTAAAGTATTTACGGTTGCGTTCACTGTTCTCGAAGCGAACTTCAAAGTATTCCGTTTTCCACCACGGGGCAGGGACGTAAATATAGCCTTTGGAACCAGTGATGCATAAATCGCCCTCACGTTTGGCTTCGATGCCTACGGTAGCTATGGCATTGGCTCCTTTATACGTAAAATGTGCGCGCGTAAAGGTATCTACCTGATACTCCTCATTTTTTATCGAGAAGAAAGATACGTTGAGTGGTTGCGTGCCAAGTAATTTGGTGATGGCAAGCAGCGGATAGGTGCCCAATTCTGTCAGCGCACCACCTGCTTGAGCCGCATCGTATTCTCGTAATGTTTTATCGGTGATGATTTTTGTGAAGGCCGCATCTACAGCTAAAACGTTGCCTATTACACCGCCCTTTACGATACCGAGCAATTGACAAAAGCCGGGAGCATAGGCAGTTTTAATGGCCTCCATGAGCACGCAGCCGTGTTCTGTAGCCAATTGATAAAGCTCAGTTGCTTGCTCTTGGGTTAGCGTTAGTGGTTTTTCACAGAGAACATGCTTTCCTTGCAACAGTGCTTTTTTTGCAAACTCGTAGTGTACATGGTGCGATACGGCAATATAAACGGCATCTACTGTGGACAACATGTGACCATAGTCTGAATAGGCACCGGATATTTCATATTTGGTGGCAAACTCAGAGGCTTTTTTCTTGTCTCTACCATATACAGCAATAACATCCAAGCCGGATACGAACTTTGATTCGTTGACAAATCTACCGGTGATTCTTCCGCAACCAACGATGCCGACGCGGATAATGGGCAACAATTTTTTTCTTATGTCGGTTGAAGAGACTCCTTTGGTGCGTTCTAAGTACACGACATCGCAGTATTCCTTAATGTAATCAAACTTGCCAATCCAGTCGGAGCCTATGGCGAATACATCGACGTCATAGCGTTGAATGTCTTCGATTTTTTGTCCTTCTTCATTTTCAACGATGATGACATCAGCCAAGCCACTTCGTCTGACATTTTCGATTCTTTCCTCCAAGGATTGCTGAACATTCAATTTTCCTCGGGATTGGTCGTATAAATCGCTGGTAACACCTACAATGAGCTTGTCTCCCAATTTGCGGGCTCTTTCAAGAAGACGCTGATGCCCTGTGTGGTACAGGTCAAAGGTTCCGTATGTAATAACGGTTTTCATGTGGACGAGCCGTAGGTATCAATGAATTTGTTGACTGAATCTTCAAATGGTAGATGTTTTACCATGTGTTCGACGGAGGGATGCTTATATGCCAATGTTGGGGGATAGGACATATAGTCACCATAGAAGAATTGGAGATATTGACGGGAATGGTTTGGTACGTTGTATTCCACGCCTTCAAAGCTCATTTGCTTTAACGGGAAAATATCCTCGTAAGCTAGTACTGTGTTTTTAGTAAACTCTATAGCAGGAGAGAGGAAAATAGCCGGCGATTCAGAGGAATCCAGTGCTGGTTTTCCGTTGAGTATCTCTTTTGCTATTTTGTCTTGTATCTCGCTATCTGTATAGTTGACCAGTGGCGTGATGAGCACTACCGACTTTTTAAAGCGGGTGATAGCAGCGTCAATTCCTACTTTGTTTTGAGCAGATAAAGGCTCGTGATAAAAATGATAAGGATAAATATCCAAGCTTAACGGGGTTCCGTCCACTGTTATTTGGAGAAAAACGTGTAATTTCCACGAAAAACCTTCGGAGGCAGGAAAAAGCTCTGGTAACTTTTTAAGGAGCTCATCAAAATCTTGTCGCGTCATGCTTACATCAAGATCATCATCCCACGGAATGAAGCCTTTGTGGCGAACAGCCCCAAGCAAGGTGCCATAATCAAGCCAGAAGTTTATATTGTTTTCGCGACATTTTTTAGCAAACAGAGCAAGGAGGGTAGCATTGCCTTCTTGCAACAAACGTAATTTGCCGGTGGCTTGTGGAACTTTATCCACCGGAAAATGAAAAGAGATAAGTTTCTCTAAATTTTTAAGTCTTTCGTTTACTGAATTACTTTTCTTATTTCGACGAGCTCTCAGAAATGCTTTTACAAAGCATCTCGCCCAATGTGGTAACATGAGAGAAATTTGATACCGGAGTTTGTGTAAAATACTCATCAAAATGATTTGATTTATTAGTATACGCAGCTACTACATAAGAGGAGCTCTTGGCTATTCTATCTTAATTGTTATATGAAGTACAGCCTTTTTTAAGTAATAACAATAATTCAGGATGAGAATAAACAAAAAAGCACGGTGCATTACCATGGATGCACCGTGCTTTTTTGAAAATTATTATTACAAGGCTTGGTAGCAAGCTTGCTGCTCGCCGGGGAGCGTTGTTTCATATGAGATACCGATGGCGTCTCTCGCTTCTTCCGGGGTAGAATAGATGCCGGCACCGGCCATGGCATACATAGCAGCCCCCAGAACGGTACTTTCAGAAACAGTGGAGACAAGGATGGGCAGGCCAAGAATGTCTGCACGCATTTGTGTCCATATCTTGTTTCTTGCTCCGCCACCTACGAGCAGTAGTTCTGTAGCTTTGAATCCTCCTACCTTTTCCAGTTTCTCGAGACGGTTCTTCAGACGATAGGTGAGAGCCTCCATAGCGGCGCGATAGATGTGTCCGCGAGTTCTGCCGAGGATAAGACCTTCGATGCTGCCGGGAGTAGAATCGCTGGGCAGGAAGTTAGGAATGAGCTTTACGCCATCGCACCCAGGTGCTACGGCTGCAGCTTCAGCATCCATGGTGTCGTAGTTTTCTCCGCTGTAACAGGTGGCTTTTACCCACTCGATAATACCACTGGCAATCCATTGGAGCCCGGGATTAAGCAGCCCTTGTTTGCTATCGAATTCTACGGTAGCACCGGCGGCGTAGTCTTCTGCCTCTAATTTTGCCTTTGCTGTGCGCAACATGAGGATTTCCCATGTGCCGCTGGAAAGGAAGGGCTGATTTTCTTTTACACCGCTGCCGAAGAGCGCAAACTGTGTATCGTGTCCGGTGGAAACGACAGGAACAGAGCAGGGGATGCCCAAAAGCTCGCAAGCTTCTGTTGTAAGGTGCCCGATAACTTCTCCTGCATTAACCATGGGCGGGAAGAGCTCTTTGCGAATGCCGATAGTATTCAGGATTTCCTCGCTCCAGTCGCCTGTGGTCAAATCGGTCATTTGTGAGGTGCCGGCCATAGTGCGGTCTGTTGCCATGACTCCGGTTAGACGATGGGCAAGAATGTTGGAGATGAACAGCCAAGCGTGAGCCTGCTCCAAGAGCTCGGGGCGATTTTCTTTAATCCAGATAAGCTTGTAAATCGTGTTAAAGGCGAACTCACCAACACCGGATATTTCGTTCAGCTTGCTTTGAGGAAGATACTTCTCAATGTGTTTCATTACTTCGGCAGTGCGGGGGCACTTCCATGAGATAACGGGGTAAAGCAATTCTCCTGATTCGTTTACCAACGCGCCATCCACACCAAAGGTTGTAATGGTAACACCTTTAATTTGAGTAGCATCAACTTGAGGCAAAATGTTGTGTGTGCATTCAGCCAACTGTTTCAAAATTCTATCTGCATTCCAAACGTGAAATTGCGGATTTTCAGCTCCACTATCCGTGGAATTGGGTTGGCTTGATTTGGCTACAAGGTTTCCCTTTTCGTCAACGAGAATGGCGCGTACATTGGTCGCACCGCAATCTAAGCAAAGTATGTAGGACATGATTATAAAATGGGTGGTTATTTAAAAATTTGCTTTATGGCTTGATTTACATGAAAAATAGGTTGCCAACAATTTGCGATATGCTCAGCGCAGCGTTTGCCTTCTCTCCACATTTGTAATTCAGTAATTACAGCCATTGCCATGGATTCAGGTGTGTCTTCCGCTGCAATGCTTCCAGAGTTTTGAGTGGTATACCAATGCAGAATCTTGAGAGTAGGGCGTGGAGGTACAACAAGAGAACATCCGCAACACATTGCTTCTGCTGATGCAATATGTGTACTTTCGCTTCTTGATGTGCAGATTGCAACTTGAGCTTTGTTGTAAATTTCAGGAAGGGTGTGATTCAATGCATATCCCATCAAATGTATCCTATTTTTGATATTTTGAGAAAGTTTCTCATAACGCTCTTTCACTTTATCCCCAATTTTTCCATAAATTTCAACTTGAACCATAGAATCTCGCTCTATGATTTCTTTAGCTACGTTTATCATAAATAGAGGCCTCTTCACTTGATCTCCTTTATCGTCAGACCATCGGCCGACACAGACAACTTTTATTTCTTTCTCTATATTAGGTAGAAGATGGAAGTTAGTCGAAACTGGAGCTGGCATATTAAATACTTTGGAGGCAATTTTTTCCCCATATAAAATATGCGAACGAAAACTTTCTGCTGCTACAGGGCTTGTAGTGATAACATCTGCATAGGAAAGATGAAGGCTTCTAAATATGTTAACAAAAGGTGATTTGATGATTTTAAGCCAGCTTGCGTTTTTGGAAGGCTTAAGATTGCCCCCGAAGTCCATATGTATTACGAGCTTAAGCCCTGCTTTGTGTATGGCTCGAGCAATTAAGGTATACTTTGGGGCACCCCAAGAGTAAAGAATCACCGCATCGATTCCCAAGGATTTCCACCAGGAAACGGAGCGTAAGTTTTTATATTCAGTTCGGATAATCCCCTCACGTTGATCTGAATCATGATAAGGCAAGGGCATGATGCACTTACTCTCTATTCCCATGCTTTGAAGTGTTCGTGAAATAAGTCCTGTGTCGCGGATGAAAAAATGTTCATTCGCAGCAAATGCAACAGGAGTACAGCAGTAAATTTTCTTATATCGAGGATTCATATTCTTTTAAGAAACCCGGCCGATGCTGTTGCATCGGCCGGGAAAATTGGAGGGAATTAATACTTCCCGTAAATCGGGCCGAAGTTGGCGCAGGCGCGGAAGTCTGCACCCTCGGGGTCGGCGGTGCCGAAAAGATCCCAAGCGGCGGGACGGTACACCTGCTCCTCCGGTACGTTGTGGGAGTACACAGGAATGCGGAGCATGGAAGCCAGCGTCAGAATGTCGGCGCCAATGTGGCCGTATGTCCAAGCACCGTGGTTGGCGCCCATGTTGGCCATGACAGTGTAAACATCCTTGAAACCGCCCTTGCCGGTGAGGCGGGGGGCAAACCAAGTGGTCGGCCAACCCGGGTCAGTGCGTTGGTCAAGCTTGTCGTTTACGTCCTGGGGCAGGTCGCAGGTCCAACCTTCAACAACGGTCAATACGGGGCCCTGACCCTTCACAAGGTTCATGCGAATCATTGTGATGGGCACATTGCCCTTGGAAACGAAGTGCAGGGAGTAGCCACCGCCGCGGAAATATTCGCGGTTGGCCGGGCACCATTCGGAGGCACCCATCATGGCCTCGATATCAGCCTGAGTAGTCTCACCGGTCTTCTTCATGATGGGGGTGCCATCGGGGGCGGTGGAGTGCATATTGCCGTCCAGAGCCGTAGAACCGGAGTTAATCAGGTGCATGATGCCGTCCTTAGCAAGGCCCTCCATGGTGTAACCCGTCACGCGCTTCACGGCAGCGGGGCTCCAGTAGGTACGGATGTCGGAGAAGCAAGCGGCACGACCTGTCAACTGGTGCAGAAGGAGCATGCAAATGCCGTTCATGGCATCGTTCTCGGTAGCAAAGGGAATAGCCTCACGGGGGCCGTTCCAGTCGAAGGTGCTGTTGAGGATGGACTCAGCCATATCACCGTTCGGGTAGAAGTCCGTCCAGTGACGCTGGCCTTGGAAACCACCGCAAATAGCATTGAAGCCCAAGCCTTCCTCCTCGCGGTCAATCGTCTTGAGGTAGGGATTGCCGTGCATCATATCGCGGAAGATAATGGTCATCAGGATGCTTTCGCGCAGGGTGCGCTCCTTCTCTTCCGGAGAAAGAACGAGGTCGGGGCGGTTGCGATCCGGACCAATCTTCACGTACTTATCAGCCCACTGCATAGCCAGCTCGAACTCGGCCTTGTCGTAAATGCCCAGCTCCATGCGGCGGCGAACCTCCGTCATGTCAACGGACTGCACGCGCATGCCGAGGTAGCTCTCCCAGAAGGAGTGGTCAACGATAGAACCGGCAATACCCATGGAGCAGCCACCGATGGAGAGGTAGCCCTTGCCACGAAGTGTGGCAACTGTCAAGCCGGCACGGGCAAAGCGCAGAATCTTCTCAGCAACGTCTTCGGGAATGGAGGTGTCATCGGCATCCTGCACGTCGTGGCCGTAGATGGAGAATGCGGGCACACCCTTCTGGGCATAGCCGGCAAGGGCAGCAGCCAGATACACAGCACCGGGACGCTCCGTGCCGTTGAAGCCCCAAATAGCCTTCGGGGTGGAGGCGTCAGTCTCAAATGTTTCAGTAATGTAGCACCAGCAGGGAGTCACAATGAGGGAGCAGCCCACGTTGTTCTCGGCGAACTTTTGGTTACAGGCAGCGGCTTCAGCAGGACCACCGATGGTGGTGTCGGCAATCACGCACTTAACGGGCTGGCCGTTAGCGTGGGTTACATTGGCCTCAATGAGGGCGGCTGCAGCCTTAGCCATGTTCATGGTCTGGTCTTCAAGAGACTCACGAACACCAAGACGACGGCCGTCAATGGTCGGGCGAATACCGATAGTCGGTAATGTGTCGTATTTCATAACGTATATTGTGTTGACGTTGAGATGAATAAATTATTTGTTAGAGCCGGTCGGCTTGCGGAAAATAAGGCTGTAAAGCAGTACAACCGCAAAGCAGATAGCAGGAACAATGAAGGAAGCACGGACAGCAGCAGAGGAAGTACCCAGATTGGTATCCCAGGTGTTATCAAAAGCAGCTGTCAGACCGAGCCAGCAGGAATCAGCATCGCCGATAATGCCGGCCATCCACGGGGTAATCAAAGCACCACCAAGAATTGCCATAATAAGGCCGGCTGCGCCAAGCTTCACATCGCGCTGGTTCAAGCCACCCAAGGCAATACCGTAAATAGTGGGGAACATCAAGCTCATGCAGCCGGACATAGCGATAAGGCAAATCACGTTGGCAGAGAAATTAAGACCGCCAATGGAGAAAAGCGTGTCGGAGGGCAGGTAAATCGTGCCGGCACAGCAGGCAATGGCTGCGATGGCAAAAAGACTCATCATGCTAGCCGGGTTAAACTTCTTCATGTAATAGGTTGCAATCCATCGGCATACAATGAAGAGGACGAGGGAAATCAGGTAATAAGAAGCAGCAGTGGCGGGAGATACTCCCAACTCCTTGCAGCAGTATACGTTCAGGTAAGTCCATGCGGCAATCTGAACACCCACATAGAAGAACTGAGCAATCACACCGCACCAGTAGCGGGGCTGGCTAAGCAGAGAGAAGAGCATGCTGCGGTAGCTGCCTACGAAGAACAGGTAAACAATCGGGCCAAGTGTGCCGTAAAGTACCCAATGTACCTTGTTCATGTCGGGGAACAGGAAGTAAAGCACTACCAACGGAACAATAGCAAACAGGGCGGCAATCAAAACGCGCACGCTGCTGCCGTTGCCTTGTGTTTCCGGCTCTTCTGTTTCAGCGGCTTCTGTAGCTGTTTCCTGTGTGTCCTTAACACGAAGGAAGAACATCCAAATCAGGAATGCAATAAGGCAAAGGCCTACATAAGGAGCACATACCCAGAAAAGCTCATTGTGTACAATCTCCTTAAGTTGTTCTGTCGGCATCAAGGCGCGCTCGTCAGCTGTAGCAGGGTTCAAGTTGCTGAGAATCAGCTGTTGAGCCAAAAGAATGCCGGCAATAGAACCTACCGGGTTGAAAGCCTGTGCAAAGTTCAAACGGCGAACCGCTGTGCTATCCGGCCCCAAGGAAATAACATAAGGATTACACGTTGTCTCCAAGACGGAACAGCCACAAGCCACAACAAAGATGGCAATAAAGTAAATCTCAAAACTCTGGTTAATACATGCCGGAATATAACAGAGAGCACCGGCAATGTAAACGCCTAAGCCAATAAGAACGCCTTTCTTATATGAAAATTCTTCAATCAGAATGGAAGCAAAAATAGCCAACACGGCATAAGCGCCATAGAAGGCAACCTGAACCAAAGCGGCTTGTTCTTGCGGAATCGTAAAGATATTCTTAAACGCCGGTACCAAGTTGTCCGTCATATTGTTCAGCAAACCCCAGAGCGCAAAGCAGCTCACGAGCATGAAGAAAATCGAGCGGAAACGGCGCGGCACTACAGGTGTCATGTCTCCTTTAACGTACTTGCTCATACTTTATATAGACTATCATTCGCCTTCTGTATGTCAAGTTAAAATAGAGAAAGTTCGCTAAAAAAGGGAAAAAGCTTGCTTCTAATCTGCAAATACAGTAATATGTCCCGAGCCTCGGATTATATTATGAATCTTGCTATTATCGGAACCGGATACGTTGGCCTCACCACAGGCACCTGCTTTGCAGAAGTAGGGCACAATGTGGTTTGTGTGGATAATAATCAAGCTAAGGTAGATGCTCTGCTGCAAGGTAAAGTTCCTATCTACGAACCGGATTTGGAAGAGCTCATCCTGTCTAATGTTTCTGCCGGGCGGTTGCATTTCACTACCAATTTGGCAGAGGCTGTTGCATCCAGCGAAATCATTTTCATTGCTGTTCCCACCCCTCCGCAAGAGGATGGTTCTGTAGACCTTTCATATATCGAGTCTGTTTCTCATGAAATTGCGGATGCTCTCACTCCTGAGATGGGATACCGTGTTGTTGTGGATAAATCCACGGTACCTGTCAGCACTGGCAGTAAAGTTTATCAGGTAATAGCCCGATATGCAAAGGGCAATGTTGATGTCGATGTGGTCTCTAACCCTGAGTTCCTGCGCGAAGGTAGCGCCGTCTCCGATTTGATGAATCCGGATCGTGTTGTTATCGGTGCCGATTCTCAGCGCGCTATGGATCTCATGAAGCGTGTTTATCAGCCGTTCAATGCCCCTATCGTAGAGGTGGATCTTCACTCTGCAGAGCTCATTAAGCATGCAGCAAACTCTTTCTTGGCACTCAAGATTTCCTATATCAACGCAGTTTCTGCAGTGTGCGAAAGCGCCGGTGCAGATGTGGAGCTGGTGGCTCAGGGTATTGGTATGGATAAGCGCATCTCTCGCCACTTCCTCAATGCCGGTTTGGGCTATGGCGGTTCCTGCTTCCCGAAGGACGTTAAGGGATTCATTAATGTGGCAGATCAGTTGGGCGCTCCCATGAATATCCTTAAAGAGGTGGAGGCTATCAACGAGCGCCAGTTAGAGCGTTTCCTTAAGCGTGTTCGCAAAAAGTTGTGGGTGCTGCGCCACAAGCGTATCGCTGTATGGGGCCTGGCATTCAAGCAAAATACGGATGACGTTCGCGAGTCTGTCGCCATTAAGCTTATCAAGCGCTTGTGCGATGAAGGAGCCATAGTAACCGCTTACGACCCGAAGGCAGCCGAAACTGGCGCTGCAGCATTGGAAGGGTATAACGTAACCATCGTGGATGATATGTACGAGTGCACCCGCGAGGCGGAGCTTCTCATTGTCGCCACCGAGTGGAAACAGTTTGCTATGGCAAACTTAGTGAAGGTGCGTGAATTGATGCGCTTGCCCATCATCTTTGATGGTCGCAACATTCTTCACGGTGAGAATGCCCTCCACGCCGGGTTTGAGTATCATTCTATCGGTCGCAAAACGCTGCGTCCTCAATAAACACGTATTTCATTGTACAAAAAAGTCGCCCGAACACAGAAGTGAGGGCGACTTTTTTTGTAAAAAATTAAATTGCAAATTAATTAGGCTTGAGGAGCTTCACAGAGGTTGCGCTCAATACAAGCGTAAGCATTATGGTTGTGGATAGACTCAAAATTCTCAGCCTCCACCTTATACCAAGAGAACGCATTGTAATGTTCCGTTGCTACGGCTACATTGCGCACCAAGTCCTCCACAAAGACTGGATTCTCGTATGCCTTGTCGGTCACATATTTTTCGTCCGGACGCTTCAGGAGACTATAGACCTGGCAACTGGCACAATTCTCAACCAAGTCAATCAGGTCTTCAATCCATACAGCTGAGCCGGAAAAACGCACAGAGTACGTCACGATACCACGCTGATTGTGCGCACCGTGGTCGCTCATGGCCTTAGAGCAGGGGCAAAGGGTTGTTACAGGAACCTTGATAGTAAGAGTGAAGGCGCCGGGCTCATTGCGGTTTGCATCGATAACAAAGCGTACCTCGTAATCCATCATGCCTTCTAAGCCTGTAACCGGGGCCTTTTTCAAGCGGAAGAAAGGAAAATCAATTTCCACACGCGCACGCTGTGCATTCAATTTTTTGAGAAGACTGGAGGGCAGCCGTACGGCAGAATGCACATCCAAGTAGCGTTTATGCTCATGCAGAGCCTCCACAAAGCGGCTCATGTGGGTACCCTTGTATTCCTTGGGTAAATCTACCATGAGGGCCAAACGTGCCACGGTAGACTGGGTTCTGTTTTCTTTGTCGCTGATGATAATAGGGTATCGGACATCGCGAATACCAACCCGATCAATCGAAATCTGTCGGGTGTCTCGTTCGTTCTGAGTGTCCTTAAGTTCCTTCATGTCAATATTGAAGGGTAGGGAGGATGCTTAAACGGCCGGAAAAACAGAGGGAGCTTGCAGGCAATAGCTTACAAGCCCCCTCCATTATCAACGACAATCTGCCGTCGAGAACTCCTCCATATTGAGCAAAATCAGGGGAGCAGGTTCACGGCACGGGCACGACGAATCTCGCGCGTGATCTTGCGGTGCATCTTAGCGGAAACACCGGTCACACGGCGGGGAAGAATCTTACCCGTCTCAGAGGTGAACTTGGAAAGGAACTCGGGGTTGCACATATCAACGGCACCGGCAGGGATGTCAATGCGACGACGGGGCATTGTCTTGTTGCAGGTGCGGAAACGGATACGACGCTCAACGCTCTTGAATTCAGTAATCATGGTATATAAACTTAACTGGTGGTACAGAAGATTAGCGCATCTCGCGGTGCAGAGTGCGGCGCTTCAGGTACGGGTTGAACTTAACCTTCTCCAGACGACCGGGGGTGCGCTGGCTCTTCTTGTTACGAGTGGTAACGTAGCGAGAGGGGGTCTTACCCTCAGCCTTAGCTTCTGTGCATTCCAGGATGATGATATCTCTAGGCATAATTGTGATGTTGTTGACTTGCGGGCGCCTATTCTACACTATTCTTCGGATTCGTCAAGAGAAATTATGCTTTCCGTGTCATTTTGTAGACCGGAAAAGCCTACATGGTCGGAATTTTTGGCCATATAGTTAGCGTATGAGCCGTATTTTTTCTCAAATTCCTCCTGGCATTTCACGGTAAGGCGGCAGAACGGGCGAGCCTGCAGACGCTTCTTAGGAATAATCTCAAGGGAAATTTCGCAAATGCCATAGTACCCCATGCGGATGCGTTCCAGCGCAGCGTCAATTTCAAAAAGCTGCTCGCGGTCTTTGCCCAAAAGGCGGATAGTCAAGTCTCGCACTTCTGCTTCACTGCCGGCATCGCCAATGTGCTGGCCGGAGGAAGAAGAAACATTAGACGCACCACTGCGCAGGTGGTCGCGCGTCACATCCTGCATGTTGGGCAGCAATTTATCTCTCAAATCCAGCAGGGCTTGACGCTGTTCTTCCAAAAATGCCGGCCACTCAGGATCCGACTTGAGTACGGCCAAAGTTTCCTTCAGTTTAGCCTTTCTGGCCTTTTCCTCGGGGGTAAGCGTTTCGCGAGCCGGTTTCGCCTTGCTTTTTTCAACTTTAGCTTCAGCTGCAGCCTCAGATTTTTTGCTGCGGGAAGCGGACTTTTTAGCCGGTGTAGCAGTCGCACTGCCGGTGCTTTTAGCGCCGGTTGCAGACGTTGTGGATTTTCTAGTTGCTGACATATACTGTATACAGAAATGAGAACAAAACAGATGCCCGGAATGCGGGCTCAACAGGCGCCGCGGGCACGTTCACATGCTATTATCACATGAGGGGGCTTAAATCAAGAAAAAATTGTGTCTAACGAACGAGAAAATTCATATTTTATGACAGCACTGTATAAAAGTAAGAGCTGCGCTGCTTTTCTGTTGATTTTATCACTCTCGGTGTGCTAGAGTAGCTAGTATGGCAATGCAGAGATTAACGGGAGTATTAATACCGCTTTTTTCCATGAGGAGAGAGGGAGACGCCGGCATTGGCGATCTGATGGCGTTGGAGGAATGGTTGCATTGGGCAGCGGAGCACCGAGTAGGCTTTTTACAGCTTTTGCCCGTTAACGCCGTGGGGGATGACGATGCTCCGTCACCTTATTCAGCTATTAGTTCTGTAGCGTTGGAGCCGCTATATCTCAGCTTAGAGCGAGTGCCCGGTATAGAGTTGCCGCTGCCGCCGTATGCGGACGATTTACCACCGCGCCAATTACCCGGTGGCCCGAACTATGTAGACTACGCGCGCGTGCGTATGTATAAGCGTTATCATCTGAAACGAGCATTTGCTCGATTTGAGGATGAAGAAAGCCTTGCGCCCTTACGCCAGGAATTTGAGGCATGGGTATTGCAGCAGGGAAGTTGGTTGCAGGATTTTGCGGATTTTCGCGTGCTTAGCATAGCGTATGGCACCAATGCCTGGTGGCAATGGCCGGTGCAGGATACAGATATAGCTCGCCGTATTGTCGAAGGCTCACCCGCCTCCCGTCGCCAGAAGCGTTATCAACAATGGTTGCAGTGGCTTTGTGCCAGGGAATGGGCCCAAGTGCGCGCCGTGGCGGACTCTCTCGGGGTTTACCTGATGGGCGATGTCCCCATCGGTATCTCCGTAGCAAGTGCAGATGTTTTCTTTGAACGCTATCTCTTTGATATGAACTGGAGCGGCGGCGCACCGGCCGAAGGAAACTTTGCGGAGGATCCCTTTACGGCAAAGTGGGGACAAAATTGGGGCATTCCGTTGTACCGTTGGGATGTGATGGAGCACGATGGTTTCTCTTGGTGGACTCGCCGAGTTCGTAAATTAGCCGAGATTTTCAAAATGTATCGCATTGACCACGTTTTGGGATTCTACCGCATCTATGCCTTCCCTTGGATGCCCGACCGCAACAGTGAGTTCCTGCACCTAAGCCCGGAGGAAGCCGCCGCACGTTGTGAGGGCCGCAAACCGGGGTTTCGTCCTCGTCCGGATTGGACGCCCGAGGATCGCCGTGCCAACCTCATGCAGGGGGACCATCTCCTCTCACAGCTACTCAAGGCGGCTCCCGAGCAATTGGTGATAGGCGAGGATTTAGGTTGTGTGCCCGATTATGTGCGTCCTGATTTATCGCGATTACGCATCGCCGGTTTCAAAATCCCTCACTGGGAGATAGACGAGCACAGCCGCATTTGCAGCGGTCAGAGTTATAATCCTTGCTCCTTCGCCACGTATGCTACGCATGATTTCCCGCCCATCTGTAATGATTGGAACGACTGGTACGCCAATGTGCGGGCCGGAGAACAGGCACTGGTGGATGCCACGCTTAGCAGCACGGAATTGATGGAGACCCGCCGCGTGGCTCGTGATTGCGAGCGTGTGCTTGGCTGGTTAGGCGATTTTGCCGGTTTAACACTACAGCAGTCCTTGGTTCCCTGGGGGCAGGAAATTAAAACAGCTCTTTTCCGCGCGCTCTTGCAGAGCAGGTCTGCCTATGCTGCGTTGATGTGGACCGAGCTGTTTGATGTTCCGGTGCGTCTCAACACCCCCGGAACACAAGGTGGTGCAAACTGGCGCCCACGAATGCCCTTTACCGCAGCGCAAGCTGCCTCCATGCCGCAAAGTAGCTGGTTGGCGGAGTTGTCGCGCTCAGCCTCCCGTTAATAGGGGGCAAATTCCGAATGAATCTGTATTAAAAACATAAAACCCCGCCGCTTGCGTTCTTTTTACTTGTCAGCGCGAATCGGCGGGGGTAGAATGCACCCATGCGTCATTTATCTTTGCTTAGCGTTGTTTTCTGTGCAGCCCTAGTATCATGTGTGGGGCAAAAACAATTTACCATCGAAACCACACCTAGCGGAGCAACCGTTACCATTAATGGTCGCCTCATTGAGGGAAAAACGACACCTCTTATTGTCGATATTAAGGAGGATAAGGACCTCGGTATTGTTGTAGAAAAGCCCGGCTACAGCGTAGGCGCAGCCACCGTATACACGCAAACAAGCTGGTGGCGCTCCCTGTTGTGGACGGAGAATGACCCTCGCGCTCGCTATATTGAAGAAGATTCCATCTGCATCCCCATGCAGCCCTTGCGTACCAATGCTACCTACACACCCACTATTTTAGAGCCGTTCCGTTTCCCGGAAGAGCGAGGCCCTCTTAGTGATTCAAAGGCTCCGGAGCTTCGTCCGTTGCCAAAGATGTAAGCCGTGCTTTCCTCAGGCCTATCTGTATTCCAAAGAATCTAGGGTATGAATAACCAGGAGCCCTTTCGCCCGGCCCCCCGTAGTCAAAAAGAGTCCCCTGTATTTAATGTGGAGCAGGGGGATTCGTCGTGCTCTAGCCGTTCGGAAAATCCTGCGCCTTTGCAGGCGGCAACAGTCGAGGCCTCTTCTTCTCCTGTTGTACAGCCTGTCCGCAAACGCGGATGTTTTTCTGTGGCTATATTTGCCGCAATTTTAGTGGGTGGAGCTGCCGGTTTCTATTATTATACCACAACTCAGCCGCAGAAAATAAAGGAACCGTTTGCTCTTCTTTCTTCCTCTTCCGGGGCAGAGGCGGAGCCCGTATCTTTTTCGCAATTATTGAAAGCAGCCCAAGCCGGTAACAAATCTGTCTATCTTCAAGTGGCAGAGGCCTATGCTCACGGTGTCGGTACGGAGCAGAATATTCAAGAGGCTCGTCATTGGTATCTTGCTGCCGAAAAGAGCGGTTCTGTCGCCGCGTCTCTCGCCTTGGCTGAGATGGACTATGCCGCAGCATCCTACGCTGCGGCCATGCCGCGCTACACCTGCGCTTTGGCGGAGCTTACTGCCGAGCAGTTCTATCGCTTCGCTTTCTGTCACTATCATGCTTTCGAGCAAGCAACCGGAGAAGAGGCTGCGGAGCATGCTCGCCTTGCGGTGCATTATTATACCAATGCCGCTACACAGCAGCATGCGCAAGCTGCAATTCAACTGGGGCATTGTTATTATAAAGGTATCGGTGTAGAGGTTTCTATAACCGAGGCCATTATTTGGTTTAGCGTTGCCGCAGAGCAGGGCGTTGTAGAGGCCCAATTTCGTTTGGCTTGGTGCCTCATGCAACAAGCCCCTTCAAACAACGAGCTAGCAGCGCAATGGCTTTCCCGTGCTGCAGAGCAGGGGCATGCTGCTGCCGCCTATAATCTTGCGCTGTGTTTATTGTCCGGTCGTGGGGTAGAGAAAAATCCTCAACTTGCGCTTACTTATCTGCAACAGGCGGCAGAGCAAAATTACACCTCTGCCATCCGTCGCCTTGCTTTTTGCTATCGCGATGGTGAAGGCTCCCCTCGTAATCTGCCGCTTGCTGTTTCCTGTTTTGCTCGGGCTGCTGAGCATGATGCAGAATCGGCCTACAACTACGCATGGTGCCTGCACCATGGGTTTGGGGTAGAGCCCAACTTACCCGTTGCTTTGGCTTGGTATGTTCGTGCTGCTCAACTGCAATATCCTCCGGCGCAAGAGGTGTTGCCCTCATTCCGACTCGTCCGTCTCATGCCTAATTTCGGTTTAGAATGGATGCTAAAATCCCAAAATTATCCAAAGATGTAATTTTTTGTGAATTTATGCTTGCATTTTTTCAAAGTAAGCGTATATTCTCCTGCACGCAAAGGTGCTGCAGAGTTGCAGTACCCACAACCATCATCTAACTAACACATCATTATGGCTCGTCTTTTCGGTATCGAAATACCCAATGAGAAGCGCGTTGAGGCCTCCCTTTGCTACATCTACGGCATTGGCCCCTCCACCGCCAAGAAGGTGCTTGAGCAGGCCGGTATCTCTCCGGACCTTCGCACAGGTACACTCTCTGACGCTCAGCTGACCAAGATCGTACAGGCTATCACCAGCAACAACATCCTCATCGAGGGTGACCTCCGTCGTGAGAAGCAGCTGGCCCTGAAGCGTCTTACCAGCATCAACTGTCTGCGCGGCATCCGCCACCGCAAGGGGCTCCCCGTTCGCGGTCAGCGCACCCGCACTAACGCCCGCACCCGCAAGGGCCGCAAGAAGACTGTAGGCGCCAAGTCCAAGTAATTAACCCCTTTATATAGAAGATACTGAAAATGGCTGAAGAAACCATCCAGGAAGAAGTGAAAGAGGTAGTGGCTCCTGCCGCTGAGGCTCCCGCTGAAACTCGCAAGCCCGAGGTTCGTCGCGACATCTTTGCTGAGCTCGGTCTCGCTGATGACGACGACAAGATCAAGATCCTCAAGGCTAAGGGCAGCAAGAACGTTACCACCGGTGTCGTTCACATCTCCTCCACCTTCAACAACACCATCGTTAGCGTGACAGACCTTAAGGGCAACGTCATCGGTTGGTCCTCCGCCGGCAAGCTCAACTTCAAGGGCAGCCGTAAGAGCACCGCTTATGCCGGTCAGGTTGTTTGCCAGGACGCTTGCCGTCAGGCCATGGGTCACGGCCTCAAGGAAGTTGAGGTTCGCGTGAAGGGCCCGGGTTCCGGTCGTGAGTCCGCCGTTCGTGCCGTCCAGACCATCGGTCTTGAAATCAGTGCCATTGTGGATGTAACTCCCATCCCCCACAACGGTTGCCGTCCGCCCAAGGCTCGTCGCGCCTAATAGCAGTTTAATAACCCAGAAGATAATTACACAAGATTATGGCTCGTTACACAGGTCCTACCGCCAAGATCAGCCGCCGTTTCGGTGTTGAGCTCTTTGGCCCGAGCAAGGCTTTTGCCCGCCGTCCCTTCCCTCCGGGTCAGCACGGTGTTCGCGCTGGTCGTAAGAAGAAGTCCGACTACGGTATCATGCTCGCTGAAAAGCAGAAGCTTCGCTTCATGTACGGCGTGCTTGAAGGCCAGTTCCGCAAGTACTACGAAGAGGCCTCCCGTCGCACAGGCGTTACCGGTGAGATTCTCCTCCAGCTTTTGGAGCTCCGTCTCGACAACCTCGTATACCGTCTCAACTTTGCCAACTCACGCGCTGCTGCTCGCCAGATGGTTTCCCACGGCCACATCACCGTGAACGGCAAGAAGGTTAACATTGCCTCCTACAGCTGCAAGCCCGGCGACGTTATCGCTGTTGCTGACAAGGCTCGTTCCCAGGCTCTCGTCAACCGCTTCATGTCCCTCACCGCTAATGCTGTAACCCCCGATTGGCTTGAGCTCGACGCTGCTAAGCTTTCCGCTAAGCTTGCTCGCATCCCCTCTCAGGAGGAGATTGCTCCCATCGTGAACGTACAGCTTATCGTGGAGTTCTACTCCCGCTAATGCTTTGGGGCTTGTCCCCATTCATGAGCAATTACACTGCATTCTCTCCGAGCGAGAGAATGCAGTGTTGCTATATACCCGTGTCTCCTTTTTTGAGCTGCTGCGATAATTGGTAGTTGTGGGGGAAATACTATCGGAGTGTTGGACTTTAGTCCAACATTTATTATCAAACCATACCACCAAAAAGGTGGGACTGAAGTCCCACCCTACGATATAGACAAATTGCTATTTGTGGGGGACCGGCGAAATGCTCTATAACAGGGCTTAAAACAAAAGCGAGAGCTTGATTAGGCTCTCGCGTTCTTGGAAGCGCATGTGGGGCAGGTGGCTACCGGGTCTTTCTTGATAAATCGATAGCCACAGATTCGGCAGACAATGCGTGTTTGCTTGCGACGAAGGCGACGGTATTTAGCCGCAATCTGCACCGGAATAATGATTGCAATGAGGGCGATAAGACCAACGTAGACAATCATTTCAAAGAACTCGTGCGGAAGCAATGCAGCAACAAGCGGTGTCATGGTGTGGGGGCCTCCTTTCCGTCGTTAGAGGTGGGCGGAAGCGCTAAAAGCTTCTCTTCATCCAGCGCAATAGAAGCAGGGGCGGTGGGCAGGATAGCCTGAGGCGGAGCCTCAAGTGCGGCAGGTTCAAAGCGGCGGGGGAGCGTTTGCCCGGCAGCCATGTCCTTGCGAGTGGGGTCGGCATACACCGGAAGAAGAAGGGGCAAGGGGCTGCGCAACTGCATGCGCATGGCAGTAATAGCATCGCTGCGATAGGTAACTTTGCCGTGACCTTTAGGGCGCGCCGGAGCCGGTTTTTGTACGTCTACCAGCAACATGAGCGAGCCCACTACAACAGCCGCAAGCACAAAAAAGAGAGGCAAACACCCGGGCATGGGCCGGGAGTGCATAGCGTGGTAGAGCAGACTGTGTTCGCGGTTGGGCATGAGACGCTATCAGTTAAGAGCCGGTCGGCCCACTAAGGAACAGGTGAATTGACGCAGCAGAACCATGTCGATTACCTGCTGTTGTATGCCGGCAGACACGGCCGGATCACACTCAATGAGAATCGTTACCGCATCCTTGCGAGCCGGAGCTTGGGCAGCCCATGTATCCAACGTGGATTCGAGGGATTTTAAGCCGTTTTCTAACATCTTACCACCGGCATACACGCGAGGCGAATCTCCGGGAGTAATGGTGATAATGTGCAGATTATCGCGGTTATATGAATCCATCACAAAGTGAGACTCCGGAACATACACGTTGACGCCATAGCGCGGCAGCTTATGCACAGAGGACCACACCATGAAGCAGAAGAGCAAAAAGAGGTTAACCCCGGCAGCAATGAGAATGGGGTAACCCGGAGAACTGAGAGTGGAGCGTACGCGGCGCATGGTTGAAAGCAAGGGTGGTGCGTGACGTCAAACAGGGCTGATTCAGACGGCCGAATCGGCGGTAGGGGCTTCGTCGCTGCAAGAGCAAGAACCGGTACGGCAGGTGCGGCGCGGAGTCGCAGCGGCTGCTTCTTCAGCCATGCGGGTATCGCAGATGAGGTGTGCTGTCTCTAAGCCGGCTCGCTCAATGTTGTTAATGATTTTGCGGGCACGAGAGGCCAAGTACATGTAGAAGAGATAGCAGGGAATTGCCATGGCAATGCCGGTGGCGGAAATGAGGAGGGCGCTTTCAATGCTTTCTGCCACTTGGGGCATAGCTGCGGCACCGTCTGTAATGCCCGGCTGCTCATAGAAAGCCACCATGGTAAGCAAGGTGCCCAAGATGCCCAAGAGCGGCAGTACCGTAGAGCAGGCAAGAAGAATACGCACGTAGCGCTCCACACGGTACACCTCAAGGGAGGCTGCTTCAAGGGCAATGTCTCTCAATTCGGTGCGCTCCAATTTTGGGCGGCTGATGACGGCCTCCACCACGCGAGCCATCGGCCCGGGCAGGCGGCGTACCTCGTGCAGAGCCTCATTGTATTGGCCACTGTGCAGCAGGGCAGAGATACCGCGCAGGAAATCCCCGGAGTTGATATTGACGCGGTGGAAATAGAACAGACGCTCTGCCACAACGGCAAGGGCTAACACGGCAAAAAACATCATGAGCCAGAACATGGGCCCCATGGAGATGATAAGGTCGCTCATATCAGCAGGTTTTCGGTGGAGGGGTGAGAGTGTGTGCGGAGTAAGATGGAGAGAATGGGCAAGGCGTAGCGGCGGAACCTGCATTAGGCTCCGCCGCCTCGCGAAAATCAGGCCTTCGGTGTAATGGATTCGGCACCAAAGTAGGGAACGAGAGCCTCAGGAATGCGCACAGAGCCATCAGGCTGCTGGCATTGCTCCAAGAGGGCAACGTAGAGACGGGGAAGAGCCGTGCCGGAACCATTCAGAGTGTAGGGCACACGCATCTTGCCGTCAGCATCCTTGTAGCGCAGCTTCATGCGGCGAGCCTGGTAGTCCGTAAAGCAGGAGCAGCTGGAAACCTCCAGATACTTGCCCTGGCCGGGAGCCCATACCTCAATGTCATAGGTCTTGGCAGAGGAGAAACCAACGTCGCCCGTGCAAAGTTCAATCACGCGGTAGTGCAGACCCAGCTTCTGCAGAATGGATTCGGCATGGCCGGTCAGTTTCTCCAGTTCAGCGAAACCTTCCTCAGGGCGGCAAATCTCCACCAATTCAACCTTATCGAACTGGTGAACACGAATCATACCCTTGTTCTCACGACCGGCAGAACCGGCCTCGCGGCGGAAGCAGGGGGTGTAGGCCGTCATCTTGACGGGCAAATCCGCCTCACGCAGAATCTGGTCGCGGCAAAGGTTTGTTACAGGCACTTCAGCCGTGGGTACAAGGAACATGCTGTTGCCTTCAAGCCCATACATGTCTTCCTCAAACTTAGGCAGCTGGCCGGTGCCGTACATACACTCGCGCTTCACGATGAAGGGAACACCTACCTCTTGGTAGCCGTTTTCACGTGTTTGTGTGTCGAGCAGGAAGTTGATGAGGGCACGCTCCAAGCGAGCACCTTCACCACGGTACACAATGAAACCGGAGCCGGAGATGCGGGTGGCATCCTCAAAGTTGAGTAAACCGCAAGCGGTTGCGATCTGTACGTGATCCTTGGGCTCGGCAATCTCGGGCTTGGTGCCCCATACGCGCAGCTCAGGGTTGGCAGATTCGTCAGCACCCACGGGTGCTGCATCGTGCGGCATGTTGGGGATATTGAGCATCAGGCTTTCCTGCTCCTCAGCCGCGGCAGATACAACGGCATCAAGCTCCTTAATGCGGTCGCCCACTTCGCCCATGCGTTGTTTGAGAGCTTCAGCTTCCTCGCGGCGGCCTTCTTTCATCATTTGGCCAATCTGCTTAGAGGTACTGTTACGCTCAGATGAAAGCGCCTGCTTCTCAGTCTCGGCATTGCGGCGCTTTACATCACACTCAAGCACCTTGTCGACAAGCATCCAATGGTCTCCGCCACGAAGACGGACACGCTCCTTTACATACTCAGGATTTTCCCTGATAACTCGGATATCTAGCATAACACCACTATTCTACACGCTTGGGCTATATATTCAAGCTGAAAGTGCGCCAAAATCAGATTTATTAGGATTTTGGATTGTCGGTGGCCGGTTTTTGAATCGAAAGTGTCGTTAGTTGGCTCACGGTGGCCTGCGGGCCTTGCTCACCCTCTGCATTGGAGAGGGAGATAGCCAGCCAATGCTTACCGGGTTCCAAACGGTGTAGGGCGGTGTAGCGAATGCGCTCCCCGGGTATTTGCTCCATGTGAGAAGCGCATGCGTATTCCGGTGCGTGTTCAATGCTGCCGTTATAATTTTCGATGACCCATTCAAAGGCATAAATGCCTTTTATCGGCGCCTCAAACAAAATAATACTTTGCCAATGCTGCTTTTCCTCATCCTTTTCCCAAGTCAGGGGGCGGTGGTGAAGATGCGGAGTCGGAGTAGCATCCGTATCATCTGCATCTTTATAGTAGGCCAAATGTTTAGATAATTTGCGGCAAATGCAGGCGCGGATGAGCAGGTTAATGGCATAAACCAGCCCCGCCCAAATATACCACCACATCAGGGCATTATGCAACAATTGGACTTCGTTGTTAATGTAAGCCCAGGCACAAAAGCATACAAAGAGAGCCGTGAGTACCGCCCCGCTCATAAAGAATCCGAAAATGCTGGGCGGTATCAGTAGACAGAGAAAAATAATCACCAGCTGCTCCGCAAGATGGAGTTGCAATACATCTCGATACATACGGCGGGCGTATGCGTGGGCAAGTGCTTCCAGCTCCTCCTGTGTGGCGTTCTTTTGTATCTGCATGGGAGTATGTTAGCATGTTTCCTTATATTTGTGAAGCCGCAATTTTGGGCCGCTTTGCGCGCACTTGCGTTGCCCGATAAAAAAGGCCGCCGGGAGTCATGCTCCCGACGGCTCAATGTGAATCAATGGTACCGGCTCTTTACCAGAAGATGTAGTAAAGAACAACGGTGAGAACGATTACGGCCCAACCGAACACCTTAGCGCGGGTGGACGTCTTCATCTCAATGATGCCCTTATCGGCAAGGATGACGGGCTGGCCACCCTTAGCGTAGTTGATGATGGTAAGGATAAGACCCACCACGCAAACGGCAAGGAAGGAGAAGCCCATGCGGTTCAGGAAGCTCTGGTCCGTAGCACCGAGGATGGCAATCCACTTGAAGGAGGCGTAGAACACGGCACCCAAGAGAATACCCAACCAACCGAAGATGCGGGGGCACATCGGCACGAAGAAACCGAAGAGGAATACGGCCAATACACCCGGGCTAAGGAAGCCCTGGAACTCCTGAATGAAGGTGAAGATACCACCAAAGGCGGGGTTATCCAAGAAGGGAGCAATTACCGTAGCAATGACGGCGCAGCCGAGCACACCAATCTTACCCACGGCAAGCAACTGCTGCGGGGAAGCCGGCTTGCCTACTACCTCCTTAGCCTTACCATAGAGGTCCATGGTGAACAGGGTGGAAGCAGAGTTAAGCATGGAAGCCAAGGAGCTTACAACGGCGCCAAAGAGGGCGGCCAGCACGAACCAAGCCCAGCCGGTACCCGGAAGCAACTTGCGGAGCAGGGTGGCAAAGGCGGAGTCGTAGTGGTAGGCTGCCAAACCGGTGGATACAACGTACTCATTGGCGTTGTTGCGGGCAGCTTCTGTGGCGTCGCCCTCAAGCTTGGTGATGGCGGCGGCCAGCTCAGAAGCCTTAACGCGCTGGTCCTTGTTGTTTACATCGGTGCCCTTGAGCTCAGATGCGAGCTTCTGCAGCTCAGCCTTTGTTTCATCAGTGGCGCCAACGGCGTCAAGGTTGCGGTTCAGGTGAGCGATAGCGGCGTCCTGCTGGTCAGCACGCAGCAAGAGGCTGGAGGAAACATTGTAAATTACCTTCTTGTTTGTTTCCTGGGCGGTCTTCTCTACGGCAGCGATAACGGCTTGGTTGTTGCTGTCAGCCTTCTGGGCGAGGTCGTCGCGGAAAAGGTTGTAAGCAAGAATGCCGGGGATGATAACCACGAAGGGAATGAGCAACTTAAGGAATGCGGCGAATACCACACCCAGCTGGCCTTCTTCAAGGCTCTTAGAGGCAAGTGTGCGCTGCATGATGTACTGGTTGAGGCCCCAGTAGAAGAAGTTGGGAATCCACAAACCAAGCAGGTATACGGACCAGGGCATGACGGGGTCATCGCCACCGCGCATCATGTGCAGCTTGCCGCCAATGCCGTTGACGGAGGAGTTAGCCTCACCGGCGTTCAGCTCGGTCATGCGGGCAAGACCATCCATAAACTGGTTGCCGGTTGTCGTCATGGTGTCAACCGTAGCGTTGGAGGCAACCGTAGCGGTGTCTACAACGGGCTGCAGTTGGGCAGCATCCATGCCGCCAAGGGCCATAATGGCAAAGTAGGCAACAACACCGCCGCCCAAGATAAGGGCTGCACCCCAGATGAGGTCTGTCCAGGCGCAGGCCTTAAGACCACCGATGTACACGTAAACCGTGGCAGCACCGGCAATGATGAGGCAGCTGCTCCACAGCTCCATATCAAAGTATACGGAAATAACATTAGCACCGGCATAAATAACCGTGGCGGTGGGTACACCTACAAGGATGAGCAGGTTGACCAAGGCCATGGTAACGCGGGAAATGCCGTTGTAGCGCTCTTCCAAGAACTGAGGAATAGTGAACACGCCGCGCTTGAGAAGCATCGGCAGGAAGGTGAAGGCTACAATAACCAGCACAATGGCGGCAAGCCACTCATAACCGGCAATGGCCAAGCCCAGCCAGTCAGCTGCCTGGCCGCTCATGCCCACAAACTGTTCTGTGGAGATGTTAGCTGCAAGCAGGGAGAAACCTACAAGCCACCAAGTAAGACCACGACCGGCCAAGAAGTAGTCGGCAGCACCCTTTTCGGCTTTCTCGTCTTCGCTCTTGGCGGAGTCGCCATCATCAGAGGCCTTCCAAATACCAAGGCCGATAACGCCTACCACAACAACGCAGAAGGCTACGATTTCCCACACGGGAAGCACATCCGGCTCAAGGGATGCGGTCTCCGGTGTTTCTGCGGCAGGGGCAACTTCCGTCGCTACGGTAGGAGTCACCTCTTCAACGGCAACTTCCTCCACAGCAGGAGCGTCAACTACCTCTACCACGGCGGCGGGGGCTTCTTCTGCTACGGGTGCAGCATCCTGAGCCCAAGCACCGAAGGTCATGAGTGCAAGGGCACTCAGCATGGTTGTCAGTTTTTTCATATCTTGCTAGGTGTAAGATTAAGCTTTATAGAGAACGCGGGCACCTTCACCGGGGCGGGTGACCAAGTAGGTTGTTTCAATGCCCAAGGCATTGCGGTAAGCGTCCAGCATTTCCTGAGCAACCTTCTCCACATCCTCACTCTTTACAAGAGCAACGATGCAACCACCGAAACCGCCGCCGGTCATGCGGGCGCCGTATACGGAGGCTGCGGAGGGAATGGTGTCTGCCAGGCTGACGAGGGTGTCCACCTCAGCGCAGGAAACTTCAAAATCATTCTTCAGAGAGGCATGAGAGCCACGCATGGCAACACCGGCAGTGTCCCAATCGCCGGCTGCAACAGCGGCGGCAAACTTCTCTACGCGCATGTTCTCACCAATGACGTGGCGAGCGCGGCGGTAGCAGAGGTCGCCCAAGGCATCCTTCTTCTCCTCAAGCATTTCCAGAGTGGCCTCGCGCAGGGAGGGTACACCCAAAATGGCACAGGCGTCTTCGCAGTTCTTGCGGCGGGCGGCATAGCCACCATCGGCAAGAGAGTGCTTAACAGCGGAGTCGATAACGAGAACGCTGACGCTGGAATCCGTCATGGGAATAAGCTTGTAGGTGAGGTCCTTGCAATCAAGCATCAAAGCGTGGTCCTCCTTGCCGTTGGCAGAGATGAACTGGTCCATAATGCCGCAGGGCACATTCACAAACTCATGCTCCGTAGCTTGGCCGATGAGGGCGCGCTCTGTGGGCGTTACCTCGGCGCCGCAAAGGGCGGCCAAAGCGGTGCAGGTGGCTACCTCAAAAGCTGCAGAGGAAGACAAACCGCCACCACGCGGTACGTTGGAGTCAATGAGCATGTCCACCGCAGGAACCTTAATGCCGCGGCGCTCAAGCATGCAGATGACACCACGCACATAGTTGCTCCAGAAGGGCTCACCGGGTTTGGTGGCATCTTCCGGGGCTACCTCAATCATGGTATCACCCAAAGAGCCAATCCAGCGGTGCTTGCCGGTGGGGGAGGGAGCCACAGCTACAACATTAATGTTGTTAAGAGCCATGGGCAGTACAAAGCCGTTGTTGTAGTCGGTGTGTTCGCCAATCAGATTCACGCGCCCGGGAGAAGCAGCTACCACGCTGGGTTTCTGCCCAAAGTACTCCTCGAAGAACGGACTGATGGTGTCAACACTGATTTCGCGTTGCTCTAAATCCATAACGGAACATTTTTAGCACATTGTCATGCGGTTGTAAAGTCTAATCAAGGCGGAAAACAGGTAAACCGTGCTAAATCGGGTATAATTAGGAAGTATCTCATTTTGTCGCCCTCCCTATTTTAGCACTGTTCGTGCTGTTCCTCCTTTACGCTAGGTTGTGGCAATACAGCAAAAACTGCGCTCCGGGTTGCTCCAGAGCGCAGTTTGAATAAAAAGGTGTAGAAAAGAAAATTACTTCTTCTTCTTGCAGCCACCCTTCTTGCAGGTCTTCTTGGTGGGAAGCTCTGTTTTGAAGGTAGAAGACGGCTTGAATGCGAGGGTTTGAGAGGCAGGAATCTTAATCTCCTTGCGGGTCTGGGGGTTGAGACCGGTACGGGCGGCGCGGGTCTTCATCTCAAAAGAACCGAAACCAATAATCTGTACCTTCTCACCGGCCTTAACGGCATCGGTAATAGCACCGAGTACTGCGGCAAGAGCTGTTTCTGCGCACTTCTTGGTGGCGTCTTCCCCGAGTCTGGCCTGAATGCAGCTAACAAGTTCTGTCTTATTCATAGGTCTTTATGATAGCATGTGTTGCGTTCATTACAAGCGAAAAATGTTACAACCCCTCTATTTTACAGGCCTTCAATGCATTTTTTTGCGATTTTTACGAAAAAATCCCCGCATTCTTTGGGAATGCGGGGAAAAGTGAGGTTTTGATGGCAAGGAGAATCAGCGCAATCCCGGTGTGGTAATGTCCACATTCAACTTCATTTTACCGTCTTCCACTGTTAAATACAGGGTGCCACCGGTGACAATGGAGAGAATCTGCTCGCAGCATGCTTTGTAAACAAGTGCCTGCACGCCGGCCTCATCGCAGGTGCGTTGCGGGGGGCAATTGAATTGCAGGAAGGGTGCGAGGCGGAAGCCCATTTTAATGCCGCTAATGCTTTCCGTACGCGGTTGCGCGGCTATTTTGCCTGCATAGCGGAAATCACTACCGATGATTAACTCTGAGTCAGAAAGCACCACTGCTGCCGGGCTCTGATTGTGGCCGTACATGGTTGCGGTGGGGGATAACTGTTTTTCCTCAACCTCGGCAATGGCGTCCTGAATCAAGTTAGCATCTTCCGGGGCAACCATACCGACAACACCTGCTATGGTATTGACGGTGCCTTTCCAACCGCTAGCCAGTCCGTCGCGGTCTGCCACGTTGATACTCATGCCGACGTAGGGTTCGGTAGAGCCTTCGGATTCGGCACGCCCCATCGTTACACACCAGCCATTGCCCAAAGAATCAACCATCTTCTTCACCGGTGCCAGCATGCCCGGCAGCATGGCATACACCATACGGGCAGAACCCAGTTGCATGAGCACTTCACTCTGGGCGTCAGCGGGCAGTGTGTAGGCATAGGTGTTTACCACATCAAATACACAGTTGACCGTAGTGTCAAGATTCGGCAGATTATGGGTGTTAAACGTGCTGCCGTACAGGTAAACGGCAGCCTCCTCTTTGCCAGCCGTGTTCACCGTGGCTGTGGTGAAGCTATCGCCGTAGACATCGCCCTCGATGGATAAGTGCAAGTCGCCATCGTGCCAAGCCTTGAGCGTCAGCGGGCAGTTGCTTGCCGGCATCAGCTTGCTCAGTTCGGTCACAATTTGTTGCAAAGAGGCTGCGCCGCTCTTCATTTCTGCCTGCATCTGCGGGCATTCTTCCGCAATGCGGTTGAGGGCATCGCGAATGGGGGCGATAGCGGCATTCAGCGTTACAAGGGGAATGCTGTTCGTGCTGTTAAGCAGGGCCGGGGCAGTGCTTCCTGCCACCAAGGCTTGGTGCGGCTCCATGTTCTGCATAAAGGCGGCCTTAGGGGTACTCAGTACAGATTCCTCAACACCGGTGCACACTTTGAGCTTGGCTGTGTCGTCGCATAAGGCAAAGATAAGCGCATTACCCTCTACACGGTAAACACAATAGAAGGGTTTAATCTGTTTTACGGCCTCTTTGTACTCTGCCGGTATGGGCTCATGCTCGACTATCGCTGCAATGTTAATGCTGACACCGCTCCAGCCGTTGGCCCGGTAAGGTTCGCATCCCGGCGTGGCAATGACTTCCAAGTGAGAAATCCCGTGTGTCAGCTTGACTGAGATGTTAGAGAGCAACTGCTCTTGCCCCGGCTTGACGCGCAGCACGGCATAAGCAGGCTGAGAGATGTTGTTGACGGTTTCAACAATGGAGAAAACCGGGTTGCCCGCCTTGGTGACACCCTGGCGCAAAATCGGGGCAATGGCGGCATCTGCCATGTCGGCCCATACTGTTTTGATGCCTTCCTCTACGATTGCCTGATAGAGGAGACCGGCAATTTGCCCGTAGGCCTCATACAAATGCTCCCAACCCGCGGGCAAGCCCAGGGCTACGCTTTCTATCGCTGCCAGCTCTGCGGGTATTTCCTCCTCCGGCAGACCTGCCTTTTTTGTCAGCTCCAGCATGCCGGCTGCGTTGAGGGTGATAAAGCTGTCCAATTCTGCCGGCAGGTAGGCGGCTGCCGTAAAATTATCTGCACAGGTGGCCGTAATGGTGGCGGTTTCTTGCGCATACAGCGGGCTCATGCTGCCCCCCATCATCAGGGTTGCCAGCATCGTTGTCGTGATGAGATGTTTAGCTTTCATGTCTGTGCTGTTATACGTGTTGTAGCTTAGTCTATAAAAAGCATTTATCCCTGTAAAGTAAAAAAATCCGAGGGGCGAAGTTTTCTGATTTCGCCCCTCGGATTCAGTAATTTTTTTCAATTTACCACGTATAGGCGGAGATGGCCTCCTTCATTTCGCGCACGGCTGCGGTAAGCCCCGTAAAGATGGCGCGAGAAATGAGGGTGTGGCCGATGTTCAGCTCGGTGAGGTGCGGAACGGCGTTCAGCTCTGCCAAGTTAGCAATCTGGATACCGTGGCCGGCGTGTACCTCAAGCCCCAGCGCATGGGCGCGCTCTGCTGCTTGCACCAAGCGAGCGGTCTCTGCGGCACGTTCTTCTCCCAAGGTGTTGGCAAATTTGCCGGTGTGCAACTCCACCATAAGGGCACCAATGGCGGCAGAGGCCTCCACTTGGGCCAACTCCGGGTCAATGAACATGCTTACCTTGCTGCCGTTGGCTTGCAGCGCCTCTACAATGGGGCGCAGCTCCTCCACCTTACCGGCAACATCCAATCCGCCCTCGGTGGTAATTTCCTCACGGCGCTCCGGTACCAAGCAAACATAGTCCGGTTTGAGCCCAAGAGCAAACTCCAGCATTGCCGGGGTGGCTCCCATTTCCAAATTAAGAGGCAGGGGAATTTCGCGGCGCACTGCATGGGCATCCGCATCCTGCATGTGGCGGCGATCCTCGCGCACGTGCAGGGTAATAGAATCTGCCCCGCCGTCCATGGCGGCGCGAGCTGCATCCAACACAGAGGGCTCCGTGTTGTGTGAATCCGGCATCGTAGCATAACGCGCCTGTCTCAGCGTGGCTACGTGGTCAATGTTTACTCCGAGGTGCATGGTAGGATATATAAAGTGAAGAATCCCTGCGAGATGGCTCTCGCAGGGATATGTTGAATGAATCTTTAGTGCAGGAAGTGGCGAGCACCGGTGAACACCATGGCAATGCCGGCGGCGTCTGCGGCGTCAATCACCTCTTGGTCGCGGATGGAACCACCGGGCTGAATGCAGGCTGTTACACCGGCATCGATAGCGGTTTGCAGACCGTCAGCAAACGGGAAGAGACCATCGGAAGCGATAACGCTGCCCTTGAGGTCGAGACCGGCCTGGCCGGCCTTCCACACGGCAATCTTGGCGGAGTCTACGCGGCTCATCTGGCCGGCGCCGATGCCGAGGGTGCCGTTCTTGTCGGTAAAGACGATAGCATTGGAGTGCACCTGCTTGCAAACACGCCAAGCAAAGCGCATAGCCTCAAGCTCTTCGGCTGTGGGAACGCGCTTGGTAACAACCTTGGCCTCAAGGTTATCCAAGCCCATTACCTCGTCGTCGCGCTTCACGGTCATAATGCCGCCCGGGGCGGTGCGCACCATCGGGGTCTTGCAGAACTCGCGCCAAGCGTCCATGTCAATACGCATGATGCGGCAGTTCTTCTTCTTCTGCAGAATGGCGCGAGCCTCCGGCTCGTAGTCCGGTGCAATGATAACGTCGGTGAAGATAGCACCAACGATGCGGGCCAAGGCCTCGGTCATCGGGCGGTTCATCACGATAACGCCACCGAAGGGAGCCTGCGTATCAGTCTGGTAAGCGCGCTTCCAAGCCTCTACCAAGTCTTCATCATCTTGGCCTACACCGCAGGGGTTGGTGTGCTTCAGGATACCTACCGTCGGGCGACGGAAGTTCATGATGAGAGAAGCAGCGGCATCCAAGTCAAGAATGTTGGTGTAGGAGAGCTCCTTACCCTGAAGCTGGGTGAAGATGCTGTCAAAGTTTCCGTACAGAACGCTGGGCTGGTGGGGGTTATCACCATAACGGAGGGTCTGGTTGAACGGAAGGGAAAGGGAGAAATTGTTCTTGGTGCTCTCCTCGGCGCGGTGGCCAAGGTAGTTAGAGATGGCGTTGTCGTAGGAAGACGTGCGCATGAACACCTTAACGGCAAGCTTCTCACGTGTCTTAAGCGTGGTGTTGCCGTCGTGGTTAGCCATTTCCTCAAGCACGGTGTCGTAGTCGGCGGGGTCGGATACGACGGTGACGGAAGCATAGTTCTTAGCAGCGGAGCGCAGCATGGACGGACCGCCAATGTCAATCTTCTCAATAGCTTCGGCCAAGGTTACACCTTCCTTAGCGATTGTTTCCTCAAAGGGATACAGGTTGACACAAACAAGATCAATGGTGGGGATGTTGTTGTCAGCTGCCTGCTGCTGGTGTTCTGCCAAATCACGGCGCTGAAGCAAACCGCCGTGCACCTTGGGGTGCAGGGTCTTAACTCGGCCGTCAAAAAGCTCAGGGGCGCCTGTGTAATCAGAGATTTCCGTTACGGGCAGGCCAAGCTCCTGCAGGTATTTGCAGGTACCACCTGTGGAGATAAGCTGTACATTCTGGGCTACCAAGCCCTTGGCAAACTTGTCCAAACCGGTCTTGTCCGATACGGAGAGCAGTGCGCGCTGAATTTTCATCGTTTCCATGTTTTGTGTAGAATTGTGTTCGACCGCCAACGGCGGTGCCACAACTTACACCATTTTTGCTGAAAATGCAAGCCTTATTTTGCCAAGCTTGCTTATCTCATAAACCACGGCACGGGGCTTCCTTCTGTCTTCCAGCTATACAGAGACATGCCGGCATAGAAAGCAGCCAAGATAATGATGACCACATAAAGCGTGCTTACACCACTGCCACCGAATGAGCCGGAGAGCAGTTGAGCCTTGCGCTGCAATTCGGCATCTGTTAAGGGGCGTCGTTCTTTACCTCCTGCAACAAGCTTGGCGCGGCGAGCCTTCTTTCTGCCGGGCAGGGGGCGGGTGTGCGTCGGTTGCTTATCGGCAGCGGGGGCCTCTTCTTCCGTAGCAATCGGGGCGGTAGCGGTGGTGTCGTCTTGCTGCAACGGAGCCGTGGCTGTGCTGTCCTCCGTGGCTAAGGGGGCTGTGGCGTGGTCTGACTCCGCTTCGGCAATGGGAGCCGTTTTAGCTTCTGCTTCTTCGGGGGTGGCTTTTTCTTCGTGCTGCACCACCGGGGCTTCTACCGGATTGTACGGGTTAAGCTCGGCTAAAATCATGGAGGCTTCGCCAATGGCATAGAAAACACCCTCACGCATGAGGTGCTCCCCTTCAATCTCTTCGTCGTTGGCGTAGGTGCCGTTGGTGGAGTCTAAATCTCGCAGAATGAACCCCTCCTTGGTGCAGGTGATACTGCATTGGCGGTGAGACAATCCTTCCACCTTAGAGAGTACAATATCGCAGGAGCCATCGCAACCGATGACGGTAACTTTACCCAGAATTGCCGGGAGCTCAAATCCCTGCTTGCTGTCGTTGATGGAGATGATGAGAGATGCCATGCTTGTCACTCTAGTATGCCACATATAGCGTGAATTGCAATATAAAAATACGTACTTCAAGCATAGAATCGGGAAAAAACAATAATCTTGACACGGTAATCTTTTTGTGCCAGACTCATATTAGTTAAACCGTCAGGCCTCTATGAATATACGTATCCTTTTTATTTGCTTGTTATTTTGGGTGATGCAGGCGTGGGCCTTGCCGGAGGTGCAGAGCAACACCTCTTCTCAAACCGTTACCATTCAATTTCCGGAGCCTGTGGTGAGTGTGTCGGTGGTTGATGCCGCGCAAGATGCTCCGCCATCTGCCCGCGGGCTGCATTTGTTTCGCATAGAAGGAGATGCTGCACATTGCCCCCAAGCAGAATGGACGGATCAGGACACCTTGCGCCTATCGTTCCCGGAGGGTACCAATGCCAATACCGAGTATCGCTTGGTATTTCAACCCGGTACATGTTATTTAGGGGGCAAGTCTCTTCCTGCTGCGCCCATCAGGTTTCGCTGCCCCTTGACGGAGCTGGACGCCTTTGAAACAGTCACGGAGCATGGCTGGGGGCTGGTGGTAACACCTGCTCGAACGACGACGCGCCAGGCCTTGAACTTTTCAACCCAAACTGCGGTTCATTACGAGTTTGGTCAGGTGAAACAGCGTTTTTGGAGCAACGAAAGCTACATTGCTCGCCGTGTGCCTGCCGTGGTGAGCCCTGCCAAATTGTGCCACGGTGTAGAGACCGAGGGGCTTAAACGCCTATTCGCCATGGGCAACAAGGCCTGGGGAACGCTGAAAGAAACTTCCTTGCTGCCCGGGCATGTATGGGTGCGCCCGGCAGAGGAGTTGTCCCCTGATGAAACGTGGGTTTTGGTATATACGGGGGCTGAAAAATCCGGTATTTCTCACGGTTCTTTCGGCCCGCATGCTCCTCAAAATGACTTGCAGACCGGCGTGAGCATGCTGCCGCCTGCAAAAAATGCGACAGAGGTGGAAGTGTTGGTGCATTTTTCGCATCCCGTGCCGGAGTCTGCACTGCCGGATTTATTTGCCCGCTTAGGGTTCAGCATTGATGGTGAAGGGGCCGTAACAGCTACTGAGGATGGCCGTACGCGTACGCTGAGAGTAGATGATAAGGTATGGTTGCAGTTTCGGTATATGGGGGGCTTGCCCTGTGAGAGGAAAACGTGGAAACTTGAGAAAGATGGAGAAAAAGAACCTGATATGCTGGCGTACCGTTCCGTGGGCGTGGTTTCCGGCTTGCGTATGAGGGTGAGCGGGGCATTGCCCGCAGAGGTGGATATTGCCATACCCGAAGGCTTGCGGGCATCCGGCGGTGCCACGGTGAGAGAACCCCATGTTCACCGAATATCGTTAAACCCCGTGCCGCCGCAGTTCGGGGTGTCAGATGACGGGGTGTGCATTGTTCCCCTGCATGGTTCTCATGCCATACAGTTGCCTGCCGTGAATATGGGAACGGTGGATGTTATCCTGCGGCGGGTGGATGATGCCAAGGCTCCGCAGGTTTATTTCCATCCCCGTTATGATACAAGAGACCTTGCCTACGGGCGTTATGTGTATAATACCGCTATTTTGAGAGCCCGTAAGGATTTGTTCAACTCTACCTCACGGGCCACCATGAAACGTGCTTTGGACCGCTTGGAAGAAGATTTGGACAAGGCGCGCAGCCTGCGCAAGCAATGGCTTGAAACGGCTCAGCGGTTCCGGACGCATCGGTTTGAGTTCAGCAAAAACGGCATGTTGCGCCATACGAATTTGACCCTCAATCTGGATGCCTTGAGTGAGGGTAAGCTGCGCCCGGGCTTGTATGTTATCACTGTTATCTCCCGCGCCAATCAACAGGTGCGCCATGCCATGCAGCTCCAAAGACAGCACCCCGATTTCCTGAGCTTTGAGTTTGATATACCCGTGCTGGTTACGGATTTGAACATGGTGTGCGCCCGAGAGGGGGTCTTGGTGACTCGTTTCTCCGATGGCTCCGTGGTGTCGGGGGCTGCGATTTCCGGCTACCTCACGGATTCCGATTCCGCGGCTCAGCCGGTCGCCTTGTCAAAAAATGGCGTGTATTTCGGTCATTTTGCCCATAATAAGGTCATGGCACGAGCCGGGGAAGATGCCGCGTATGCTTCTGTATATACTACCTATGATTCAGAAAAGAAGGATAAAAATTACTGCATGGTGGTGATGGACCGCCCCATGTACCGCCCCGGTGATACGGTTCATGTGCGTGGTTATGTGCGTAACATGGTGCAGGGGAGAGTCCAACATTATGCCGCCCCGAGTGTGAGTCTGAATGTCTTTAAGCCTGCTGGTGGTAAACTGAGTGAGCAACAGGTTTCTTTGGGTAAGTACGGTGCTTTTGCTGCTGATATTGTGCTGCCCGAGGGAGAGGAGGATGTAACCGGCAATTATACCTTGCAAATAGAAGGGGAAGACTTGGAGCACTGCACCGAGATTAAATGCCAAGTGTTTCGCCGTGATGCCTTTGCCGCATTGCTTAAAGCAGATGTAGCAAAGGTGGCCCCGCAAGAGATTCGCTTGAGTGTGCAGGCGGATGATTACAGTGGCGTGCCGCTTTGCGGGGCTAGTGTCAAGCTTACCGTAGCCTTTGCCGATGAAAAGAAAATTCACCGTGAGCTGTTGACGGATGCCAACGGGCATGTTGAATGCGTCTTGCCTTTGTCTGCCGCGCAAGTGCGGGCCGGGGCGCTTACGGTGTCGGGTTCGGTGAGCAATGACCGTGAGGAATATGTGAATCTGCCCCCGCAACGGCTTGAGTTCAGCCCCGCAGATTTTTGTATTGATTTGCGTAAGGGGTGCGTCGTGCTTACCGATGCGCTCACGGGTAAGGTGCTTGACTCTGCCCGTACCATTAAGGTAAGAGTAGAGGATTCGGGGTATGCCCAGCCGGCTGCCAATCTGCGTTTCGCGGTATTGAAACCCACTGTCAAGACCTTGGCTCATGCGGAGATAACGGTGCCCGGCGGATGTGCGGATGGTGTGCCGATGCCAGAACATATATTAAAATATTTGGTGGCTAATGAGAATAACGACCGCGCAAAACTTATTATCAGCGGCGCGGATGCTCTGGGGCGCGAGTCTGTTTGCCACATGTCGGTCGAGACGTTTATGGAGCAGGCCGCGGAGTCGGAGCTGCAACTGAAAATAGAGCACCACGAGGGCAAATTACTGGGCTCTGTATATGCGCCACATGCCGGTATGGCGCATCTGATATTGGGCTCTCGCAAAGGTATGCGACACTTGTCGCGCCGCATGGTGCAGGGGTATAATGAGTTTGAAGTGCCATTGCGCAAAGGCGAGGATGGGGAGGTTGCTCTCTCTGTTGTATTGTTGCGTACGGGGGCTGCGCCCGACCCGGCGCAAGTGATTGATGAGTCGGCCACATGCCATATACCCGTGCCCGCTCAGCATTTGGATGTGCAGCTGCAAGTTCCGACTGCGCCTGTGCGCCCGGGGCAAACGGTGCAAATATCCGGCACTGTAACGGCGGACGGCATCCCCGCCGATGCCGAAGTAACGCTGTACGCGGTGGATGCCGGTATGCTCTCTGTGGCTGAATATAAAACGCCTGACCCTGAGCGTTACTTTGCTTTTGATTCTGCCGACACTTTTACCTATTTCTCTGCTTATGATACGATGAGCAAGCGCCCTCTCTCCTACGCTGCCATAAACGGTGTATGGCAGGGGGATATGTTGCGCGGCGAGTCTCTGAGCCTTACCCCCGCTGAAGAATCTGATGATTTGCTGTCAGTGTCATATCCGGTAGCAGACGGAGAAATTCCGCCTTGGTTGCTGGATGAAGGTGACGGACTCATGACAGGCGGCTTGCGCTCCGGCACCAAGTCATTATCTCATTCGTTTATGGAGGATTTGGTGAAGAGGGCTGAAACCGAGACGTTGGCTCCCGCGGTGTGCTATTGTATAGGTGAAGAGTCTGCCCCTGATACCGCACCTGTTTTGCGTAGCAATTTTGAGCCTGTTGCCGTGTGGAAAGCCGCGCTGAAAACCGATGCGCAGGGGCGTTTCTGCATAGAAGCTCCATTACCCGATACGCTGACAACCTACCGTTTGTTTGCCGTGGCTGCCTCTCGCTCCGGCAAGCGTTTCGGGGTGGCAGAACAAGCGTTTACCGTTAATTTGCCCGTGATGCTTACACCCGGTATGCCCCTGTTTATGAGTGTGGGAGATTCGCTGAAGCTGCCTCTCAGTGTTGTTAATAATACGGACTCTGCGGCAGATTTGCAAGTGAGCATGCAAGGGGGAGAATCTCAACAAATCTCCTTGCCTGCTAAAGGTACGGAAACGCTGTATTTTGACGTATCTCCCCGCCAAGAGGGAGAATGCAGCCTGCAATGGCTGGCTCAGGGGGCTAGCGGTGCAGATGCTGTGCAGGCAAGCTGTCAAGTGCGTTACCCCGCCCCCTTGCTCAAAGAGGTGCACCACTTGGTGTTGAAGGAGGGGCAATCGGCTGTGCAACTTGCTTCTTTATTTGCTGAAAATTTGGCACAATCTACGCGTGCACGGGTGCAGGTAGAGCTGTCGGCGAGCCCGTTGCTGCATTTGCAGGGGTGCGTGGATTATTTGCTGGACTCATCTTACGGGTGCACGGAGCAGCGTGCCTCTGCCTTGATGCCGTGGTTGTTGTATGATGAGCTGGCGCCATTCTGCCCGCGATTGGCTGCCACAAGCCGCGAGGATGCCCGCAAGCATGCGGATAAAGAAATTGCTGCCCTATTTGCCCGTCAATGTGAGGATGGAGGCTTGTCTTTCTGGCCCGGTGCTAAAGTTTCTTCCCCTTGGGCAAGTGCATACGCCGCCATGGCTCTTACCGTTGCCGCAGAGCGTGGCGTGAATCTGCCCAAAGACAAGATGAAACGCTTGCTGCGCTATGTGGATTCTCAAGAGTTGTATGGCTTCAGTTCCAAAATTGCTGCATTGCGCGCTTTGGGGCATAGGCGAGCATTGCGTCGTGAGTTACAGAAAGAATATGAGGAACTCACGAAACAGCAAGAGCGAGAGGATTTGCGCCTTGGGGTGCATGGTGCCAATCTCCGATTCTTATTGGCCTTGCAGGGGAAGGAGGATGCTTTGGCGGCGTTCCGCACCTGGTTGTTGACCGTGGCGCGTGATTATCGCCATGCAGGCAGCATGGATTCTGCCCTAGCGTTGCTGGCTTTGCATGATTTTACGCGTAAAAACGTTGCCAAGCAGCCGTCCGCCACCGTGCAAACGGATTCCGCCCGCCATGAGTTGAGTAAAGCTCTGTTCTCATTACAGTTGCCGCAGGTGGCGCGCCCTGCAGATTTGCCGACGACGCTTGCCGCGGTTGATGCTACCGTGTATGCCACGGTGCGTATCTCTGCATATCCCGAGCAGACGGAATACCCCGGTGTTACGGAAAAAGGCTTGCAGGTGACACGCTTGTACGAAGTGCAAACCCCCGATGGCCGTTGGCAACCCGCACCGCAAGAATTACAGGTGGGACAGGTGGTGCGCGTGACGCTTACCTGTGCCAAAGTGGCAGATGAACACGAGTATCTTGTGCTGGAGGATTATTTACCCGCTTGTATGGAGGCCATTAATCCCGAGGTCCCCTCTCAGGCAGCAGGCTTGCCGGACTGCGATTGCAGCACCTTGTTTGACCGCAAAGAATACCTTGCCCACCGTGTGCGTGCATTCTGCACCCGTTGGGCTACTCGGGATTTGCTGAATATGCAGTACTATGCCCGTGTCAAACGTGCCGGCACCTCCATGGCGCCTCCGGCTCATGCTCAGCTCATGTACGAGCCGCAAACCTACGGCCTTTCTCCCAATACCAAGGTGATATCAAAACCGTGACATTAGTTTCTCGGTTTGCTCTGTTAACGTCTTTAGTTGATAAATAGGAGGTTGTAGAAGTACGAGGGACGAATTTCGAAGGACGAATTTACCGCGAGCGCAGCGAGCCGAATTTGAGAGTCCGGAGGACGACAGACAAATAGCCGGGGGTGGTTCATCGAGGCGTAGCCGAAGATGAGAACCCCCGGTAACGCATGAAAATGATATGGAGCCCTGTAGCG
>JAEIGA010001339.1_pt1 | contig 38375 bp, 21 predicted proteins | sample 9270691 | NCBI WGS metagenome assembly JAEIGA01 (sample SAMN17057246, study PRJNA624740) | gut metagenome | biome: biome; isolation source: fecal sample | host: Bos grunniens | place: China: Xizang | collected 2019
ACAAATATTAAATGAACAATTAGCAACACAAGAAGAAGCGTATAAAAGAATTTATAATCTAGCTGCTGGATTACAAAAAGATTTATGGCAATTTGGATTTAAACTAGATGGAAATTCATTAATAACTAATTATGATGAAGTTCTTAATTCATTAGTTGGTACTGCTGAATATGAGCGTGCAAAAAAATATGCAGATGAATATATGGATGTAGTTAGAGGAGATTTAATAGACATCCAAAAAGAAGCAAATGAAACTAAAAATGCTATAGCAGATTTATCAGAAGAAATGCAAGAAGCATTAGAAGAAGCTAGAGAAGAAAGATTAGAACCATTTAAAAATACTTTAGAAGATATAAGATATGAATTAGATAGAGTTACTGATAAAATAGAATTGTTAGATTCTTCAAATGAAAGAAGTCAAGGTAAAACAAAAATAGATTATCTATATGATAAAATAGGATTATTAAATGAAGAGATGGCAACATCTCAAAAAGAATTTAGTGCATTATATAATCTAATAGCCCAAACTCAAAATGACTTATGGCAATATGGATTTAGATTAGACGAAAATTCATTAATATCTAATTATGATAATGTTCTTAATGGCTTAGTAGGTTCATCTGAATATGAAAATGCTAAAAATGTAGCAGATGAATACATGAACTTAATGAGAGATGACTTTATTGAAAATAAATTATCTATATCTGATTTACAAAATGAAATAAAAGAATTACAAGATGAAATAGAAAAAGCAGAAAGAGAAATAGTATTATTCTCAAGTACAAATAGATTGACAGAATTAAATGAAGAATTTGAAGAATTATCTAATAAAATAGATGTAATTGGTACAAAATTAGAACATGCATATGGTACAGATAAAATAACACTAATGAGAAAAGAAATAGAATTATTAAATGACCAACTAGAACTGCAAGATAAAAAAATGAATACAATGCTTGAACAAGCACAAACATATACAAATAGTTTAAGTAAATATGGATTCACATTTGATAAAAATGGAAGTATAAGTAACTACGCAGAAATATTAGATATATTCAGAGATAATGAACAAATAGAAAATATAAAAGAACTTTGTGAAGAATATATGGATTTAAAAAATGAGATAAATAGTTTATCATCTGAATATATTAATTTAGAAAATTCTGTAAAAGATGCTTATAAAGAAATGTTAGATACAACTAAAGATATAGAAGATAAACTTACAGATGTAATAGAAAAGGAAACGGAAAAACGTCGTAAAGAAATAGAAAATTATACCGATGAACGTATCAAACTTTTAGAAAAAGAAAGAAAGGAAATACAAGAAATATGGGATGAAAAAGACTATACTAAATCCGTTAAAGAACAAGCAGAAGAAATATCAGAGTTACAAAAACGTATAACTATATTATCTAAAGATACTTCGATTCAAGGACAACAAAAACTAAAAGACCTTATGGAAGAATTAACAGAAGCACAAGAAAAATTAGAAGAAATGACAGAAGATAAGATAAGAGACGATTATTCAAATAACATAGATGACGAAATAGAAAAACTGGAAAACGAAAAAGAAGATTTATTAACTGCTTTAGATGAAAAATTTAGTGACATAGCGATAGGACAAATGGTAAGAGAAGCACTTCAGACAGGTATAATAGAAATAGATGGAAACATAAAATCTGTTCAAGAAGCATTGATAGAAAGTGTAAATCAAAGCGCTAATGGATATTCTGCGATGGCTGAAATTATAAAAAATGAATTGATTGCAAATCTAAATGTGGCATTAAGTACAACAAAAGAATTATCTAGCATCTATGAAAATTTAGATTTAAATGAATATGGAAAAATATCAGCATTAGAAAATATCACACTTTCAACTCCTAGTGGCAGTACAAATACAAGTAATATTTCATTTGGAGATACAGTTTTTAATATTTCAGGAGGCGCAGATAACGCAACATTAGAACAAGTAGAAGAAATGATAAAACAATCTCAAGATGAAATGTTAGATAAGATTACAAGAAATGTGTAACAAATAAATAATTAAATCATATTATAGAGTATAGGGAGTTTCTTCCCTATGTATCCCTTTAAAAAGAGAGTGAGGATAAATGGATAACGAAAAAATTCAAGAATTATTGTTGCAATTAGTGCAAGATATGTCTTTTGTAAAGGCGAAGTTAAGCAATATTGAAGAACAAAAGTTAAGTAGTAGAATAGACCACTTAGAAGCACAATGTAGAGAGCATGATAAAACAATAAAATCCTTAGAAAACAGAAACAATACAATGGAACAATTTGTAAGAAATAATATGCAAGACAATAAAAAACAACAAACGAGTGTTCTTATTAGTATGGGGATGGCTGTATTTAGTGCTATTATAAGTATGGTTATAAATTTATTCTAATTTAAAAAAATAGTAACAAATAAATAATTAATCCATATTATAGAGTATAGAGGTTAATCCTCTATACTAAGAAAGGAGGAATAAATGTTTATACAACCAAATTTTACTTTTAACAATCAATATTCAAGAGACTTAGGGGTTTCTATAATTACATTTGATAATGGTATATTTAATGATGTAGGCATAGAATACGCAGAAGATGTGAATATTGACCAAAGTTTAATAGAATATAATCCTTACTATACTAGTAGCATATCTGAAACAAAAGAGATAGAATTAAATTTAGTAGTCTATAACCCTCTTACAATGGAACCTATAGATTTCTTTGATACGGATATAGAATCATTATATGATTGGTTAATAACTGATAATTTTTCACAATTTATTTCAGATGATGACACAGATTTAATTTATTATTTTAAGGTTGTAGGAATACAAAAAGTATTGACATTTGAGAATAAAGGATATTTAAGGGTAACATTAAAACCTTTTTCAAAATATGCATATAAAAAAAGAGAATATGAATTTAATATAAACGGTGAAACAACAATTGATATATTTAATTTATCTCGACTAGAATACTTTCCTATTATTGAAATAATTAACAAAGGTAATATATCTACTATAAATAAAATAAATGATATGGATGTTTCAAATGTAAAAACAAATGAAAAAATAATTATAGATAATTTAACAAAAATAGTTCAAAATGAAAATGGTGAAAATAAATTTAACACTTGTAATCGTAAATGGATAAAATTTGCTCCAAGAGAAACAAATACACTTATACTAAATGGAAATATGAGTGTAAAAATAATATGTGAATTTCCAGTAGTACTATAGGAGGTGAATAAATGAACATAAGGAATATTACCTCTATTGAAAGTTTAGTTTTGTGTAAATTAAATAAAAAACCAATAGGAGAAATGAATACGTCATATATAACCTCAATTGAGTCTTATGTTGATGAAATTCCTAAAATAACCTTAAAAATATATAAAACTATAACAAATCAAATAAAAAAAGAAAATAAAATAAATCCACTATATAATGAAATAAAGTCAAAAAGATATCTTTTACTTAATGATAAAGATTACTATATTATAGAAGATATAAAAGAATCTAAGATATCAGGAATAAAAGAAATTACAGCATATTCAGGTGAACAAATATTAACTAGACGTTCAATTGAATTAGAAGATTTTGGTGTACAAATTTTAGATGATGATATAGAAAATGATATCTATTCATTAGACACATTGTTGATAGAAATTGGTTGGAAATTAGGGTATGTAGACGAAACAGTAATTTATTCAGATGTAAATGAAAAAAAAATTAAACTTAGATGGCAAGAATCTGTAAATGATAATTGGTTAAATTTTATTATGACAGAAATAGCTGAACAATTTGAATGTTTACCTGTGTTCCATGCGAATAATAGAACAATAGATTTATATGATATTAATACATTAGGTGAGGAGGTAAAAATCTGTTTAACAAAAGATAACTATATAAAATCAAAAACAAAATCAAGAAATAGTGAGGAATTAGTGACATTATTAAAACTTAAAGGGGCAGATGATTTAAATATAGAATACTATATTTTGGGGGGATATAATTTTATAACAAATTTTTCATATTTTATTGAGTCAAGAGAAATGTCAGATGAATTAATAAGTGCATTAAGTAAATATGATGAAATGATTAAAAATAGACATCTTGTATGGCAAGAATTAATAACAGAAAAATCAGAAAAAGAAAATGAATTATTAATAAAACGCAATAGATGGCAAATATCTATAAGTACTATAAATTGCTACAAAAATACAATAAGTAAATATGTGTTATCCGAAGATAAAGTAAATGAAAACAGAGTCAAAGTTCAGTTATCACAGGAGATAGACAATGAGTTGATGTTAAGATTAGAAATAGAGGATTTAATGAAAGAAATAGATTTGTTGCAACAGAACATAGATAATGTAAATCTTCTATGTAAATATGAAACTTGTACTGATGAAAATGGTGATTTAGTTTTTAATAAAGATACATTAGATGAACTACAAGAATTTATTTTTATAGATACTTATGCAGACGATTCGTTTACAAATGCTTATGATTTATTAGAAAAAGGTAAAAATGTATTAGCCGAAAGATGTAGACCTACACTTGAAGTAGAAATAGACTCTATAAATTTTATGAATAGGATAATAAATAATGGGTTTAGATTGAAATGGAATGGAGAACTATATTTTGGCGATATTATAATTTTAATTGATGAAGATACGAATGAAGAAGAATATTATTATTTTTTAGGATACGATATAAATTATGAAAATAATTCATTAACACTTAAAATATCTAATAAGAAAACACTTAGAGAAAATACAAAAACTATAAACAGTTGGTTAAAAGAAATGAAGAAAACAAAATCTTTATTAACAAACAATAAATATCTATTTAATAAGATTAAAGAAAATAGATTAAATATTGATAAAGGAGATGTGCGTTAAAATGAAAATAAAAGATAAAACTATAAAAATAGATATTGAAAAAAGCACACCAAAAACCCTTAAATATGAAAACTATAAAGATGATGAATCTATAAAATTTTTAATTTTAGAAAATAATCGCGAGGTAGATTTATCGGATTATACTGCCGAAATATTTTTTAATTCTTCTAAAGATGATTTTTTTTCTATACAATGTCGTGTGACTAAGAATGTAGTAGAAGTTCCTTTAACGAAAGTTTTTCATAATAAAAAAGGAGATTTTACATTTGAAATAGTTTTTGTTGGTAACGGGCAAAGAGTTACAACATTTGCAATGTATTTAAAAATATAAAGGAGGAAAAGAATGAGAGAAAGAACAATTAGTATTGATATTAATTCCAAATCGTTTAAAACGTTGAAATATAAACAATATGACCATAATAACATACTTAATATCGTATTAAAAAAAGATAAGCAATTAGTCGATTGGTCATCTTATACGACTAGAGGATTTTTTGAACTTCCCGATAAAACCGTTATTCAAAGAAATTTAAATGTAGAAAAAAGTACAATATCTATAATATTAGAAGATGTTATTTTGGAACAAAACGGAAAAGTAATATTGGAAATTGTTTTGTCTAATGGTGAACAGATTGTAACAACATTCTCAATATATTTAGATATAGAAAAATCTATTGATAGAAACGTAGCAATAGAAGGAAATCCACAATGGGATATAATAAAAGATGGATTAGCAGTATTAGATAACAAAGTTAGTCATAGTGAATTAATAGAACAACTTGAAGATTTAAAAATTAATTTTACACCTGTTCAATCTGATTGGAATGAGACGAATACTACGTCTAGTTCTTATATTTTAAATAAACCTGATATGAATACGTACGCAACAAAATCTTTTGTTGACGAAACATTATCTAACGCTGTGTCCGGTGGGGCAATAGATTTAAGTGGATATGCAAAAATAGAAGATGTAGGAATTAAAGATAGTTTAACTACAAATGAAAAAGGAAATCTTGTTGGTGCAATTAATGAAATTAGCGATAAAGCTAAAAATAATGAAGAAGAAATTTTAAATAAAGCAGAGAAATCACAAGTTGAAGATTTAGATGAAAAACTTGAAACTTATTATTATGACAAAGATACCATAAATAACAATTATTATACTAAAAAGAGTACAGATGAGAAATTAAGTGATTATTATAACAAAACAAATTTAGATGATAGATTCAATAATTATTATACTAAAACAGATGTTGATACACGTTTGGAAGGTTTAGATTTATCAGGTAGTGGCGGAATTTTAATAGTTGAAAATGAAACCGAAAGAGATGAATTAGAAGATGTTGAGACTGGTGAAATATGTTATGTAAAAGGAAAAGATGAATATTATAAATATAAAGATGGGATATGGGAAGTTTTTAGTTCAGGAAATGGAAGTGGAGGAGGAATATCCGAAATTACTTTAAGTGCTAATACTTCCACAGAACTAAATGTATCCACAACTGATACAGTAAATGTAGGTTTTAATTTTAATACAACAGGTTTGTCTAAAAATGGTAGATTAAATGTTTTAGTCAACGGTATAGTAATTAAGACTGAAAAAATCACAGCAGGTAATAAAGATGTAGATGTAACAAAATATTTATCTAAAGGGGAAAACACTGTAGAAATAAATGTTACAGACACTTATGGTTCATCAGATTTTATAATATTTACAATAAATGTTATAGAATTAAAATTAAGTTCTACATTTGATTATACACAAATCTTTAATGGTGAAATTACTATACCATATGTTACAAATGGTAATATTTCTAAAACATTACATGTGTTAGTTGATAATAAAGAAGTTTATACTGAAATAATAAACACTAGTGGTACTTCTAAAAATTGTTTGCTTTCTACACAAACTCATGGTGAGCATGTTATAAAAATGTATGTTGATTGTACATTAAATGAAAAAACTATTACGAGCAACACATTAACTTATCATGTTATTTGTATACAAGAAGGGAATACAACTCCTATAATAGCATCTTCATTTAACATTAAAAATGTAGACCAATACACAGTTTTATCTATTCCTTATATGGTTTATACGCCTGACTTGTTAACGTCTGATGTAGAATTATATATTAATGAAAATCTATACTCTTCATTAAACGTTGATAGAAAATTACAAAAATGGAATTTATCAGACTATAACAGTGGGGAATTAAAATTAAAAATTAAAACAGGAAGTATATATAAAGAATTTGTATTATCCGTAAAAGAAGTTATATTAAAAACTACTGAAAAAACAGAAGGTTTGCAATTATATTTAACTTCTAAAAACAGAATAAATGATACAAATAAGGAAAATTGGAGTTATAATGATATAACCACTACATTTACAAATTTTACATGGGTAAAAGATGGATGGCAATTGGATGAGGAAGGTTATAATGCTTTATTAATACAAAATAATGCAAGAGCAACAATTAATTTTAAACCTTTTGAAACAGATTTTAAAGGAACTGGAAAAGCAATAGAATTTGAATTTAAAGTAAAAGATGTAATAGATTATGATGCAATTGTGATATCTTGTATGAGTGGTAATAGAGGTATAGAGGTAGGTTGTAAATCTGCACTATTTAAATCGAATGAAACAAGTATAATAACAAAATTTAAAGAAGATGAGAGGATAAGAATTGCATTTTCAATAGAAAGCAAAAATCAAAATAGATTAATATATATTTATATAAATGGTATATTAAGTGGATTAGCACAATATGTAGACACAGATATATTCTCTCAATCAGAACCTGTTAATATAACATTGGGAAATGAAAATTGCAAATTATATCTCTACAATATAAGAGTTTATAACGAAGCACTAGGAGTATCTGATGCATTAAATAATTACATTTTTGATATGAATGATATGAGTAAAAAAATAGAATTGATTGCTAAAAATGATGTGTATGATGATTATGGTGAAATATCATATACGAAACTTCTTAATAAAATACCTTGCATGATTATAACAGGCGAACTTCCACCAGTTAAAGGTGATAAGAAAAAAGTAGATATTTTATATACAAATAAGGCTGATGAAACAAGAAATTTCACAGATACAAATGTAACAATAGATATACAAGGTACTTCTTCACAATATTATCCAAAGAAAAACTATAAAATTAAATTAAATAATGATTATAAATTAAGAGAAACAAGTGTAAAAGGAAAAGTATTCTGTTTGAAAGCCGATTAAGATGTGGTCGGCTCTAAACCAATTCTAATATACGGCGAACACCTAGAAGTAGGCAACGCCTTGGAAAGTTTGTTTAATTAAGTGTAACAAATAAATAATTAAAAGAATATAAATAATTAAGCAAATTGCCAACAGAGACTAAACGAATTGGGCTTATATAATTATATAAGTATGTAATAGTCCGAACTCACACTATAACTTAACAATGAAATGTGAGAGGAGGGGTCATCGGTAACCAAACCGATTAAAGAAGAACCTTTCCCGCCATTATTAATGGTCAGTAGACAAATAAATTGTCGAAAGTAACAGAAAATTGTACATGGAGAGTTCTCACTCACATAATACAGGAATGGCAAAAATAGTTCATGGTATGTATGATGAATATTTTCCTACTCAAACAGAAACAAATGGTGTAAGAACAACTATTGATGGATTCCCTATTGCATTATTCTATAAAGAAAATGCTAATGCACCTATACAATATTTTGGAATATACAATTTTAATGATGATAAAGATAATACTGACACATTTGGATATACAACTGGTACTGAATGTTGGGAGATATGTAACAACACTTCACAAAGAACTTTATTTAGATTATCAGATTATGAAATAATAGGAACAGATGGAAATCCTGAATGGTATGCAGATTTTGAAGCAAGATATCCTGATAAAAATAGAGATTATACTAATCTTAAAAGATTAACAGATTGGATAGTTAGTACAGATGGCGATTTAGACAAATTTAAAAATGAATTTGAACAATATTTTAACCTACATTATACATTAATATATTGTGTTTTAACTGAAATGTTTGCTATGGTAGACTCTAGGGCAAAAAATATGTTTTTAGCTAGTTGGGATAAAACTATTTGGTACCCTGTCTTTTATGATATGGATACGACATTTGGTCTAAACAATGAAGGTGAATTAATATTTGAATACAATGTTGAAACAAACGATACGATAGGAACACAAAATGTATATAATGGTAAAAACTCTTTATTATGGCAAAACTTTGAACAGGCGTTTGCAGATGAAATAAAAGAAACTTATAATTCATTAAGAGATAGCGACAAGCTAACATACGAAAAAGTTTTAAGTATATTGGAAGGAGAACAAATAGACATCTTATGTGAAGCACAATACAACGAAGATGCAAAATATAAATATTTAGACCCATTATTAAATGAAAATATAGCAACTTATTTATATATAGCACAAGGTAGTAGAGAGAATCATTTAAAATATTGGTTATTCAATAGATTTAATTATATGGATAGTAAATATATAGCGAGTGATTATAAAGATAATTATGCTACAATGCGTTTGTATACTCCTGAAAATTGGAGTCAAGTAAGACCGAATCCTAATTTTACAATAACACCATTTGCAAATCAATATTCAACTGTAAAATTTGGTAGTTACGTTGTTTCAGAAAGAAGTGAAGCAGATACACCTAAAGCAGTTGTGGCACCTAATATAGAATTTAATGATACTGAAACTATAATTTATGGTGCGAATAGAATATCTAGTTTAGGTGATTTATCTGATAAATATGCTGGTACAGTAGATATGAGTAAAGCAACTCAACTTACTGAATTAATTATAGGTAGTGATAAGCAAGGGTATACAAATACGAACTTAAAAACAGTTTCAGTTGGTAATAATAAATTATTAAGAAAAATAGATGTGAGAAATTGCCCTAGTTTAACTGCACCTTTAGATTTATCACAATGTGATAATATACAAGAAGTTTATACCACTGGAACAAGTATAACTTCCATTAAGTTTAGTGAAGGTACAGAATTAACAACTTTAGCTATACCTAACACTTTAACAAACTTGACATTAATAAATAAAACAAAATTAACAAATATAACTTCAGAAGGATATGATAATCTAAATACTTTAAGAATAGAAAATAGTGCAATAAATCCATTTTCTATAATAAACAGTTGTACAGAATTAGAGTCAGTTAGACTAATAGGACTAAATTGCCAAACTAATGCTACAAATCTTCAACGCTTAGCAACTTTAAAAGGTATAAATGAAAATAGTGTAGAGATACCTATTTCAGATGCGATAAGTGGAAATATTACGATTACAGAATGTTCACAGGAATTATTAGATGAATTAAAAATTGTATTTCCGAATGTTACGTTTAAAGTATTAACATATTCTACTTCATGGAATGTAACATTTGTAGATGGTGATGGAAATACAATTTATGAAACAAAAGTATTAAATAATGGTGAAGCAATTTATCTTGGTAATACACCAACTAAAACATCAACTGTTCAATATGATTATACTTGGAAAGGTTGGGATAGATCATTAAAACCGATAGTGAGCGATTGTGTTATAAATGCAACATTTGATAGTGTTTTAAGATACTATACAATTAAATTTATTAATTCAGATACTTTAGAAGTTGTTCAAGAATCTGTTTTAGGATATGGTGCGACTATAACACATCCTAATTTACCTGATGGTGCGAATTTATGGGTACCAACAGATACAAAAGTTACAGGAGATATGGCATTCTATTCAAAATATATACCTTATCCTGAAGATGTAAGTATGTTTAATTTTAGTAGTTTTACTTATGAAGATACACTTCAAGGAAGTGTAAGTTTAAATACAACTTCGACATCATCTTTGATAATATACCCATTTAAATCTGAAAGCGACTCATATAAAATTACAGCGATATCAGGTGATACTGGAACATATTCTAACATAACAGACGTTTATGTACCTGAAACAATTACGTATCTTGGTAGTAATGCATTTTATAATTTTACTAATGTAAAAAAATTGGATTTACCAAGCATAACAAAGTTTTTGAATACAGGTTCTAGTTCTCCTAATGAGGCAAGTTATCGTCAGTTTTATAATTGTTCTTCCTTAGAAGAAGTTAATTTACCAAAATTACAAGTATTGCCAAAACCATCAGGTTCAGCATGTGCTACATTTCAGGATTGTACTAAATTAAAATACGTGACTATGGGAAGCAAAGAATACCCATTTTATAAGTGGGAGGAATATAATTCTACTGAATCTAAGCAACATTTTTACGGTGGAACTTCTAATTTAGTTTATATAAATCTAGTAACAGAAAATGGTTTAGAAAGCGATGTAACTTTTAACTATACTTTATCTAATGCAGTAAAATCTAAAATAATATATTCTAAAGAACCAATTGAATTAGGTACTACAGATGATGGATTTGAATATATGATTATTGGTAATGAAGTAAAAATAATAAGATATACAGGTACTGCAACTGAAATTAATTTATCCACTATTAATGGTAAAAATGTAACAAGTTTAGCTGATAAATGTTTTAGAACTTGTACTAACTTAACTTCAATATCATTACCTAATGTAACTAGTTTAGGTACTAATTGTTTTCAAAACTGTTCTAATTTAACTTCAATATCATTACCTAATGTAACAATTTTAAGTGATAGTTGTTTTCATGGGTGTAAGGCTTTAACCTCAATAGAAATACCTAATGTAACTAGTTTAGGTGTTAACTGTTTGGGCTATTGTTCTAATTTAACTTCAATAGAAATACCTTTAGTAACTAGTATAGGTGAATATTGTTTTAATAATTGTACTAACTTAACTTCAATATCATTACCTAATGTAACTAGTTTAGGAGAATCTTGTTTTGAAGGTTGCTCTATTTTAACTTCAGTAACACTTGGAGGACAAAATAAACCAGTTATAAGTACAAATAACTTTAGTAATAGCAGTTTTAATACCTATATAAAAACATTAAATATTTATGTAGAAGACTCTAGTAACCCTCCTACTTTAACAGGTAGTCCTTGGGGTGCAACTAATGCAACTATCGCATATAAACAAGCATAGGAGGTGCAAAATGTTTAAAAAGCCAATCTATAAGTATAAAAATGAAGATGGGGGAGTTGTAATCTCTCCCTATAAGCCAAATGTCGAATACGAATTAATGTATAGATTAATTTCGCAATCAGAAGATTATATGTTAACTAATTATGTGATATTTGCTCAATGTATAGATGTAAACGAAAAAGATTTAGAATTATGGGTAGAAGTTCATAAAGACGATTTAGAAACACCAGTATCGCAAAATGAAGAAATAATGAATAAAATAAATGAAACAATAGGATTAAACAACGAACAAGATATGATGATAATAGATAATGCTGTTCAAATAGCTTTAATTCAAATGATGTTATAAGGAGGTGAAATAAATGTTATATAAAGCGTTAAAAAGATGTATAGAAAATGAAAATTATGCAACAAAAGAGGATATGGAAGAAAAATTATCAATCTTATTCGCAAACAATCAATTAAATTCTCAACAATATCAAGAATTAATGGATTTATTAAAAAAATAATTTTCAAATTTTAGTATCAAATAAATAATTAAATCATATCATAAAGTATAGAGGGTTAGACCTCTATACTAAGAAAGGAGGAAAAATGAGAACTAGAACAATTAGGATTGATATTGATACTAAAAAGCTAAAAATCCTTAAATATAAACAATATGATCATAATGTTCTTCTTAAAATTGTTTTATATAAAAATAATCAATTGATAGATTTGTCATCTTATACAGCAAGTGCCTTTTTTGAACTTCCCGATAAAACCGTTATTCAAAGAAATTTAAATGTAGAAAATTCAATCATTTTTATAACATTAGAAAATATTATTTTAGAACAAGATGGAAAAGCAATATTAGAGGTTGTATTGTCAAATAAAAATCAGATTGTAACAACATTCTCAATATATTTAGATATAGAAAAATCTATTGATAGAAACGTAGCAATAGAAGGAAATCCACAATGGGATATAATAAAAGATGGGCTAATTTCATTAAATGACAAGGTTGATAAAAGCGAACTAAAAGACATTATGGATGAATACTTTGAAGAAATAACCTTAGAAGGTGTAGATTTAACTGGATATGTAACTAAGAAAGAATGGAATGATTTAATAGACGATAATAATATTAAAATAGAAAATTTGAATAATAATAAAGCTAATAATCTATTTTCTACAAATATGTTGACATCTTCTTCATTGGGAGGTATTTCTGCAGGTACTAATTTAAATAATATGAGTATTCAAGATATTCTTACTAAATTGTTTTATCCTTACGTACCACCGAGTGTATCTGCAAGTATAATATATAATCCAATTGAAAATTTATATGAGTTTGGACAGACAATAATTATTACTCAAATAAAAGCAATAGTCACAAAAAAATCAGAAAATTTAACAAATATTAAGTTTTACCAAAATGGATTAGAAATTAACGAAATAACAAACTCTGTTTCAGATGGTGGAACTTTTACTTATACATTTTCAACACCTATAATCATAACTTCTCCTATAAATGCTGATTATTTTCAAACAAAGGTAATAGATTCTAGTGGTAAAATTGTAAGTGCTAATACAACATCATTAAATTTTTGCTATCCTTATTATTATGGATTAATAAATGTAGAAGATAAAATAACGGAGGATTTAATAAAAGGATTAGAGAAACGAATTGAAAAAAAGGGAACAAAAAGCTATACTTATAATCCGAATTATCAACGTATGGTTATAGCATATCCTCAAACTTATGGAATGTTAAAATCTATATTAGATAAAAATGGATTTGAACAAATAAATAGTTTTAGTTGTAATGAAATTTCTATTATCGGATTAGATAAAACGTCACAATTGTATTATGTTTATGTAAATGACGCATCGACAAATATAGACTTTAAAATGACTTTCTACTATTAAGGAGGTGGTATATTTGAGTGATTTTGGTAAAGGGATACCTTTAGCTTCAGGGTTTGACCTCGGTGCAAAGAAACCACTAGATTCAAGAGAAATAGTTGAGACGATAGAAGAAAGAGATGAACATATTTTAAAAAATAGAGCATATGAAGGTATGACTGTTTATGTAAAACAGGAAAAAAAAGTTTATAGATATGATGGGAATGAATGGGTAGATTGTACGAATGTAAATGTAGACGATATAGATTTAAGTAATTATTATAACAAAAAAGAAATAGATTCTATCGTAGAAAACCTAGATATAGATTCAGAAAATTGTTCATATGTGGGCGAATCTATACCTGAAAATGATGAGGTGATTTGGTTTTCAGATGGGATAACGACTGTTGGTGACGAGATAACATATGATAATCCATTAATAAAAGAATTATTTGCTTGTATTAATAGTTTACAATTTCAAATCCAAAAATTACAAGAAGAAGTTGAATATTTAAAACTTCATGGAGGAGGTTCAAGTGGTTCAAATAAACCTGAAGATGATGTTATAATTGGAAACTATTTAGTTCTTGAAAATGGTTATGGATTATTATTAGAAGATGGAAACAATATTTTATTAGAAAATGATAAAAACGATAATAATAAACCTGTAGATACAATACTTCTTGAAAATGGATTTGAATTATTATTAGAAAATGGAGAAAATATTTTATTAGAAAGTAGTGAGGATAGTAATACGTTTACAAATGGTATACTTCTTGAAAATGGATTTGAATTATTATTAGAAAATGGAGAAAATATTTTATTAGAAAGTGCTTAGAATAAATAAGGAGGAAAGATAATGGCAAATAAAAAAATATCTGAATTAACACAAACGATACTTTTAACAGGTGAAGAATTAATTCCTTTTGTGTTAAATGGTGAAAATAAAACTGTTAAGGTAAAATATTTAAAAGGAGCAGATAATTTAGGTGAAGATTATGTTGATATAGTAGGTGATGATGATAAAATTTATAGAGTAAAGATAGTAAATGGAAAATTAGTAGTACTACCTATTGAAACTTATACTTCTGAACCACCTAATGTTGAAAATGTTAATCCTACCACTTTTACAGGACTTATAATAAATCAAATGTATGGTGGAGGTAATGCTATATCAGGTACACCCGTATCACATGGATTTATTGAGTTATATAATTTTACAAATAAAGAAATTAATTTAAAAGGAATTTATTTATGGTATAGGGCTTTAGCAGGAGCGTGGCAATCATTAGAATTAGAAGGTATAATTCCTTCTAGACATTCATTTTTGATAAGATGTTCTCAACATACCGCACCTTATTCTGAAGGTGTTAGATGTAATATAACTGATTATGACATGAATTGGGATATAAAATTAGCTAGTTCCGGTTTCAGTTGTTATTTAAGTATAGGAAATGAGACTCCTGCTGATAATCCAGTAAGACAAACAAAAGATGCACAAGGAAATGTAACATCTACAAACGGTGCATATATAGATTTGCTTGGTGCGGGAGGTTCTGACGGAGGAAGTGTTTGGGCATACGAAACTAGATTTTTACAATGTATGAACACTTATACAGGTGTTCGTAGAATAGATTTTAATAATAGTGATACGACACAAGTTACTGCTATGGGATTAGGTTCAAATGGTTCTACAAAAGGATTTAATGATATAGATTGTGAGCCTATAAATTATAAAATTTGCAATATAGAATATTATAGACCAAGAAGTTTAAAGGATGGCAGATGGACAGAATATGTAGATAAACCAAAACAAAAAGATACAATTCCATCAATGATAAATCTTATGTATGGTGAAAACGGAGATACTACTAGAACTTTTACTTTTCAAACTCCATTAACTGAATCAGGATTTGTTAAAATAAGAAAAGATGGTGAAACTAAATGGAAAACGTATGAAACAACAATAGAGTTGTTTAGTAATGTTGATGGTGATGTATCTGTGCATAGATGTATAATAGAAAATTTAGAAAATGGAACATATGAATATCAGGTTGGTACAGAAGGATGTACATCTGATGAATATTCTTTTGAAGTAAAAACATATAACGAAGATAAAGGAATAAGGGTGCTATGGACAACAGATCAACAATCATGGACTAAGAGAGAATATGACGTTTGGCAAACTTGTGCAAGATTTTTAAATAAAAAACAACAAGAAACAGAAAACCCATTTGATTTCCATTTAAACACAGGAGATGTGTCACAAAATGCAAATAGAAGATTTGAATGGTCGTACTATTATGATTATGCGAAGGATATAACAAGAAATATTCCACATGTATTAAGTTGTGGAAATAATGACCTTATTGCTAAAAAATTCTCTGACGCTTTTAATTATTATATAACAGCACAAAATCAATTTGCGAATTCAGTGTATGCATTTGATTTAGGATTTACGCATTTCATATGTCTTAATTCAAATACAGATATGACATATGTTGACGGAACAGGTGAAATTGGAGGTTATAAAGATACAGATGCTTTCCTAGAAGCACAAGCACAATGGTTAGATGAACATTTAACAGAAATTGAATCAAGATCAACAAAACCTAGATGGGTAATAGTATTTGCGCATCTTAGTCCATTTACAGTTGGTAGAACAAAACGTTTACAAAGATGGGTTGCACCTATAGAAAAACATAAAGTAGATATGTTCTTATGTGGTCACAACCATGCTTGGAGCGTATCAAAACCGTTATATACAGGATATGATTATAATTCATCATCTGCATACAACGATTATGTAACAACTGTTTCAGGAAGTACGGATTTAAAAATAGTAGATGAATTCCAAGCAGATGGTTCCACGGAGATAAATAGAAATGAAGATATTGCCAATGGAACATATTATGTGTTAAACCAGGCTGCAGGATTTAAATTATCGGGAAAAGAAAAGCCTTTAACATTAGCTTCTTTATCGGGAACAAAACATGTAAACGCAGATAATAGTCCTTGGTGGATATCGGCTCAATCTTTACCGAGTAATCCAGTTTATATAGATTTACAAATAGATTATGAGCAAATAATTTGTAAATCTTATCAAATAACAGGTGTCAAAGGTTATGATGAATATAAAAATGCAGTTATAAATACAGATTTAAATAAGGTATCAGAAACATTATTTCATACTTTAACAATAAATTATAGCGACAGAAATAAATAAGAGGTGGATTGAATGGGTGTAATTAGAAAGAAAAACCCCAAAACGGGGAAATGGGAAGTGTATGGCTCAACGGATGCAAAAGACATTAATCTTATTGATGTAGGTAATAATTTCAAAGATAAAAATGTCGAAAGTGCTTTAAGAGAAGTGTCTGATAAAGTTAAAGAAATAGATACAGTAATTGATACACAAACCTCTATGATATCACAACATTCTAATACATTAATAGAACATGAAGAAAAAATAGAGTATCTGCTAATAAATGGTGGTGGAGGTTCAGGTGGTGGAGGTGGAGGTGGTTCTGCCCCCACTATAACCTCCACGTTTGAAAGTGGAACAATAGTTGAAAAAGATATGGATGTCATAATTCCTATATTTTTCTCTTCTTCGAATCTAGGAAATGGTATAGCTTATATATCTATTGATGGTATAGAAGTGATGAGTATTGAAGGGATAAAACAAGGTAATAATAATATAAATATAGGTAAATTATCTAACCTTAAAAACACCGTATCTATTTATGTAAAAGATAGAGTTAATATTTTATCGAATCAATTAACATGGGAAATTATATGCGGTGGTTTAGAGGTTTCTCTTAATTTTGACTACAATGTAGACTATTCTATAACAGATATAATTACAATGGCATATACTGTTACATCTGCCTCGAATGAAACAATAATAATGCATATGACAATAGATTATGATACTTATGATGTAGAATGTAGACAGGGATACAATGAGTATATATTTAGTGGCTTGGATATCGGGGTTCATAAAGTATCTTTTTATTTAACGAGTGGTGTTTACTCTAGTAAAACTTATTCTTTTAATATAGTTATAGTTAGTTCAACAAGTTTATATATTTCTAGTACTTTTAAAGGTGGTTCTTTTACCTATGGAACACCTATATCTATAGATTATCGTATATCAAAATTAGGTTCAGAGGAATTTACGGTATTTTTAAAGCTTAATGGTGAATTGGTAAAAACTATTGTTGCTTCATCAGGTGCATACTATTGGACTATAAATGATGTTGAAATAGGCAATTATGAATATGAAATTATTGTAGAAAGTATATATGGAGAATCTTTATCTCTTACAGGTTCTTTTCAAGTTGAACAAGGTTTATTTAATCCTTTACAAATAATTTCTAGTGGATTAACTTATAGATTGACAGCAAAAGGGAGAACTAATAATGATTCAGATAGACAAAATCCAAAAGATAATAGTGGAAATGAAGTTCTAACCGTTTTACATGATTTTAATTTTTATACTAATGGTTGGATTGACGATATGTTAGTTTGTAATGGTAATGCTTATGTTGAAATAGATAGTTTTCCTTTTTCAGATAATGCAGTATACGGTTCTACTATAGAAATACAATTTAGAGGTTTAGATATAGGTATTGAAGGTGCAAGGATTTTTGATTATACAGATATAAATACACCTTATAAGGGTGTTTATATAGACTTAGAAGAATCTACGATGAAATCTTTAGCGAATACAGGAACAGTAACACTAGACCCTGAACAATGGACTACATTATCATTTGTTATTGATAGAACTAATAAATTTGGAAAAATATATATAGATGGTATTTGTTCAAGAGCCTTTTCTTTATCAGATACGGGTTCAGGTACAAGTGCAGTAAGAGAAGATTTTACGCATTCACAAAAAATTTATTTAAATAGTAGAAAAGGTATTGATAAATTTGGAGCATGTGAAATAAAAGATATTAGAATATATAGTAGAACATTATCGCATGATGAAATTTTACAAAATTTCATTGCACAAGAAACAGATTTACAAGTACAAGAATCTTTATATAGATTGAATTATGAAAATGTTACATTGCCTACTATTCGTATGTATGGTGATACAAAAAATATGACATTAGAAACGCCTGTTTCTATGAGGATTAAATATACTTCACCAAATGAAGATAAATATGGAAGGTCTTTTGATTTACCTTATTGTCAAGTAAACTGGCAAGGGACTTCATCTTTACAGTATGTATTGAAAAATTTTACAGTTAGACTAAAAGATGAATCCATGTCAGATTATTTATACTCACCATATCCAAATGGAGTTTTAGAAAACGTTTATTGTTTTAAAGCAGATTATATGGAATCTTCACATAGTAGAAATGCAGGTATTGCAAAATTTGTTAATGAATGTCTTTATGAATCTAAAAATCCGGCTCAACAAAAAGATTCAAAGGTAAGAAATTCAATAAATGGATTTCCGACTTTATTATATATTAATGACGAGTTACAAGGTGTTTATAATTTCAACTTAGACCGTTATTCAACTACGTCATACGGATATCAAGGTGATAACTGTTTAGTATATGAGGTATCCGCAAACTCCGATACAACAGCTGGTGCTTTCTATAAATGGACTGAAAGTAGTGGAAAAACAGAATTAGATTATTATAAATCAGATTTTGAATGTCTATACCCACCAACTAGGGCAGCAGGGAATGATAATATGATTGAAATGATAAGACTTATTGAATGGGTTAATGATAGTTCGGATGAAGATTTTAAAGATAATATAGGAAATTATTTTAATTTAGAATATTTATTAAGATATTTCTTATTTGTTTATGTATTTGGAGCAGTTGATTCATTGGGGAAAAATATGAAACTTGCAACTTGGGATGGTTTAATATGGTACCCACAAGTATATGATGCCGATACAACGTTAGGGTTAGATAATACAGGATTTTTAAAATTTTCTAGTGATATAGAAATGGGAGATAAAAATGTATTTAATACAACTGGTTCAAAATTATGGCAGAAAGTTCAGTTGTTATTTCATACACAACTAGAAGAACAATATGCATTAATGAGACAAAGCGCATTTACAATAGACAATATGATGAATTATTTAGTAGAAGAACAAATATCTAAAATTCCTGCTTATTATTATAATATAGATATGCAAACGAAATACCTTAATTTTGGTTCTGCTTATTTATATGCCTTACATGGAAATAGTAAACACCATATCAGAAAATGGTTAAGAGAAAGATTAGTATATTGTGATACATTGTTTGGATATAATGTATCCACTTCTGATTATATTACATTACGTTCAAGTAAATTAGGGGAGGTTTATTTAGATATTCAAACTTATATCCCTATGTATGTAAGGGTTAAATGGAGAGATGAGGCAAATAATACAGGATTACAGGTAAAAAGAGTAGGAAAAGGTGAAACAGTTAGATTTAGCTATATAATGCCAACCGCAACAGATCAAGAGATAATCGTATATGCAGGACATTATCTGAAGAGTTTAGGTGATGTTTCAAATCTTCAACCAACTACTATGTTGATTGCCAATGCAGATAGACTTACGGAAATAGAGTGTCATTCAAGTAATTTAATAAATACGGATTTATCAGAATGTACCTTATTACAAAAAATTGATTTGTCAGATTCAATAGCATTAGGTACAGGTATAGGTTCGCAACCTATTTTAAATATACAGAACTGTAAATATTTAAGATATTGCAATTGTTATAATACATCACTCACAGCAATATACACTATGCAACAAGGTGGCAACTTAGAAGAAATATATTATCCGTCTAGTACACAATTAATTCAATTAACTAATCAAACTTATCTTCACACTATAGGTATACCATATGATATTGAAGATAATACTACACCTAAAAATTTAGCAAATGTAGAAATTACAAATTGCAAAAATATTGAAAGAATGTGTTATCCACATAGTAATGATATTAAAAATGAATTTGTTTGTCTTAAACACGTTCAAAATTTAGTTTTAAATAATTCTTTAGACCAACTTACCTCTATGTCGTTTAAAGATTTTAGAAAAATGAGATCGCTAACATTAGAAACGATGCCAAATTTAAAAGATGTTAATTTTAATAATATGTTACTTGTTGATGAAACTTCTGATATTAATAATATTAAATTACGTAACTGCCCTTTAATATCGAATATAACTTTTAATATATCTAGTGATTTATATAAAATTGAATTCGCTAAAGATTGTATTATAGACCTTTCAGGTTTACAAAGTCTTAAATCTATAGAAAGTAATACGGATATAAAAGGATTAAAAACTTTAATAATTCCTTTAAATATTGAAAAAATAAAATTTACAAATGAATTTAAAAATAATGGCAATGATATTAAAAATATACTTTCAGCTAATTCTACGCAACTTAATAATAACTCTTTTGAAGGAATGGATTTAAAAGATATTCGTTTAACTTATTTTGATATGTCATCTTTAACAATAAACAACGCTATTAATTTTCATTTGTCACCTACTACTCAACATCCAAATTTTAATACTTATAGAGATGGCGTTGAAGTACCTTATTTTAAACCTAGTGGCTCTTTAGATTTAACTAATTATACAGGTGAAATTAAATCTATGTTTAAAGGACTTGATTTAGATATACTCGCAGTAACGCCTCCTGATAAAACATTTGTAAATACTAAAGATTTATCTAGTCTTTTTGAGGGTGCAAATATTAAGTCTACGAGTTTGGTAAATAAAGTTATAGAAAAATATCCATTTGCAAATAAACTTGACCGTATATTTAAAAATTCTACTTTAACAGATGCTTCAGAGATTGTATTTCCTAAATATGAATTTTCATTAAGAGAAGGTTTTATGGGTAGTCTTTTAAAAGAGGATATATCTTTACCATTATACGTATCCGATATAACTAGTTGTTTTGAAAGTTGTAGAGAAATGAAAAAAATTATAAGTCAATGGAATAGAGAATTTCTTTATGGGGATATAGCGCATTTGAACTGTTACTTTGATTGCGTAAATATAATCATTATTGATGATAGAGCCGGAACTATAAGAGATATACCTACTGATTGGGGAGGACACGCATTTACAGCAACAAATATGGGTAGTTATACAATAGAGATATTAGAGGATAATTACGAAGTAACTTTTGGCGATTTAATAGAAGATGGTGCTATTGACTGGGGAGACAAAAATTATTCCTATGGTACGAATTCACATACATTTTCAACAAAAGGTGTATATACTATTGAAGGAAAGGTGTACCCTAATGTAATAGGTCAAGAACCTAGTCAAGAATTAATGGAGACTTTAATAACTGTTAAAGGTATTCCTTCTGAAACAAATAACTTAGAAAATATGTTTTCAGGGTGCAGACTATTAAGAGTAGTAGAATTGAATACAGTAGATTTCAGTACGATTGAAAACACAAATGCAATGTTTAAAAATTGCACATCATTAGTAACTCCTCCTGTTGTTAATTTTGAAAATATAATTACAGCAAATGAAATGTATAGAGGATGTATAAGCATATTAGCATTAACCTTTAAAAATTTATGTGCAGAAACATTTTCTTGTATTGATATTATAGAAGGTTGTATAAGTATGACCGATTTAGAATTTGTTGGTGATATAAAAAAAGATTATGCAAGAAATATAATAGATATATTGGATACTTATATAAAAGAGAATACAGTCTCTACCGTAGAACTTTCGGAAGATGTTTCAACTATGATGTTGGTATCTACTGCAATGTATGAAAGTTTAAATCCCGTTGTTGCTATTCGTGCATTGTCCAATGAAGAATCTAAACTTAACTCTTTAGATAAAATAATGTTATCCGTATATCATAGTTTAATCTTAAAAGGTTTAAAAACAGTAGATGAAGTACCGAGTAATTTAAGACCAAATATAGATAAAATATTAAAAGAAAAGAGGGAATGATAATTTAATGGCTAGAGATTTTAATATACGTTTTAATAATGTCACTATGGATAGTGCTGATAATTTATTAGAAAATACTAAGGTAACGAAAGTTACCTTAGTAGGTAATAATAAATTTATATCATTAGATTCTACTTTTAAAGACTGTATAGACTTAACTCAAATTATCGGTTCAATTAATTTAGATGGTATAAGTAATATAGATAATTTATTAAGCGGGGCGACAAAGATTGAAAGTATAATTTTAAAAAATATAAATAATGAAAATATTACTTCAATTAATGCGTTTGAGAATTTTTTATCTATTACTATAGGAGGAATAACCTATGATAAAAATGCTTTACAAAATGTAATATCATCGCAAGATTGGGAATATGAGGGCTTTGTTTATGAAGATATGGTAAAGGAGAATATCTTTATCAATAGCAAACAAGTAGAAAATACAGATGAAATGGTTATACAAAATACTTTAGAACAAAAGGCTACTTCTATTGAGATATATGGTGAAACTTATGAGAATTTAATAAATGGAAAAGATAATGTTGTTTTAGTAGATGAATTAATTTTAGAATTTACAAAAGATGGTACTAATGAATTTAAACCACATACAGAAATACCTGTGTATATTAAAGAGTTAAATGGTACACAACAAGGATTGGGTGAATTACAAAAAGATGGTAGTTATAGAATAGATATAAAATTTGATAATGGTTACGAAAAACTGTGGGAGGAATTATAATATATGATAATAGCAAGATATAAATTCAATAGTGAAGTTAATACATTACCGACATTTAATAGTGGTTTTACTTATTCATATACAGATGTAGATAATAATGATGGTACTTTAACTAGAACTATAGATAGTAATAGTTTACCTAGTAGTATAAGTTTTGCTAATTGTACAGGATTAACAGAAGTTTTACATTTAAAAACTGATAATTTAACAGATATGAGCAATATGTTTAGAAGTTGTAGTAACTTAAAGTTTGTTTACGTTAATGACTGGAATACAAGTAAAGTTACAAAAGCAACAGATATGTTTTTCTATTGTACTTCTTTAATGTCATTTAATGGTACTAAATGGAACACGGATAATTTTACGAATATATCAGGGATGTTCAATGGATGTTATTCAATGGAATCGGTAATATTGGCTAACTGGAACGCGTCTAGTTTATCAGAACTACCTTATATCTTTTACAACTGTTTAAAACTTAAATATGCAAATCTAGCAAATATGAATGTTAGTAAAATAACTAGTACGAACTCTCTTTTTTATGGTTGTAGTAGTTTAGAAACACTTAATTTATCAGGTTGGAAGTTAGATAGTATACAATTAACTGAAAATATGTTTACTAATTGTAGTAAAAAAATGACTATAATAATGACAGATTCAGATACATGGAGTGTTAATGATATAGTAACTGCGATACCCACTTCAACTGAAAATGATATAACTATTTCAGTTGGAGAAACGAGCACGTCTACTGTTAGTCAAAGTGTGCTTACTCAAAAACAAATTACTATTGATACTAGTTATTATATAGTTGAATATATGTTTGGTAGCGATAATGATGTTTTGCCAACTTTTAACAATAATTTTACTTATGATTATGAAGACACAGATAACGGTGATGGTACTATAACTAGAAAAATTACTAGTGCTACCCGTCCTACGTCTTTAAGTTTTTCAAATACTAATATTTTTGAAATTATAAGTATTAATATAGACAAATTAACCAATGCTAATTCTATGTTTGAAAACTGTGAACAACTAATGAGTGTTAATTTGGATGGTTTTATAAATAATGGAAGTTTGACTAGTATGAACAATATGTTTAATGGATGTATAAGTTTATCATCTTTAGATTTAAGTGCTTTTTATACAAACAATGTAACCGATATGAGTGGAATGTTTGCAAATTGTGTTGGTATATCATATTTAACTCTGCAAGATCTTAATACTCAAAAAGTAACCAATATGAAACAAATGTTCTTAAACTGTGTTAGTCTATCGTCTTTAGATTTAACATCGTGGAATACATCAAGTCTAACTGATACAAGCGAAATGTTCAGAGACTGTAGTAGTTTAATTTCAATAGATTTTAGTAATTTTAACACAACTAACGTAACAGATATGAGCGGAATGTTTAGCGGTTGTAGTGGATTTTCGACGATAGACTTTAGCAACTTCAACACGACTAAATTAACCGATATGAGCAATATGTTTAACGAATGTATGGCTTTAATATCTTTAGATCTAAGTAATTTTAATAGTAGTAATATAAAGAATATGAGTTATGCATTTAACAACTGTATTAGTTTAACATCATTAAATTTAAACAATTGGAATCCTAGTAATATGGTTGATGCCCATAATATGTTTAACGGTTGTATAGGTTTATCATCGTTAGATTTTAGTAAATGGACGATTCTTAATGCAACTGATATGAGTAAAATGTTTAATGATTGTAGTGAATTGTCAACATTAAAACTAGGCAATGTAAAAGCGTCAAATATGACTTATATGTTTAATAATTGTACTAATTTGTTATCAGTAGAAATAGGAGATATAAATGCTGATGATATAAGTTATATGTTTGATAATTGTATAAACTTGGAAACATCAATTTTAGGTAACGTAACTGCCATCAATATGTCTCGTATGTTTAACAGATGTAATAAATTATCAACATTAAATTCAGGAAATTTAATAGCTGATGATATGAGTCACGTGTTTAGTAATTGCGAAAGTTTAACAATGTTAGAACTAGGTAATTTAAGTGCTGATAATGTAGCTTATATGTTTAATAATTGTATTGAATTGACAAATATAAAGTTAGGAGATTTGACTGCAAATACTACAGAATACATGTTTAATAATTGTGGAGCATTGACAACTATAAATTTAGAAGATTTAATTGTGGCTAATACAAGTTATATGTTTAATGATTGCGTTAAATTATCAACACTAAATTTAAGCAGTTTTAGTTCAACGAATACAAGCTATATGTTCAATAATTGTAGGGGCTTATCATTATTAGATTTAAGTTGTCTAAACGAAAGTAAAACAACAAATATGAACCATATGTTTAATAATTGTAGTGGCTTATCATCATTAAACTTAAATAATTGGAGTCCTAACAATGCAGTTAATATGAATTATATGTTTTATGGTTGTAATAATTTAAAATCTTTAGATTTAAATAATTGGGTCGTTGGTAATGATGCAGATATGAGTCATATGTTTGATGGATGCACGAGTTTAATATCATTAAATTTAAATAATTGGGATATTAGCAAATCAGCAAATATGAGTTATATGTTTAATAATTGTTCTAAATTAACTTCAATGAATTTAATTGATTGGGGTAAAAATAATGTAACTGATATGAGTTATATGTTTGGCAACTGTAGCAGTTTGGTGTCATTAGATTTAAGTAATTGGAATACGGACAAAGTGACGAATATAATTAATATGTTTAATAATTGTAATAGTTTAAACTTAATAGATATAGATAAAAGTAACATTGACACCATTAATGATATATTTAGTGTTTTACCAGTTAGAAGTGAAAATTCTCATGGTGAAATTAAAATAATGATATCAGATGATGAAATAGATAATGTTAATAGAGATATTGCAATAAGTAAATTTTGGGATATAATTAATAAATCTATAATAGCAATATGCACATTTAATAGTAGTATAGATACGTTGCCTAAATTCAATAATGAATGCGTATATGAATACGAAGATGTGGATAATAATAATGGAACAATAACTAGAACTATTATAGGCGAAAGTTTTCCTACAAGTGTTGATTTTAGTGGAAAAACGGGATTAATAAGTTTGAGTTACCTAAATACTAATGATGTTACTAGCATGGAAAATATGTTTAAAGATTGTAATAATTTGGTAACATTAGATTTGAGTAGTTTTAATACTGATAATGTTACCAGTATAAAAAATATGTTTGGTGGTTGTGTAAACTTAAAGACATTAGATTTAAGCAAATTTAATACCAGTGGAATAAAAGATATGTCTATGTTACTCTATAATTGTAGAAGTCTAACAGCATTAGATCTAAGTAAATTTAATACTAATAGTGCAACAAATATGTCTATGATGTTTTATGGATGTAGCGGTTTAACATCTTTAGATTTAAATGATTTAGATACAAGTAATGTAGAAGATATATCTTCAATGCTTTATGGATGTAGCGGTTTAACATTAGTAGAATTAAAACATTTAAATATCGAAAATGTTATGAATATGTCCAAAATGTTTTATGGATGTAACAGTTTAACATCTTTAGATTTGAGTGAATTAAATATTAATAAAGTAACTAATATGTCAGAGTTACTTTATAACTGTAATAATCTAACAATATTAGACTTAAGTGAATTGGAAGTTAATAATACTACTAATATGGATAATATGCTTAATAACTGTACAAAACTTGATTTAATAAAATTAAAAAATAATAGCGTAAGTTTTACAAATAATATTATAGCATTATTACCTACAAAAGATTCAAGTGATAGGGGTACAATGTTAGTTAATAGCCTTGATTCATTAGATATTACTATCGCTAGTGATAAATATTGGAACGTAATTCGTTTTATTATTGAATATAGATTTAATAATGAAGTTGATACATTGCCAACCTTTAATACTGGTTATACTTATGATTATATAGATACAGATAATGAAGATGGAACAACAACAAGAAATATAATATCAAATAATAATCCTACTAGTGTTAGTTTCAATGGTAAAACAGGACTATTGGAATTAAGTCTTTTAAATGTTAGCGGAATAAACAATATGAGTAATATGTTTAACAATTGTTCCAATTTAACGACTTTAAATATGAAAAATTTTAGCACAAGTAATGTAATCAATATGTATCGTATGTGTTATGGTTGTCAATCATTAACATCTATAGACATAGGTGATGTAAACACTTCTAAGGTAGGTAATATGAGTTATATGTTCTTTAACTGTAATAAATTACAATCATTAAACCTTAACGATTTCAATACTAACAATGTAACAAATATGAGTTATATGTTTTCTAACTGTTCTAGTTTGGCAAAATTAAATTTGGATAATTTTAATACAAATAAAGTAACTAATGCAAGTTATATGTTTTCAGGTTGTATTAATTTAACTGAATTGAATTTCGGTAACATAAATACAATTAGCATGACTAATACAAATTCTATATTCCAGGATTGCAACAATCTTAATTGGGTAAAAATAAGAAGAAATGATGTAGACACAGTAAACGATGTGATAAATTTATTACCTACGAAAACATCTGAAACTACTGGTTTATTAGTTATATGTCATGTAGACGGTATAGATAATGAGACAGCCAATAATAAATATTGGAATATAAAAAATATATTAAAAGTTTTATACACATTTAATAATAGTGGCAATATGTTACCGATATTTAACACTGATTATATTTATGAATATACTGATTTTGATAATGGTAATGGTACCATAACTAGATCAATTACAAGTGATGATGCACCTACCAATGTTAGTTTTAAAGAGAATGTTGGATTAATAAGTTTAGATTATTTAAATACAGATAATATGAACAGTATGGAAAATATGTTTTATAATTGTTCTAAGCTAACATTTGTAAATACGGAAAATTGGGATACAAACAACGTAACTAATATGGATGATGCTTTTTATAATTGTAGTTCATTAACTGTGTTAAACGTATCTAATTGGAAAACAAACAATGTAATGAATATGAAAAATGTATTTTATAATTGTAATTCATTAGAATCACTAAATGTATTTAATTGGAATATAGATGAAGTATTAGATATATCAAACATGTTTTATAATTGTAGCAAATTAACTACGTTAGATGTGTCTAATTGGAACACGGATAAAGTAACTAATATGAGTGGTGTATTTTATAATTGTAATGAATTAATCACATTAGATTTATCAGGATGGAATGTTGACGATGTAACTGATATGTCTTTACTTTTCTTTAATTGTTTTAATTTAGAATCAATAGGAGATACGACAAATTGGAACACTTCTAATTTGGTTAATATAAATGGCATATTCAACAACTGTTACAAACTAATTTCGTTAGACTTATCAAATTGGGATACTCGTAAAGTGGTAGGTGAATCAACTCAATTGTTTGGTGGATGGGTTCCATCTCAAACTGTTTATATCAGTAAACGTTGGACTACAGATGTTACTTCCTATAATGCTACTTTTATTAAAATTATAACATACCTTCATACATTCGCTAAATATACGTTTGATAATTCAATAGGGGACTGTTTACCTATTATAAACGGTGTAGATACTAGTAGGTGGGAGTATGCGGACGTGGTAAATGATACAATTACAACAAGAACAATTGGAACTGATGAAGATATTGATGAAAACTTTAAAATTACAAGTTATAGTTTTAATGAAAATGAATCTTTATTAACTATTGAAAATTTAAAAATAGATAATAATATAACTCTTATGAGTAATATGTTTAGTCACTGTTCTAATTTAACATCAATAAATACAAAAGGTTGGGATACAAGCAACGTAACAAGTATGAACAACGTTTTTTATAATTGTAGATTGATATCCTCATTAGACGTAAGTCATTTTGATACTAAAAAAGTGGTAAATATAAATGGAATGTTTTATAATTGTAGACTATTATCTTCGTTGAATTTAAATAAATGGAATACGAATGAAATAATTAATATGGGGGGAGCATTTAGGAATTGCTATAAATTAACATCATTAGATATAAGTAATTGGAATACGGATAAAACAACTGATATGGAATCCTTATTCGATGGTTGCCAATTATTAACTTCATTAGATTTATCAAATTGGAACATGAGTAAAGTAGTTCATATGAATAATATGTTTACGAATTGTAATAATATACGAAAAATTAAATTATTAAACTGTATTCCTTTTACTATAGAATCTATAATTAATTCATTACCAACTAAAAAAGTTAATAACGTAGGATATTTATTCACAAGAGATAATTATGAAAATGATAAATATTGGGAAAATATAGTTTGTAAAGATTTTACGCACTCTATTTACTTACCTCAACAATTAAAAATTACCGATGAATTATATTGGGATGATGAAAGAGAAAGTTATTGTATAAAACAAAATTCAGGTAATATAATAAGTTTAAACAATTTAAATAAAAAAATATTCTTCAATACCTATAAACCAACAACAGGTATATCATGTAACAATAGTATTGAAAAGCCTAATAGAATATTATTTCAATCAGATATAGTAAAATATGCACCAACTATATTAATGCCTTCAACAAAATATACTATACAATTTAATTGTAAAACTAATAATTATCCTATTATATTTAGAATTGATAGTGTAAATATTGAAGTTCAAGCAAAAATAGGTATTAACAAATTAGATATAATCACACCTAGCAATATCATAGATAATAATTTATATATTATAGGAAAAGAAGATGAAATTTCTGAAATTATGTTTATTGAAGGTGAAACAAATCAGACGCCCAATTATTTTGATGGCGAATCATTTGTGGGTATAGAACAAGAAAATGGAATGTATAAGATAAAAATAACAACAAGTACAGCAAGAGGTCTAAAAAAACAAAGCTTTACTATTATAACAAGTACCCCATTTGGCAAAAATGATAAGATATATTGGAGTGATAAATATAAAACTTATGTAATTGACAGAAATGGAAAAATAGAAGTTACCACAATCGAAGAGGATGTTTCTGCTTTGCCTAGATTATACCAAAGAGAAGATTCTTATTTAAAAATAGATACAGATAATATTAAACCAAGTAAAATAAAAATTCAATATAGAGACATAAAATAGTAACAAATAAATAATTAAAACATATAGTGAAATATAGGGAGATTTATTTCTCCCTAAATCTAAAAAAGAAAGTTGATGATAAGATGAAAAAGAAAAGATTTAGTATGAGTAGATGGATAATTCCTTTTGTAATAATATCCATATTTAGTTTTACTGGATTAGCTATATGGTTACAACTTGAAATAAATATGGAATTATCACCAACATTAACAACTTGTTTCTTTGCATTTTGTACAGGTGAATTATGGATGTTAAGTTCGATTAAAAGAGCAAAAATAAAAGCAAATGATATCGATGCAGATGGAATACCTGACGAAGAAGATCCTTATATAGATCCTAGATATATAGAAGAAATGGAAGAAGCATTAAGAAAAATAAAAGAAAATTCTAGTAGAGGTGAATAGTTATGGTTGAAAATATATTTTTTTATATAGCAGTAGGGATAACATTAGTAATTGTAGGATTAGGAGTGTATGAATTTTTTAAATTAGAAAAAGAAAAAAGACTAGATGTTGTAAGACAATGGTTATTATTGGCAGTTGTTGAAGCAGAAAAACAATTGGGTAGCGGAACAGGGAAAATAAAATTAAGATTCGTATATGATATGTTTATAAACAAATTTAAATTTTTATCTATGTTAATTTCATTTTCTCAATTTTCTCAAATGGTAGATGTAGCATTAGAGGAAATGAGAGAAATGTTATCAACAAATAAACAATTAAAAGAATATATAGAAAATAAGGAGAGATAATATGTTAAATAATAGGCTTAATGAAACAACAATAGGAACTGCAAGAGTAGTAGTAGATATTTTACCAAAAGGAAAAGTAATACCTAATACTAAAATAACACCTACTTCTATCACGATTCATCAAACTGGAAATATAGGTGCACCTGCAAAAAATAATCATAATTATCAAAAAAACTGTAATAAAAATGGAGATAGAATTGCTTCATGGCATTTTACAGTAGACGATAAAGAAATATATCAAGCCCAATCTACAAATTATAAATGTTATCATGCGGGATGTGCAAATGGCAATAATACATCTATAGGGATAGAAATATGTATGTTTAGTGATGCAGAACGTCAAAAGAAAGCATATTTAAATGCTATTGAATTAGTAAAAATTCTATTGAAATATTATGGATGGGGAATAGATAAAGTTAAAAGACATTATGACTGGACGAAGAAGGATTGTCCAACTTGGCTTATAAGTGGAAAATATGGTTACACATGGAATTGGTTTAAAGAACAAGTGCAAGGTAAAAATACAGCGACACCTACAACATTTAAGCCATATTTAGCAAAATGTACTGCTACTACTTTAAACTGTAGAAAAGGTGCAGGGGCTTCATATGCAGTAGATAGACAAATAACTAAAGGAACTGTAATTACAATTGTAGGGGAAAAAGTTGTAAATGGTGCTAAATGGGGTAAATCAAAATCAGGATATTGGGTGCACATGGGATATATGGAGTTTGTAAGATACGCATAATCAATAGGGAGTTAATCTCCCTTACATAATCTTATAAATAGGAGGTGAAAGTATGTTAGAAGATAATCAAAAGATAATAGAAAGATATAAAAATTATTTAAAAAGAAGAAATTTAAATGAACTAACTATAAAGAATTATATCTGTGATTTAAAATCATTTTGTTTATATAATGATAAATACTTATATGATATAACAAAAGAAGATATTAAAAATTATATACAAGATAAAAAGAGTAAAAATGTAAGCGAAAAACGAATTAATTTTTCTATATGTGTGCTATCTAAATTCTATTCGCATTTAACAAAAAATAACTATATAGAATATAATCCAATGGAAGAGATAGAAAGATTTAAAATTAAGAAGAAGGAAAAATCTCAAGGATTAACAACTGGACAAATATATAAGATTAGAAAACAAATAAAAGAATATAATGACTTACAATTAGAAGTATTTTTTAATCTATTAATATGTAGTGGGTGCAAAAAGAATTATATAGACAAGATTAATTGGAGATTTATAAAGTGGAAAGATAAATATATAGAGGTAATAATAAATGATAATGAAAGAGCAATATTGTATTTAGATGATTATACAATAGATTTATTAGATAAACTAAGAAAAGAGAGACATAAAAAACACATAAAACAAAAATGGGTGTTTATCACAAGACATAATGGTCATTGGAATAGTGTTACAGATGGAACTATAACGTATTGGTTAAATAAAATAGTAAAAGTATCTGATGTTGATAAATTAACTTTTGGAATAATTAAACAAACAACATTAAACTATTGGAAATTAGGCAGAAGGTTTAGTGATGAAAGAATAAATAAGATGCTTTTACATCAAAAATTTGATAATGAATTCCGTTCAATTGTATTAGATGAAATAAAAAATATAAAAAATTTTTAAAAAGTAGTATCAAATAAATAAATAATTCATATCATAAAATATAGGAAGGAGGTGACGAATGAAAAAATTAGGATTTAAAAAACATAAGTGGGGTTGGCATTTTAAAGGATTAAACGAAAGAAACCTTCTATTGTTGATTAACTTAAAAAAGAGTTTACAATTCAGAGATATAAGTGATTTAACAATATTTAGCTATCAAAAGGATATATATTCATTTATGTTATGGTTACAAGAGAGAGGAATAGAAACTTTGGAAGCAACAGTAGATAATTTAATAGATTATTTGGGAGGATTAGATATATCAGAAGCAAGAAAGACAAGGATATTGAGTTCATTAAATCAAATGTATGCTTTAAATGTTAAAAATAAACATTGTAAAGAGAATATAGTTAAAAAATATAGAAATAAATAATTAAAAGGGAGTGATTATATGACTAAAATGGATGATAATTTTAAAAAGGCGGTAAATTATATAATTAATGAGGGTTCTTTAGATGTTAACCCACGCCCATACTGGTTAGAAAAAGATGGAAGTCATACACCTGCACATACAAAATTTGTTACTGCATATACAAATGAATACAGATTAGATAAAGGTGAATTTCCTATGTTAACGTTACGCCCTAGTCCTTGGAAAACAGCGATAAAAGAATTGTTTTGGATATTCGTGCATCCTTCTAATTCAATACAAGAATTAGAAGAAAAGTATAACATTTGTTATTGGAGAGATTGGAATGTAGGCGACGGAACAATAGGATATAGATATGGTCATACAGTTGAAAGATTTGATTTATTTAATAAGTTAATAAATGGGATAAAAAATAATCCATACGGTCGTCGTCATATCCTAAGTCTATGGCAAGACATAGAATTTGATGAAGAAAAAAAAGGGTTACATCCTTGTTGTTTTGAAACAATGTGGTCGGTGCAAGACGGGTATCTTGACATGACTTTAATACAAAGAAGTGGCGATTTGTTAGGTGCCTCAATAGGAGTGAATGAAATTCAATATGCAGGATTATTGGTAATGGTAGCGTGGGAATGTGGTTTAAAACCTCGTAAATTCACACATTTTATACAAAACTTACACATATATGACAGACATGTCCCTATATGTCAAGAATTATGTAATAGAGAAACTGTTGAATGTAATCCTATGCTAGTGATAGATACAGATAAGAAATCTATATTTGACTTAGATATAAATGATTTTAAAATGGTAGATTATCCACTTGAAGAGATTAAAAAGAAAAATCCACAAGTAAAATTTCCATTAGCTATATAGGAGGTAATAATATGGTACGTATAATATTATGTTGTGATTATGAAGGAAATATCGGTCGTAATAATGACCTGCTATTCAAGATGAAGGAAGATATGAAATTTTTTAGAGCGTCTACGACAGGTCATGTTGTTGTAATGGGATATAACACATGGTTATCATTAGGTGAAAAACCGTTGCCCAACAGAACCAATATAGTTTTATATGATGAAGAAATAGAAGGTGTAATAACATCTAATGATATGAAAAAAGTTATAGAAGAATATAAAGAAGAAGATATTTATATTATAGGTGGCGCATTTGTATATAATCAAGCACTTGAGATGGATATAGTGGATGAAATTCTAATAACAGAAGTAGCAACAATTGTAAAAGATGCTGATACAAAAGTAAATTTAGAATTGATGAAAGATTTTCGTGACGAAGAAATAATAAAATATTTTATGAGTGAAGAGGGGTATGATGTTTATATAGAAAGAAGAAGAAAGATAAACTAGGAATAAAATAAAGAGGTGAAACAAATTGGCAATAAATACAAATACGCCAAGTTTAGGTTATGTGCAATGGAAAGACCTTTTAATAACTTGCGATGATATTATTTATCAAATTAAAAATAGTTATACATGTAAGCATTTTATTTATTGGGATAAAAATAATCCATATGAACTTGTTTCATCTAATGTAACATTAGATGAAAAACAAGGTTTATACTATATATATTTCAATCAAAACGGAATGATTACTGAAGTTCCCCAAGATGAAATTACTTTATCGTTTAGTGATGGTGAGTCAGTTGATTTAATAGCACAAAAAATAGTTGCATTTGGTGAACAACAAAGTATTAATGATGAAAAATTTACTACATTAGAAATGGATATAGATGGAATAAAAACATCTGTAGGAGAAGTAAAAGAAGATATTAATGAAACAAAACAAACAATATCAGAAATAGACCAAAAAGCGGACAGTATATCTTTAAATGTTTCTACATTAGAAAGAGAATATGCAGATAATGAAGAATTAAGAAAATTGAGAGATGATACCAATACGGCATTATTAAAATTACAATCTTCATTAGGTTTATTTAATTCTGATATGAATACCTATATGGAAGATAATAAATTGTCAGATGAAGAAAGAAGTAATATAAAATCATATAAAGAAATAATAACGGAATCGAAAGAGGAACTAAATAAACAAATAAATGAAGTGATTAAATTTTTAATATCTAATGGGAAAACTACTGAATTAAAAAGTTTAACTACGCAACAAACTTCGTTAAATGATGCATTTTCTAATTTATTTGCTAATATAGATACAGCTATAAATGATAGTGTATTTACTAATACTGAAATGACAACGATAACTACTTACTTTTCTAGGGCGAATACAAAAATTAATGAAACAAATAACATGATAGATGAATTTATATTTTTAGGTAGTAGTGGTAAAATTGTAGAAAAAATATCTGAAATAGTTGTTAAACAAGATGAAATAAAATTAGGAGTAAAAGAAGAAATATCAAAAGTGGAAACGAATACAAATAATAAGATAAATAGTGCAAAAACAGAATTATCTACAGAAATTACAACAATTGAAAATAGGGTTTCATCTGCCGAACAAAAAATAACAAAAGATGCGATAACAAATACTGTAAGAGATACTTTTTATACAAAAACAGAAGTAGATGGAAAGATAAATGTGACTGTAAAAAATGTAGATGTAAAATACTACTTATCTACATCTTCGACAACAATAATGAATGGTTCATGGCAGACAACTGCACCAACATGGCAAGAAGGCAAATATATATGGACTAAAACAATTACAACTTATTCAAATGGTTCCACCACTGAAACAGAACCAGTATGCATTACTGGAATAGGTGCAAAAGGAACTGGTATAACTTCTATTACCGAAGAATATTATTTATCTACATCTAAAACTACACAAACGGGTGGTAGTTGGCAATCTACTCCTCCTACATGGTCTGTTGGTAAATATATATGGACTAGAAGTAAAATAGTTTACAATAATCCAACTTCTACACAATATACAACTCCTATATGCGACACTGCATGGGAAGCTATAAACAATATGGAAATTGGTGGTAGAAATCTTATATATAATTCAGCTTTCCTTAACGGAACCACTGCATGGAAATTTTCAACAAATGTTACTTTAGATAAAACAAGAATATTAAATGGACACCCTTCTTGTAAAATATCTCAAAGTGGTTTGCTATCAGATGCATGGAGAGGTTGCACAAATTATTTTTTACCTACGCAAGACAGTGGTGATTTTAAAGCTGGTGATAAACTTACTATGAGTTGTTGGTATTATGTTGAAAATAAATCGACTCTAGATGATGAAATGGCATTAGAGATGAAGGGTAAAACACCTGGATCAACTTCTGAAACAGGATTAGGTTATATAACTATACCAACATCGAATATAGTTGTGGGTAAATGGGCTAAACTTGTTAAACATATTACTTTGTCAACAGATGTTACTGATTGTTGCGTCAAAGCATGGGTGAAGAAAAATGGTACAGTATGGTTTACAGATTTTAAATTAGAAAGAGGTATCAAAGCGACAGATTGGTCTCCAAGCCCAGAAGATGTTCAAGTTGAAATTGAAACAACAAAAGAAACAATTGCAAAACATGAAACAAGTCTAAATAGTATAACTAGTAGAGTAGCAACAACTGAAAATAGTGTAACAAAAATAAATGGAGAAATTACTAATGTAACAAATAGAGTTTCAGCAGCAGAACAAAAAATAACTGACTCTGCAATCACAAATGTGGTTAGTCAAAAGTTTTATACAAAGTCACAAACAGATACAAAAATATCAAGTGGTGTCTCAACTGTGCAACAAACAGTAAATAGTTGGAGTGCAAAAATAGAACAAAACGGAAAAGATATTGCTTCATTAAAATTAACGGATTCAGAATTTGATGTTACATTAAAAAGTAAAGCAGATAGCAGTAATATTATAAGTAAAATAAATGCATCAACAGAAGGTATAACAATAAGTTCTAGCAAAATAAATATTTCAGGACTTGTAACATTTAGTGATTTATCTACGAGTGGAAAAACAACTATTAATGGTAGTAATATAACAACTGGTACATTAAATGCGAGTAAAGTTACAATTACAAATTTAAATGCTTCAAATATAACAACTGGTACTTTAAATGCGAGTAAAGTTACAATTACAAATTTAAATGCTTCAAATATAACAACTGGTACTTTAAGCGGAAGTTTTATACAAGGAGGAATTATAAAAGGTGCGACACTACAAACTTATTCGGATAGTGCTTCAAAAGGAGTAGTTATAAATAAAGAATCAATGTATTTAAATGGAACAAAATTTTTATATCATACTTCAGATAATTTTAGGATTGCATCAGACCAAACATTAACTTTATCTTCTCCAAAAGATATTTATTTAATGCCAGGATTATCATCTAATGAATCTCAAACTGGCACTAATACCGTTATTATACCTAATGCAACTTTAAGAACACAAAAATTAACAGTTGTAAATGAGGCATCTTTTCAGAGTACAGTAAGTATTAGTAAAACATTAAGTTGCGGAACAATTTCAAGTGTCGGCAATTTTAGTACGAGTGCGCAAGTAAAAAGTTCAACACTTTATGTATCAAGTACATCCACTTTATCTGGTACAGTAACTTGTGGTGGTAGTTTAAATGCTACTTCAGGAACAATTACAGCGAAAGCATTAAAATCAACAGGTGCTACAAACTGCGCATCCTTCTCTTGTTCAGGTGACGCTTCATTTAGTAATAATGTATGGATAAAATATCTATACGTAAATGGTACATGGGTATC
>JAEIGA010001340.1_pt1 | contig 38354 bp, 40 predicted proteins | sample 9270691 | NCBI WGS metagenome assembly JAEIGA01 (sample SAMN17057246, study PRJNA624740) | gut metagenome | biome: biome; isolation source: fecal sample | host: Bos grunniens | place: China: Xizang | collected 2019
GAACCGTACAATCATCGATATTGTTGATGCTCACGCCGTTTGGTGTGGGCCGGACTATGATGATTGGCGGGTTTCTTCCTAGGCTTCCCGTGAACGCGAGTAGAAAGGCCTGCACCTTTCTTTTGTAAAAAAAAATTTTTACCTTTGAAACCAAAATTCTAATACTTATAAAATTTGAAAAATATGGCAGTAGGGAAATACAAATTAGGATTTATAAGTGACGAAGCTATTTATGGCTACGTTAAAGAAACTGTACAACAATACTCTACTTCGATAGATTTAAAAAAATTTAATAGTAATATAGTTGATCCAATTAAACTCACTTTTGATGCAAAAGTTTACGGGAAAACAATTAAAGAGGTAATAGAGGACGAATGCATCAGGCAACTAGATAAAGCCAATTCAAACTTGTTAGGTTATTTTCATCAAAATATCTTTAAACTTGTAGGTAACGGGTGGACAGTTCCCTCATTGGGTTTTGATATCGTAAATAATCGACGGAAAATTTTTGTTGAGATGAAAACCAAGCACAACACGATGAATGCGGCAGCATCTCGAGACACTTATTTGTCTATGTTGAATAAGGTATCTAATGATTCTAAAGCAAAATGTATGTTGGTTGAAGTTATTGCTAAACGTTCTCAATATACCTTATGGGAAGGGACTTTTAAAGGACAAAAAATGTCTCATAGTCGTATATTCCGGATTTCCATAGATAAATTTTATGAAATAGCTTTTAATGACAAAAATGCATTTATGAAATTATGTAAGGCATTGCCTAAAATTTTAGACGATGTTATTAAAGAAACGGGAAAAGGATCGATAGAGAATACTGTCCAAAAAGAATTGGACGGTTCGTCTGTAAATACTTTGAAAAATTTATATTTACTTGCATTTAAAACTTACGAAGGGTTTGATAAATTTTGATGGATAATTTTTTCACCATAAATAATCTTGCCGACATATTAGGAGTTTCTTTTAGAACTGTTAATAGTTGGATTGATAATGGCAAGTTACATCCTGAACAAGATAGTTTAGGACGTGTGGGTTTCTCATATTTTCAGTTAATGGGAATTCCTGAAATAGAAGAAATGATTAAATCTGATTGGGAATCTGAATTAAATGTTACTCCATTGAGACAATACACATCAATAGAATTGTTTGCAGGAGGAGGAGGTCTTGCTATAGGGATGGAAAAGGCTGGATTTCATCATGTCATGCTTAATGAATTTGATCATTGGGCATGTGAAACCTTACGAGTGAATCGTCCAAACTGGAATGTGATAGAGGGTGATGTGCATAACGTGGATTTCACTCTTTATAGAGGGAAGGTAGATTTCATTTCAGGAGGTTTCCCTTGTCAGGCATTTTCATACGCAGGAGAAAAACGTGGGTTTGAAGATGCTAGAGGAACTTTGTTTTTTGAATTGGCAAGGGCGGTTAAAGAAATTCAACCTAAAGTTTTTATGGGTGAAAATGTTCGGGGTCTATTTACTCATGAAAATGGACAGACATTGCAAGTTATCAAAGATGTTATTTCAGATTTGGGATATACTCTGATTGAACCTAGGGTTTTAAAAGCAATAAAATATCAAGTTCCTCAAAAACGAGAACGTCTTATCCTTATTGCAATACGCAATGATATTGCGAGTAAAGTTGAATTTCGCTGGCCTTCACCATATCATAGAATCCTTAATCTTAGAGATGCCTTTTATAAAGGGATATTATATGACACTGATGTTCCGGATTCTATTGGACAAAAATATCCTCAAAGAAAAAAAGAAATAATGGATATGATTCCTATGGGAGGAAATTGGAATAGTCTGCCTTTAGAGATACAAAAAGAGTATCTCAAGGGAAGTTTTGGTTTGGAAGGAGGTAAGACAGGAATAGCTAGAAGGTTATCGCTAGATGAGCCTTCTTTGACTCTTACATGTGCACCTGCTATGAAACAAACAGAACGATGTCACCCATTGGAAACTAGACCTTTAAATGTAAGAGAATATGCTCGGATTCAAACTTTCCCTGATAAGTGGGAGTTTAAAGGGAATATGAGTTCGCAATATAAGCAGATAGGAAATGCAGTACCTGTGAATTTAGCTTATGCTATTGGTCGTTCTCTTATAAGATTGTTGAATGATATGGAAAAAATCGTTTAGAATTAGAAGTTGCAGATGGAGGCAGACCATATCACCCCATGGAAGGAGGGAGGACGCACCATTGCAGAAAATTGCCAGATGCTCTGTCGTGAATGCAATCGCAGGAAAGGTGGTGCATAATAATCCCTAGGAATCCATATGCGTATAAAATCCAAATTATGCGAATAGAATAAAATCAAAGAGGAAAAAAAACGTGCTAATAAATACATGATTTTCATATTGAAGAAAGACTCCCTTTACAAAAAAATAGCCTCAATTATTACAACTGAGGCTATTTGAATATTTAAATAAGATCTATAAACTACGATTGAGAAATCTTATTTACTCCCACTCGATTGTTGCGCTTGGTTTCGGACTCATATCGTAGCAAACACGATTTACGTTCTTCACCTCTGTTAAGATACGTTTGGTAATCTTATCCAATATTGCCCAATCGATATGCTCGATAGAAGCAGTCATTGCATCAATAGTGTTCACCGCACGAATAATTACAGGCCAATCGTATGAACGAGCGTTATCCTTCACACCCACCGACTTAAAGTCCGGCACAATGGTAAAATATTGCCAAACCTTTTTGTCCAATCCTGCCAACTGGAACTCCTCTCTCAAGATTGCATCCGACTCACGAACAGCCTCCAAACGGTCGCGTGTGATTGCACCCAAGCAACGCACACCTAAGCCCGGACCCGGGAATGGTTGACGGTACACCATTTCGTATGGCAAACCTAACTCAACACCACATGCGCGAACCTCATCTTTGAATAGTTGCAATAGTGGCTCAACCAATTGGAACTGCAAATCTTCCGGCAATCCTCCAACATTGTGATGAGACTTCACCATCTTTGCCGTTTTAGTACCACTCTCCACGATATCCGGATAGATAGTTCCTTGTCCCAAGAAATCAATACCATCCAATTTACGAGCTTCCTCTTCAAACACTCGAATAAATTCTGCTCCAATGATTTTGCGTTTCTTCTCCGGATCTTCTACACCCTCTAATTTACCTAAGAAACGATCTGTAGCATCCACATATACCAAGTTTGCATTCAACTGGTTTTTAAACACCTCTATCACATTCTCCGACTCACCTTTTCTCATCAAACCATGATTCACGTGTACGCATACCAAATTATTGCCAATTGCCTTTAAAAGCAAAGCAGCCACAACAGAACTGTCAACACCTCCGCTCAATGCCAACAACACCTTTTTATCGCCAACTTGCTTTCTAATCAACTCTATTTGGTCATTTACAAAATTCTTCATATTCCAATTAGCCTCGGCTTTGCAAGTATCGAATACAAAGGATTTTACAGCCGATTTAATTGCTTCTTCATCGTCTGTAAATTGAGGCAACTTTACGTCACAAAGAGCCTTGTCATGTCCTGCTGCAATGATAGGGAATCCTGCTTTATAAATCTCCGGATTAACATCAATAGCCACTCCATCAATCACATTGTTGGGACCTCCATTGATGATAATACCCTTTACATTGGGCAACGCTTTTAACTCCTCTACTGTAATGTCGTGTGGATGAATTTCACTATAAACACCCAATGCACGAATGGCTCTGGCAAGTACTGTATTTTCATGACTTCCCAAATCCAAAATAACGATCATATCTTGTTTCATATTAAATGAATTATATAATGTGATAAATTTCTTTTTATTCTTTTTTAGTTCTTAGAAGTTGATTAGAAACTCCCAAGTATTTAGCAGATCTAGAATCGACCCAAACCCAACTCTATTCCTCTATGGGACGGCAGTTGGTTTTGTCCGTTTTAACGAATTTGAAGGGCGAGTACTTAACAATTGATCATACAACGTATCCGACTCATCCATCGAATCTAAAATATGTTTTGCTTTTAAATAAAAAGGTTCTCTTTTCTCTAACGTATTTTTAATAAAAGCCAACAACTCATCATCACTCTTATTAGCCAATAATGGACGTCCTTTCTTCGCCATTCTCAAGTATTGAAAAAGAGCCTCCGCCGAAGCTTGCAAATAAACAGTTTCACCTGTTTGATTCATCAAATCCATATTATCAAAAAAACAAGCAGCTCCCCCTCCGGTAGAAATAATCACGTCTTCCATAGATGAAACCTCTTGTAAAATTGTTCTTTCAAGTTGACGAAATCCCTCTTCCCCTCTCTCTTCAAAAAGTTGAGGGATAGTTTTAAAATATCTTTTTTCGATGTATGCATCCAAGTCTATGAACTGCAATCCATACTTTTCTGAAATGCGCCGACCTGTATAAGTCTTTCCGCATCCCATATATCCGATTAAATATATTTTTTTACCAATCATCGTAATTATAATCCTCGTAAGAGTCGTAACTATCATAATCATCTGATGAATCATCACTACTTGAATCATCTCCCCAATCTTCACCATCGCCCCAATAATCTCCATACTCGCTCTCCGGTGGCGGTGGCATTGTTGAACGAGAAAAATGAACCGGTACAATCAAAGCCACCTTCACTCTCTCTCCGTTCAAATCTCCGGGTTTAAACACCGGCAATCCCGATAAAATTCGTAATGCCTCTTCGTCATACGCATCATTCACAGATTGTATAATCTCTGCCCTAGATGCCCTACCACAACGATCCACTACAATTTGTACGGCAACTGTTCCTTTTGCCAGATGAACCACACTATCTTTTTTATCTTCGGAATATTCCACCGATTCTATAACTTCAGGATACTCCAAGTTATCATGAACAAAACGTATTAACTGAACATCACCTCCGTTAGGAAATTCAGGCAAATTTAAATCCGTCGGCCACTTCCCATACGTTCCCCCATAAATTGGAGAATCTTCATTATCCACACAACCTGGATACAACTCTTCAAATTCTGCATAGGGATCTTGTGCAACCACATTCATGGTTACCAAAGAAAAAATAGCTAATAGCAATAATAGAATACTCTTTTTCATAATCTACCCCTCCCTAAAATAGTTGGATTTGACCGCTATCATCGCTCTCGATTATCTCTTCATCCTCTTCTTCTCCTTCATACTCCTCTTCCGGTTCCGGGAATCGCAAAGGTTCTAATTCCTCTATCTTAGCAATTTCCCACGTATGAATACGCTTACCTTTTGCCGTATAACGCTTCACGCCGATAAACTCCTCAGCATCAATCTCCATCGGTTCTCTAAATGAATCTCCACCTCCAAAAACAATTTGCAAACGAGGATAATAGGTATCTGTAATAAATAACAACTCCGATTTCGGATTATCCCCTAAGAAACTAACCTTTTTATTTGTAGGTTCAAATACGAAACGCTTCAAATACTTATACTTTTCATTCGCATCGTAAAGAGCAACTGTCCACACCTTGTTAGAGTCGAACTTCTCAATGATTTTTAAATCATCCTCAAAATGATTGGTATCTTCAAATCCGGTTAAATAATACTCTCCTTTGGATGTTATAACCAACAATCTATCCTCTGTATGGAATTCGCCCAACAACTCTCCTCGTCCATCATAATTCAAACGCAACACATCTTTATCAAACCAAACAGCTCTTCCTCCTAATGTTGACGAACCTTTTTGTTTCAAGGTAACATTTAACACGTCGTTTTTGGTCAATAAGTTACCTCTTGCTTGACGCCCCTTAATTGCCAACTCACCAAAATCTCTTTCTAAAATAGGATTCTTCAGCCTCAACTTTGGTTTCAATTTCACACGAATAACCTCTGCCTCGGCATTTGCATTGGCTGAAAAATAGAGTATTTTAGACCCTGCAGTTCCCTGCGTCATATCATACTCTTTATCACGAGAAACACCGGTAACCGCAAATCGTTTATAGAACGTAGCGCCCACTTTCCCATCTCTATACACAACATTATAAATGGTTCGCTTATCATTCTTTTTGAAGACATTGACATACAACAAATCTTTCCCGACATACTTTTTGTCTTGTACCTTCATAATTTGATACTTACCATCCTTATGTATTACAATAATGTCGTCAATATCTGAACAATTGCAAATAAACTCAGATTGTTTCAATCCCGTTCCTACAAAGCCTTCTTCCCAATTTACATACAACTTTTCATTGGCCTCAACCACCTTGGTTGCATTTATTGTCTCAAAGTTACGCAACTCTGTTAAGCGCGGATATTTGTCTCCATGTTTATTCTTCAATGACCTATACCACGCAATGGTATAAGAAACCAAATGGGCTAAATTATATTCTACATCCTCAATTTTTTGTTTCAACTCAACTATCTTTTCTTCCGATAAATCTGAATTGAATTTCAAAATTCGAGCCATACGAATCTCCAACAAACGCAAAACATCCTCTCTTGTAACATCGCGCACCAACATTTTACGGAAAGGTTCCAACTTTAATATAATAAAGGCAACTACCTCATCTTCATTCTTACTCTCCTCAAACTTCTTCTCTTTATAAATTCGTTCTTCGATGAAGATTTTTTCCAACGAACAAAAATTCAGTTTCTCCAACAACTCTCCTCGCTCGATTTCTAACTCTCTACGCAAATAATCTTTTGTACGATCTACTGAACTTTTCAATACATCACTGACACTTGTAAACACCGGCTTATCATCCTTGATAACGCAGCAATTAGGTGATATGCTAACCTCACAATCGGTAAATGCATATAGCGCATCGATAGTTTTGTCTGATGATGTTTTATTCTCTAAATGAATGATGATTTCAGCCTTGTCGGAGGTATTATCCTCCACCTTCTTTATATTGATTTTACCTTTATCATTGGCTGAAACGATAGATTCCATCAACGAATCGGTTGTCTTTCCATAAGGTACATCATTTACAACCAAGGTTTTATTATCTAGTTTGCTGATTCTCGCTCTAACACGAACCTTCCCGCCTCTCTCGCCATCATTGTAACGAGAAACATCCAACAATCCCCCTGTTGGAAAATCGGGATACAACTCAAAATCTCGCTCCTCCAAATATGCAATCGCAGCATCCAATAACTCTCCAACATTATGCGGCAAAATTTTTGTGGATAGTCCTACGGCAATTCCTTCTACTCCTTGCGCCAATAACAACGGGAACTTAACCGGCAACGTTACCGGCTCATTCTTTCGTCCATCATACGATGCCTTCCATTCGGTAATCTTGGGACTATACAAAACATCCAACGCAAATTTAGACAGACGCGCCTCAATGTAACGAGGTGCAGCGGCTCTATCTCCTGTTAAAATATTTCCCCAGTTACCTTGGCAATCGATTAATAAATCTTTTTGTCCTAATTGTACTAAGGCATCTCCAATAGAGGCATCTCCATGCGGATGATATTGCATCGTTTGACCCACAATGTTAGCCACTTTCGTATAACGACCATCATGCATCTCTTTCATCGTGTGCAAGATACGTCTTTGCACCGGCTTTAAGCCATCCTCCAAATAAGGTACGGCACGATCCAATATTACGTACGAAGCATAGTCTAAAAACCAAGTACGAAACATCCCCGGAAGATGCTTCATTTGATCTCCTTCTAACACCTCCGGATTAAATGTATTACCAGCAGATGTGGAGGATTGCAACTCCTCTTGGGTCTCAGATTCTTCTATAAATTCGTCTGCCATAACCTAAATCTAATTAGAGACAACTCCCATAAACGTTGATTTACTAAGGACTTGCCATGAATTGAATGCCTTTGATTTTTAGTGCGTAAAGTTACGTTTTTTCTAAAAATCATACAAGTACAAAATAAAGAAAAAAGTGTATCCCAACTTGGATTACACTTTTTTATACAAACTTTAGGCTTCTACCTACTACTTACGCCCTTTAAAATTAAGTGTTCCTATTCCTGATATAGAGATTGTTATTTTCATTTGGTTGGTACTAGGAGTTAAATTTCCGGATATTTTAGCATCCATTACTGTCCCATTGACAACTACCTCTGTATCATTTGAAAAACTCCATACTTCAGGTTGGGTTTCTTCTACTTCGTCTAAATCAAAAAAAAGATCTTCGATTGAGTAAGATTCTGAACGTACGGAGGGAACCGAGATGTCCACACTATTATCGTCATACGCCATAACTACTACCTCTGCATTATTTAATAATATTGTAGAGCCTTTTGACGTTCCAAAATCGATGGGTCCTACATAGGTTCCTGTTGCTAATGCTAAGCCGACCTCTTGATATTCGTAGTCAGGCTCTTTTTCACCTCCGTACTCGCAAGATGGAATTACAGCCAACGTTAAGGCTGTCAACATAAACATAAAAATTTTCTTCATATTAGTCTCTTCTATTTTGTTTTCTGTATTTTTAATATTTGTCCTATAATCGAACGGATTATTACTTTTTCTCTTCTACAAAAAGAAATACTTTTAACGTAATTGTATTCAAGTTTTACTAAAGATTGTGTAATAGGACAAATGTAAAAAAAAATAATTAAAAATTCTATTCCGCATAAAAAAACTGAGTCGAAACTTACGTCCCGACTCAGCCTAATTTATAGTACTTAGATTATTTCTTAGTTCCTTTATAAGACAAAGGAATTTCAGTTCCATCTTGTTTAACGTTAACTGTAAAAGTCAATTGATCATTGCTCAAAGAACCTTTTACAGAAACAGGAAACTCTACCTCATTAATTGAAGTCTTAGAATCCAAAGCAAAATCCCATGCTTCTTGATTTTCAGTTACAGGAATATCTTGGAAATTAAGATCTTTTATCTCCATATTCATAATTGAAATTGGATCCAATGACAAATCAATCTTGTTTCCATCTTTTGTTGCAACATTTACAAACAAAGGATTTGCAACTTCTTCGCCAGTCAAATCTAAAAGCAAAGAACCAGAGTATTTCCCAGCCAATAAATCAAAGTTGTTTGTTTCATCTTCCTTTTTGTCACATGAAGGTAATACAGCAAAGCATAATAAAGCCATAAGTACCATAAACAAATTTTTTTTCATAACTTTCTCTTTTTATTAAACTTAAATTAAAATTCTATCTAAATTACATTTTCTTATATTGCAAAGGTAAAAAATTAAAGCATACAAAGCATACCTTCTTGCAATTTTTTTGCTTCTTCTGCACCTTTTAACTTTTCCACCAATGCCAAGCCAAACTCCATTGCTGTCCCTGCTCCTCTTGAGGTAATAACATTGTTAGAAACAACCACTCTCTCTTCTGAGAATTCTGCCCCTAATAAATACTCTTCAAATGATGGATAACAAGTAGCCTTCTGCCCATTTAACAACCCTAATTTCCCAAGAACCATTGGAGCTGCACAAATAGCAGCCAACATCTTCCCTTCTTGAAAATAGAAACGTAACAACTCTGCTAAGTCTGCATGGGCCTCTAAATTTAGCGTACCAGGCATTCCTCCCGGCAAAATCAACAATTCTCCATCTGAGAAATCAGTCTGTTCAAATAATGAATCGGTAATAACTTCAATACCATGCGAACCCTTCACAACCTTTTCTCCTGTCACAGAAATTAACTGAACATCAATTCCTGCTCGCCTTAATACATCTATTGGAGCTATAGCCTCCACTTCTTCAAATCCTGTTGCTAAAAATATATAAACCATATTTTACTTCAATTTTAAGTTATACGTAATCGTTCCATACTGAGTATGATTTCCCTCAATTTTATTGAACTTCGTCTTTTTCGCTGCTGCAATCGCAGCTTGAATAACTGAGTTCTCTACAATTGTTCCTCCTTTTAATTTTGCTTCAACAACATTTCCCTCTTTATCTACCGTAATGCTTATAATTACCCTACCCTCAACTTGTTCGGAGTAAATAGGACGTGCTATTTCGCCCCTTGGAGACCTACCATCCAATGAATAGGAATTATTTGCACCTTTTGCAGCCAAACCTCCTGGCTGTGTATCTCCTGTTCCAAACGGATTTCCTTTGCTACCGGAAGAATTTCCATCAACACCTTTAGAAGCAGATTCCGTCCCGGTTCCCCCTGCTCCGGTCCCTCCCCCCTTAAATCCGCTCATCTGCTGAGCAATAGCATTCTTAATACTATCTTTCCTCCTTTGTTCTGCCAATTGCTTTTGACGTTCAGCCTCTCTTTTCCTGTCCTCTTCTAAACGTTTCTGTTGTTCCAGTTTTCGTTTTTCCGCCTCCTCTCTTTCTCGTTTCAATTCCTCTTCACTCTTTTGCTTTTGCATAGAAACACTCTCCTCGATGTCCTGAGTTTGAAACTCTTCTACACCAGGCTCCGCAACACTGCTTTCTTGTATGGATTCTAACTCTTGTGCAACTTCTGAAGCGGGTGTCGGTTCAAAGAAATCTTGTGCACCAAAATCTTCAACCCCCAACGCAATCTCCAATCCCTCCTCCGTTTCTGGAACAACTCGTTCCAAAACCGAATAGACCAAAACCAAGAATAGGATCGAATAAAAGATAAACGTCCCTATCGCTGCTATTATTTTAGGTTTCTTTTCTTTATCCATGTTATTCTTTCATCGGACGAGTGGCAATAACCAACTTAAATTTGTTTTCATTGGCAATATTCAACACCTTAACAACCTCTCCATACGGAATAGATTCGTCGGCATACAAAGCAACATACATCTCCGGCTCCTCTGTTACAATTTGTTGCAAAAAAGGTTCTATCTCTTCAAAAGGTACCATTCGCTCTTTCTCCTTACCAAATGCTACATAATAGTTTAACTCCTTATCGATTGTAACTCTTGATAATGGCTTTGCTGATGTTTGTTGCTTGCTCTGTGGCAACATCAATTTAATCGCATTCGGATGCACTACAGTAGATGTCAACATAAAGAATATCAACAACAAAAAGACAATATCCGTCATGGAAGACATACTGAAACCGGCATCTGCCTTATTTCTTCGTTTTAATGCCATAGTACCTCAATTTAATTTACAGGCTCATTCAAAATATCCATAAATTCCAAGGAACGTGCCTCCATATCATGAACGACTTTATCTACTAATGAGATCAAATAGTTGTAGGCAAAAAATGCAATAACTCCAACTATCAATCCGGCAACTGTTGTAACCATCGCTGTATAAATCCCGCCGGCTAACAATGATACATCTACATTGTTTCCAGCATTAGCCATGTTAAAAAAGGCTTCAATCATACCTATTACAGTACCCAAAAATCCAATCATCGGTCCGCCTCCTGCTGTTGTCGCCAACAATGACAACCCCTTCTCTAACTTTGCAATCTCTAAATTTCCTACATTCTCAATTGCAACCATTACATCATTCATCGGACGTCCTAAACGGGTTATCCCTTTTTCTATCATTCTTGAATAGGGGGTATCTGTATTCTTACATAACGTCAATGCAGCATCAATTTTTCCCTCATTGATATAATCTTTAATCTTATTCATAAAGGTTGTATCTTTGTAAGAGGCTTTTCTAATTACCAATAACCGCTCTATAAAGATATAAACTGCTAAAATTCCTAAAAGCAATAACGGAATCATAATCCATCCGCCTTTGAATGCCATATCCAATAGGCTCAAACTGGCTACTTCTGCTTCTACCGCCTGTAATAATATTGTTAAAACCATCTCCTATTTTTATTTTTGTTAATACTATCTTACCTAAAATTCATTTTAGAAGTGTTGTATTACTTCTCCTTATAAAACGTTATTACCTCTCTTTTCTTATCTTTATCCCTCTTTTGTCAAACAATTTTTATATTCACGAATGGTTGTTTCCAAACCTAAATACAATGCATCTGAAATAAGAGCATGACCGATTGAGACCTCCTTTAGCCAAGGAATATTTTTGCTAAAATAACTCAAATTTTCTAAATTCAAATCATGTCCTGCATTAATTTCCAATCCACACTCTCTCGCCGACCTTGCTGCCAAACGAAAGGGCTCTACTGCCAATTCTCTATTTTTTAAATAATTAGCTGCATAAGGCTCTGTATATAACTCAACTCTATCTGCTCCTGTTTTTTGTGCATTTACTATATTTTCAATATTTGTATCCACAAAAATAGAGACTCTAATTCCTTTTGAATGTAATTTTTCAACTACTTCTTTCAAAAATTGTTGATGTTGAATCGTGTCCCATCCTGCATTGGATGTAAGTGCTGTTGGAGGATCGGGAACTAATGTTGCTTGATCCGGCTTTACATCCATAACTAATTTTAAAAACTCATCTGAAGGATAACCTTCGATATTAAACTCCGTTGTCACAATTTGCTTTAAATCATAGACATCAGCATAACGTATATGTCTTTCATCAGGACGAGGATGAACAGTAATCCCATCGGCACCAAATTTTTCACAATCTGCCGCCACTTTTAATATATCCGGAACATTCCCTCCTCTTGCATTTCGAAGGGTCGCTACTTTGTTGATATTTACGCTTAATTTTGTCATGGCTTAAAAATGTAAATCGTGTCCCATTCTCTCTTTTTTTGTTCGCATATAAAACTCATTGTATTTATTGGGTTCTATCTCAATCGGAACATTTTCAACAATCTCTAGTCCAAAACTCTCCAAGCCAATTCGCTTCACCGGGTTATTGGTCATTAATTTCATCTTTGAAACACCCATTTCTCGTAATATATGCGCTCCTATACCATAATCTCGTTCATCAGGTTGGAATCCTAAATGAACATTCGCATCCACAGTATCCATCCCGGCTTCTTGCAACTTGTAAGCCTCTATTTTCTTCATCAACCCAATTCCTCGTCCCTCTTGATTCATATATACTAAAACTCCTTTACCTGCTTGTTCAATACGCTTCAAAGCTTCATGCAATTGCTCTCCACACTCACAACGGAACGAGCCGAAAATATCTCCGGTGGCACAAGAGGAATGTACTCTAACCAAGATCGCCTCATCTTTCTTCCATTCGCCTTTGGCTAAAACAACATGTTCTTGTCCGTTTGAAATCTGACGGAAAGGGGTTAGTTTAAAGTCTCCATATTTGGTAGGGAGTTGAACTGTTTCTCCCTTTTCTATTAGCGATTCTGATTTTAAACGATAAGCTATCAAATCGCGAATCGAAATAATTTTTATGCCAAACTTTTTTGATTTTTCCATTAATTGAGGCATACGTGCCATCGTCCCGTCTTCGTTCATAATTTCAATTAATGCAGCTGCGGGTTGTAATCCTGCTATACGAGCCAAATCTACAGCAGCTTCTGTATGCCCGGCTCTTCTTAATACCCCTTTGTCTTGAGCATACAACGGATTAATATGTCCTGGACGACCAAAGGTTTGTGGGGTAGATGCCGGATCTGCTAATGCTCGGATAGTTGCTGCTCTATCTGCTACAGAAACACCGGTAGAACACCCTTCTAATTTATCAACTGTAACCGTAAATGGTGTTCCTAAAATAGAGGTGTTATTTTGAACTTGTCTATCCAAATCCAACTCTTTGCATCTCGACATCGTAATAGGTACACATAATACTCCTCGACCCTCTTTTAACATAAAGTTAATCTGCTCTTCTGTTATCAACTCTGCTGCTACTACAAAGTCGCCTTCATTCTCTCTATCTTCATCATCAACAACTATAAGAAACTTACCTTGTCTGAAGTCTTCTATTGCTTCTTCTACCGTATTTAATTGAAATGATTCCATTATTTATCTTTAAATTTATTTTTCCTATTTTTTTTCGACAATCAGTTGAAATTTTTTATTCCTCAAACTTTATGCCCATTATTCCTTTCTATTTTTAATTCCCCCTTTCGACCTAAAAAAGGTGACAAGTTTTTTACATATACGCTTGAGAGGTTCAATGTTAATTGTATCAATTCTGTCTTTCGCCGCCATATAGGTTAGGAATATTCCTAACGGGAATAGAACAAACGAACTCAACCAAATTCCTTGCCAAACAGGCCAAACAACCTCTCGTGCCATCTTATATCCGGAATTATCTATGATGTAGTAGATCAAAAATAATATCACTGAGATGACCGTTGGAAATCCCAACCCTCCTTTTCGTATAATTGCTCCTAAGGGTGCTGCAATGAAAAAGAAAATTAAACATGCGAATGCAAGGGTGAATTTACGATGTCGCTCTATGTCATATCGAAAGACTCTCCGTATATCTCCTTGTTTTGCAGAATGAATAAAGGGTTGATCCATCTTCATTCTATTAACTTGCCTTATTGCTCTGTCAATACGGTCTTTTACTTCGGGCGGACTCATCATACTCCATATTCGTTGCGGAGTATATACCGCCATACTTTGTGCAGAACCTGATCGATACAACGTATCTATGTTCATCATTCCGCGCTCAAAATAGTGTCGATTATATAGTTTCAAATTGGCTCTATCTAGACTGTCGGCGTGCGCCTGCATAGAATCTATCTCAACCGTTAGCTCCTTTAAATCTTTTCCTAAATATCGATTAGACATCACCGATTCATCCAACATATTAAAGTTGGCATCAAACTCTATCAAAATGTCTTTTTTAGAAAACGACTCTCTCCTATACGGAACAGCCTTGGCATCTACTACCTGCTTTTTCAAATTCTCAAATGATTCACCTGAATATAACGTCATTAAAAGACTTTGTTTGTCACTTGATGATTTTAAACGCCCCGAATCTGCTGCCATCACCACCGCATTTTCAAATCCTTTTGAAATATCGTAAATCATTATGTTTCTCAATATTTTCGTTTCAGGATCTTTTTTTTGCACATAAATATTATATCCGTTAATTCCTTGGTAGAAAACGCCTTCCGGAATCTCTACTTCCGGCGATTTTTGACGCATAGATAACAACATCGTCCATAGTTTGGTTTGAATATTCGGCATTGCATAGTTCGAATAAAATACTTCTCCTATGGCTACAATTGATACAAAAACAACAAAGGGGCGCATAATCCGAAAGAGGGATATTCCTGCAGCTTTCATCGCTAACAACTCTAATCGCTCTCCTAAATTCCCAAACGTAATCAATGATGACATCAAGATGGTCATGGGCAGCGCCATCGGAACTGAGGATAATGCCGCATAAAAGAAAAATTCAAGCAATAAACTGATTTCCAAACCCTTACCAACCAACTCATCTACATGTTGCCACATGAACAACATAAGTACAAAGAATAAACAGACAAGGAAAGTTGCCAGGAAACTTCCTATGTAACTCTCTATCAAAAAGGTATACAATCGTTTGATGCGCATCTTATTCCTTCTTATTTATTGGGCAAAGATACAAAAAAGATTTGAAGTTGCTTATGACTACTTCTATAAATTGTAGGTGAGTTCTATAAATTACGACTTTTGTTTTATACTTAATAATCTTTTTCGGATGCTTTTGAATTCATTTTATTTATCTTGCTTCTATTCATTCAGTTACGACACTCGCATCGCTCCTCTATTTAATAGAGGATAACCTAAACAAAATGCTCTTCAAAATCATCTCGACCTAATTTATAGGACTTACCTATAAGGGTACTATTTAAAGATTCGTATTTAATGCTCCCTAATACCAAGGCAAACATCTTATTCTCAACTATTAAAGTCCTAAATTAATTCTCAATTGCTCGATTTGTGTATTCCATAAATCAATTGCATCCTCCAACTCATCCGGCTCTGAAAAATCTGAGATAGTCAACACAATATCATTTGTCAATTCGTTTTGGGATAGTTTCAACTCAAAAAATGTTTTATCGTCTTCTTCCTCCCACTTAAATCGGACATACTTATTCAAACGCATTTGCAATAATTCTGCGTTTTGACCCGATTTATTCCACATAAATGTATAAATCTCACCATCAACTATAACATCATCAGCAAACCAAGATGATAACCCCACAGGAGTACTGATACTCGACCACAACGCTGCCAACGATGCATTATCAAATACATATTCTAACCTAAAACTCTCTTTCATGTCTCTCACATCTTATGGCAGAATTAACATTCCACCGATTTTGTAACTAACGAAGCTTTTACCTATCCTTCTAAAGGAAATACTTTATAATAGTTTGCCACCGCTTTTGTCTTGAAAAAGATTAATACTCTTTACAATCTTTCTTCCGACTTATCTATTTTTGCGCAAGATACTCTTTTTTTGTATAAATCAAATAAAATTTTGAAATATTTTTTATTTTCTTGTTTTTCTCAACCTACTTTCATTCTTTGCAGCAAAATCTTTCCAACTACTAAATCGCTTCTCTCCTCTCAAATTTTTCGACTGAAAATAGTGGCATAGAGCAACTGCTAATGCATCTGTTGCATCCAATTGTGGCAAAATTTGTTCTTCCTTGATTTTTAAATATTGTGTCAGCATCTTTGCAACCTGCTCTTTGGATGCTGCTCCATTTCCTGTAATTGACATCTTAATTTTTAAGGGTGCATACTCTGCTATGGGCAAGTCTCTTTGTAATGCTGCGGCTATCGCCACACCTTGCGAACGTCCTAACTTCAGCATAGATTGCACATTCTTTCCGAAAAATTGGGCCTCAATGGCAAACTCATCTGGCAAAAATTTCTCTATCAGTGTAATCACAAAATCATATATCTTCTTCAATTTCAGATAGGTATCTCCCTCTTTTCGTAAATCCAATATCCCCATTTCTACCATCTCCACTCTACTTCCTACCACCCGTATCACTCCAAACCCCATCACATTTGTTCCTGGGTCTATCCCTAATATTATGCGCTCCGGTTCTCCGTACATTGTTTTATCCATGGCATCAAATATTTCCCAACTACAATTCACACCGCCTCAACAACGTAGAAAAATATAAAACTCTCTCCCCAAAGTGTTTGCGAATATCTAACTCTCGCAGCGAAAAAAACTCCTTTTTAAATTGGTTTAAGTGATGTATATTTTCTGCTGTAAACTGCAAGGAATAAGAGATTCCCTCCTCTTCCGAGGTTAAAACTTTCATTAATCTCGCATCTGAAACCAATCGCGTCTCTAATGCTTGGGGAACATACTCGTTTCGCAACCAATTTAAAAATCGTTGTTCTGTTTCCTTTCCCACTAAATATGTTGTATTCATTATCATCATGGCACAAATTTAATCGCTTTATAATAAATAAGGAATTGAAATAATGAAAATTGTCACATTTTAATAAAAAAAGCTCTTCAACTTGCAATTAGTTATAGAACTTGTTATAATTTTATGGCTGCTTCTTGAAGGTTACTTAGGGGCTTTTGAATTTTTATCAAAATTTTTATATGGTAGGTTCTACAAAATCAGGTCGAGATGATTTTGTAGAACATTTGAGTTAGATTGTTTATATTTATAAAGGAGCAATGCGAGCATCGTAACTAAGTAAATGTAAAAAAAGTACCTCTCAAATATGCGCGAAATAAAATTTAAACAACTTCTTAGATTGTAATAACTGACTTTATGAAAGATTTAATCAATTTATACATTCAACTGACCGGTGAAACTCCACAATGCTTCCCAATAAAGGGGGAGGGTTCTAACCGAAAATATATTCGTATGTCCTCCTCTAACCATAACTTGATAGGTGTTATTGGTGAAAATATTGCCGAGAATCAATCGTTTTTTTACATCTCTAATCATTTCCTGAATCAAGGTCTTCCCGTTCCGAAGGTCCTTGCTGTCAGTAAGAACAAGTTTAGGTACATCCAAGAAGATTTGGGCAATGTTACTTTGTTTGATCTACTCTCAAAAGATAAAGATATACCGAACAGCGAGGAGGTGAGAACTCTTTTGGATAAATGTATCTCTATTCTCCCTGATTTACAATTTAACGGAGCAAAAGGATTTGATTTTCAGCATTGTTTCCCTCTTCCCGAAATGGACGATCGTTCTATTATGTGGGATCTCAATTATTTCAAATATTCGTTCCTTAAATTAATTGGGATCGACTTCTCAGAACCTCTCCTGGAGGATGATTTTATACGTTTGAAAGAGGAGTTACTGAAACTATCTAACACGGATACTTTTATGTATCGAGACTTTCAAAGTCGGAATGTAATGATCCTCAATAACGAGCCTTACTTTATCGATTTTCAAGGTGGAAGGAAAGGTCCTATCTACTATGATTTGGCCTCGTTCTTGTGGCAAGCGAAAGCGAATTTCACTTCGGAAGAACGACTACGTTTAATTCATGTTTATCTTCAATCTTCATCAAAATATATTACAATTGACGAGAAAACATTTTTAAAGAACCTGAATCTTTTTGTTCTATTCAGAACTCTTCAGGTTTTGGGCGCTTATGGATTTAGAGGCCTTTTTGAACGAAAGAGACATTTTATAGAGAGTATTCCCTTTGCCCTAAAAAATCTACGAACACATCTTTTGACAAATGATTTCTCTAATTATCCTCACCTCATAGAGGTCTTGAATAGGGCATGTGAAAAGGAATTAAATAGATTATCCAATCTCAATCAAACACTTTCTAAAGGACTAAAAATCAAAGTCTATAGTTTCTCTTACAAAAAAGGTATTCCGGAAGATAATTCCGGCAATGGTGGTGGCTACGTTTTTGATTGTCGCGGCATACATAATCCGGGTAAATATGACGAATACAAACCTCTAACCGGCTTGGATAAACCGGTGATTGACTTCCTTGAAAAGGATGGAGAGATTACGGAATTTTTAAAACATATCTATGGATTAGCAGATAAGCATGTTGCTCGCTACATCGAAAGAGGATTTACTTCTCTTATGTTTTGCTGTGGATGTACCGGTGGAAGGCATCGTTCTGTTTACTCTGCTCAACATTTGGGCGAATACATTCATGAAAAATTTGGTGTAGAAGTGGAAATCATTCACAGAGAAAGAGGTGTCACTCAGGTGCTCCCTTCTTCAAAATCAGTGTAGTGGCTCCCAAGGTGATAATATCACCATCTTCCAAGATACGTCTCTCTTTCTTTTGTAAAATGTCATTCATGACAAAAGTTCCGACAAGACTATCATAATCCGCCACTCTATGAATAATTTCACCATCTTTCCGAACCTCAACCGAAATTATACAATGTTTCCTATCCATACTCATATCACCGGTTTGGATAGGGGCATTAATTTCAGTTCCTAAACATCGACGACCAAACATATTATCTCCTAACATCAAGGGAATAATCTGTTTTTCACAAAAAACATTTTCAACAACCACAATATGCCCGTAACTATAATCTACTTGTTTGTTCTCTTCTTTTGATTTAAACTTTACACTGAAATTTTTTCCACAATTATCACAATGGAACATTAGAGAGTGTCCGGGCTCTATCCGACTCTCTTCAAACCGAACAAACTCATCACATTTGGGGCATCTTATCTTTCTCATACTTTTTACTTTTTATGCGATGCAAAAATAAGAATTTTTTAAAGCTGCTTCTATAATTTCTGATTTTTATTTTATTGCCATTTCTTTATTGTATCTTTGCCCCAAATTTTAAATAAGAATGAGAAAGCAAAATTTTAAATCAAATAAAAAAGAAAGAGAAACTTCTTTTCTGGTAAAAGAGAACTCTTCTGTCTTTGATTTCCTTCTAAAAAAAATGGGAGGAATGAGTAAATCATCTATAAAAGGATTACTCCAAAGAGGTCAAATCTCCGTTAATGATCAAATTGTTAAACGAGGAGAGACGGTTTTATCCAATGGAGACCTCATAAAAATCAGCTTCTCCCAAAGTACCAATGGTCTTAAACATACGAAACTCTCTATCATCTACGAAGATGATGCAATCATCGTTGTTAACAAAGGTGCCGGATTGCTTTCTGTTGCCACTGACAAAAATGAAGAGACAACCGCTTTTAGAATTTTGTTAAATCACCTAAAAAAACAGGATAAAAATAATCGCCTCTACATCGTTCATCGCATCGATAGAGAAACGTCCGGAGTTCTACTATTTGCCAAAAGCAAGGAGATTCAAATGCAATTACAACATAATTGGCATCGTCAAGTTTTTGAAAAAATCTATTTGGCATTGGTTGAGGGTTGCGTTGAAAAGGAGGAAGATACCATCCATACTTGGTTGGTGGAAGAACCGAAATCAAAAAAAGTTTACTCCTTCGATTATGATAATGGCGGACTCGAATCTACTACTATATACAATGTTGAAAAACGATTTAAACAAAATACACTTTTACGTGTTTCTTTGAAAACGGGAAGAAAGAATCAAATTCGCGTACATCTCCAAAGTATTGGACATCCAATCGTAGGAGATAAAAAATATGGTTCGACCACTTCACCTATCAATAGAATAGGTTTGCATGCTTATAGTATCTCTTTGTGGCACCCCATAACCGGTAAAAATGTACGCTTTGAAGCTCCTCTTCCTGAGGCTTTCAATAAAATAAAATGACCCAAAAATTTTGTGATTATTTAGGAGTTTCTTCGAATGCTTCTTTGGATGATATTAAACATGCATACCATAAAAAGGCTCTCTTACTTCACCCAGACCGAAACTATTCTGAACGGGCGAAGGAGGAGTTCTCTTTCTTAAATGATGTTTACCATCTTTTACTGATTGAAAAATACCGAGAGTTGAAGAAAAAAAAAGGGAAACATCCAAGAAGTTTTGTCTTGGAAAATGTTGAAAATATATTGTTTGCAATTCTTCCTCCTATTTTTATTTGGTTGTTTTTACTCCTTATTCTGGATAACGCCTCAATTAATTGGATAGAAATCTCACCTCGACTAATGGTGGCAGTTAACCTCTTTATGGGTGTAGTTTGTGTCTCTTCTATGCAATTCTCATCTTTTACAACTCCTTTGTCAACAATATCTATTCCTCCTCTCCTTCGTTTCTTAATTGGCTACTCTTTCTCTTTACTGGGTTTTCTCCTATTTCGATTTCAAACTCTTTTAATAGGCTCTATTTTATCCTTAGTTTTGCTATGGATTCTATCTTTTGCTCTTTTTCAATGGATAGCAATAACCTTTAAAAAAAGAAAAACAAATACTTCGCTCAAACGCATTGCAACTTAGGTTTGATAAAGCTCAATCGGGTAATTCTATAAAAGTTGCCTTAAAAAGTTGTAATTCTATCCCTCTTCTGATTGTCGTTTTAATCGTTTCTTTGCAACCTTTAAACTCTTATCACTCCCTATTATTCCACCTCCTAATACAACTCCGTCTTTATAAAAAACTGCCGATTGTCCGGGAGTAACCGCAGTTGCTACATCTTCAAATTCTACTAACAAAAGGGTATCATCAACAAAGGTGATTTTAGCACTCTTCCCAGATGAACGATAACGAATTTGCACCTGAAGTGTTTGGGAAAAATCTCTTTTATCTGTTATCCGAAAATTCTCGACAACCATCTCTCGCACTTCAATATCTGACTTTTCTCCTATCATTACAGTGTTTTTCAATGGGTTGATTTTCAATACATAAGCAGGAGTTCCTAAAGCAATTCGAAGTCCCTTCCTCTGACCTATCGTATAAAAAGGATACCCTTCATGAAATCCTAGTTTCCTACCTTCACGGTCAACATAGTCTCCCTGACCAATTTGAGCTAACTGCTCTGTACAATTTTCCCTTAAAAAATCACGATAATCACTCTCTACAAAACAGATTTCCATACTTTCCTTCTGAGTATATAAATCCGTATAACCCATCTTTTTCGCAAGTTCTCTCGTCTCCTCTTTTTTCATTCCTCCCAAAGGAAATAAAACTCGTTCCCATAATGAAGACTCTACATCCCATAAAAAATAGGATTGATCCTTTTGCTCATCTTCCCCTTTCGATACATAATAATTCCCGTTCTGATGAACAATTTTCGCATAATGACCGGTCGCCAAATACCAACAACCCATTTCTTCTGCAAAAGAAGCCATCATCTTCCACTTAATCATGCGATTACAACGAACACACGGATTGGGTGTTCGCCCATTTAAATACTCAAACGTAAAATAGTCAACTACCTCTTTTTTAAACGATTCCCTTGCATCCAAAACATAATGAGGGATTCCAAGACGTTCTGCCAATCTCCGTGCAGAAAGAATATAATCCGGCACGTCTCCTCCCTCCTTAAAATGACGAGGAGAATCCCACATCCTAATTGTCACACCAACAACATCATACCCCTGATTCATTAACAAGAGACAGACAATAGAACTATCAATCCCGCCACTCATTCCAACCAAGACACGGCGATTCTTCTCCATTTTCACTCTATTATTGAGCATCTAACATTCTATCCGGCTCCAAAAATTTACCTTTCATCGCCTCATTTTCATCAAACGACTTAGAATACTCTTTTTTCAACTCTTTATCATTCAAAAGAATACCATTATCATACTTCAAAACCTCAACCAATTTCCCTTTATCATCACGAATCTGCCACTCCCCATCGCGTTTGCCATTTACATGAACTCCCTCGATAACTGGGAAATCAAATCCCTCATACAATTTGTAATCCCCATGTTCAACTCCCTCTTTGTAAGAAGTCTCTGAGTATTTTTTACCATCCGGAAGAGTACAACGTTTCACTCCGTCAATCTTCCCATTTGTATAAGGAATCTCTTCTATCAGCTCCCCTTTTTTCGTGTAAATCTTTGAAACTCCATTCAACTTTCCATCCAAATAATACTCTTCTAATGAGATTTTTCCTTCTACATAATAAATCCACTTACCATCCTTTATTTTCCCTTTATAAGAACCTTTTGCAGACAATGTCTTTCCATCTTCTTCGTAAATAAGAATGTCCGAAACATCATTGGCTTTATGATTTTGAATGGAGTTTAACGCACCTGATTCATAGAATCGCCTAAACTCACCCACCGGATTATCATCCTTGAAAGTTCCTGTGTACATCACTAACCCATTCTCATATTTTTTAGTCCATTCACCTTGTTTCCTGCCTTTTTTATCAACCTCATTCATAGCGAATAAAGAGGTCGCAACCATACATCCAGCTAACAATAAAACATATTTTCCTTTCATTTTTTATCTCTTATTAATATTACTATTAGAAGCTAATTAAAATTATCCTAATTCTAAAACTCGCTTCGATATTTATTTTAGATTTCTCCGTTTTACAATAACACACCTATTGGTTCAAAAGTATTAATAACTCCCAAAGAGCCTTCAAATCTACTTAAAGTAAGTTCTATAAATTACGATTTTTTTAGTCATAAATTCCGTTTCTGATGCCTTTGAATTCATTTCGTTTATCTTGCTCATATTCATTCAGTCGCGATGCCCGCATCGTTCCACTGCAAATATAATCAACCTAAGCAAAATGCTCTTCATAATCATGACGACCAAATTTATATAAATTGCCTTAAAGAACTTACGAAACAAAAGTAGAATAAATTCCGAAATAAAAACTACTTTTTAAGTATTTTTTAGAAGCAACTTATCAAGTAAGCCTCAACATATTGCCAACAATTCTACTTCAAAAATCAATGTAGATCCACCAGGAATACCTGGCTGAGAGAAACGTCCATATCCCCGTTCTGCAGGAATATACAACTCCCACTTATCGCCTACACTCATTTGCTGTAAAGCAATTGTCCACCCCTCAATCAATCCTCTTAATCGAAAAGCCGGAGCAACACCACCTCTCGACGAATCAAACTTCTTTCCATTAATAGTCCATCCGGTATAATGAACAGTTACCACACTTCCCATATTGGGATGCCTCCCGTCTGATTTTCCCTTTTTAATCACCTTGTAATAGATGCCCTTCGTAATCTCTTTTACACCCGGCTCTTTTGACTTTGCATTCAGCCATTCCCGATTGGCTTGTACGTACTCTTGTTTTGCCATATATTTTAAATTTTTAGCTAACGTCTATCAATTTTACTCTATTTTTCCCAATTTATCAAATACAACCTCTCCGAAGCTCTTGTCACGGCAGTATAAAGCCATCTCAAATATTCCATATCAACCATCTCTTCCGTCACATAACCTTTATCAATAAAAACATTTTTCCATTGTCCTCCTTGCGCCTTATGACAAGTCACCGAATAGGCAAATTTAACTTGTAAAGCATTCAGATACGGATCTTCCCTCATCTTTTTCAACCGCTCCTTTTTGTTTCTAATATCCATATAATCCTCCTGAACAGAAAGGAATAACTTATTGCTATCCTCAGAATTCAACGAAGCAGACTCACTCTGCAAAACATCCAACAAAATCTTTGCATCCATCTCCACTTCATAGTCCGGGAAATACAATTCAACATCTGCGAACCGAAAGTCGTACATCTCATGTACTCTCCGAACACGTTTTACCTCTGCCACATCACCATTGGCAATAAAATCCAACTTCCCCTCGGTGGATTTTGCCCAAAAATAATTGTTTCTAACAACCATCAATAAATCGCCGGTAGAGAGCTCTTCTTCTCTATATAAGATGCGATTTCTCACTCCATTATTAAATATATTTGCTCGCTTATTCGAGCGAGAAACTATAATTGTCTCATCCATCCCATCACGACTATAAGCACTTGATATCTCCTCTATCAGATCCTCTCCACTCACTCGGACAATATCCGGGAAATTTGTCTCAAAGACAGGGAAAGCCCCAACTTGTTCATCCGTCAACAACGTTCTTAAATAAGTCGCATTTTTTAAAATTCCTGAATCATCAGCCTGACGAAAAACCTCAGTTAATAGAAAATCTTTCACATGAAAACCATATCCACCCAAGTATGAATTATCTAATGCAGGACTATACATCTGCCCCACCGGAGGAAGTTGAGCCACATCTCCAATCAACAATAGGCGACAACCCTCACTGCCATAAACAAATGAAAGTAAATCCCCCAACAAATCTCCCGTTCCAAAATTTCGTTCACCGGAGGTTGTTATCATTGATGCCTCATCCACAATAAACAAAGTATGCTTATGCATATTTATCCCTAACGAAAATTGAGACATCTCATCTCCAACAACATGCTGCCGGTAGATCTTCTTATGAATTGTATAGGCAGGATAACCGGAATACGAAGAGAGAACTTTAGCAGCACGACCTGTCGGAGCCAACAAAACAACCGATTGTTTTAATTCATGCAAAGCACGGATTAATGCAGATATAACTGACGTCTTTCCTGTCCCTGCATATCCTTTCAAGAGAAAAATCTTATCAGGAGAAGAAAGGAGAAACTCAGAGAGACTTTCAACCAATTTACGCTGCTGAAAGGTTGGCTCAAACATTAGCTGATCTTCTATTTTATTTGTTAAAAATGACTTCATTTAATTTTTTTTTAAAATTGACTGCCTAAAATTTAGTCTGATACTCTTTTTTTTTTAATTTTGTGGACTGAATTTTAGAAAAACAAAAGTAATTAATTAATTCGATATGAGAATCGCATTTAAAACTCTATTAATTGCTGCTTCTATTATGTTGGCTTATATGTGCTATAGAAGCATCATGGATCCCATTGAATTTGAACAAGCAAAATCAGAACGGGACAAAGCTGTAGTTGCTAGATTGATTGACATCCGTAAAGCTCAAATTGCATTTAAGGAAGAAAAAGGTGTTTATTCAAACAACTTTGATTCTTTGATTCACTTCCTAAAATACGATAGCTTGATGATGATTTCTAAGAAAGGTGAATTGACTGATGAACAATTGGGAAAAGGTTTAACAGAAGAAATTGCACTTGCTTTAACAGAAGAAAACGCTGCTAACTATGGGATTGAAAACTTGGAAGAATTTAAAGCAAACTTCCGTCGTGATACTTCATACGTTCCGGTTCTTCCTAACGTATTCAGCGAAGGATATTCTGTAGATTCTTTAGCTTATGTACCAGGTTTCCCTGGAAAGAAGTTTGAGTTGGCAACAACAATGCATAAAACTGTTTCCGGTATTGAAATTCCTTTGTTTGAAGCAAAGGTATCATACAAAGATTATTTGGAAGGATTGAACAAACAAGAGATTATCAATTTGACAAAGACAGCAACCGAATTGGGGAAATATGAAGGTCTTAAAGTTGGAGACATCTATTCTCCTAATAACAACGCCGGAAACTGGGAGTAATCTTGATCTAAGATATGATAGAAATAAAAAAAGATTCTTTAAATCTTAATAATACAGCATTATCCATTCGGGTTGTCCCGAATGGATTTTGTTTTGCTATATCTGACACTACTTCAAAAGAGCTAATCTACTTTGCTCAATATAACTTGTCTGCGGATGAAACAAAAGCAAAAGGTTGGCTTAACATTACAACAAAAAATGCCTTATTAAATAACCATTTCGAGGAGAGTTTCCTTCTCATCGATAGTGAACAGTATTTCTTGATTCCCACATCAATTTTCGAGGCAAATGACCTCTCTCAATATTGGCAACTCCACTTCAATACTATTGGAGAAAATGAGACTATCAGATACGATATTATTCCAACTACCGGGATTGTTGTTGTATATTCTGTTGATACGGAGTTAGAAAAGTGTATCTGTCAAAATTTCCCTACTATCCAAACAAAACATAGACAAAGTATTCAAATCCTTTCCTCTCTCAAAAAAGCAAAAAAAAGTGGTCAGCACCTTAATATATTTCTATACGAGGAGAGTTTTGATGTTGTGTTAACTGAAAATGGTTCTCCTATTCTTGCCAATAGCTATCCTGCAAAAAATACAAACGAATTTTTATACTTTCTTCTTAACCTATTCGAACAATTTAAATTAGATCAATACCACACAGAATTGATAATTAACAATAGTTCTACAAATTTAATCTGGGTAGAAGAGATAAAAAAATACATCCATTGCATTCATATTAACCAAGAACCGCTATGTTCAACAGATAAAATGTTCTTGCAATCAACGGAATGTATTCAACAAATTTCACTCTTAAATTTACCTTTATGCGTATAATCAGCGGAATATTTAAAGGGCGCCATTTCTCCCCTCCCAAAAACTTGAAAGCTCGACCCACCACAGATGTTGCCAAAGAGGGCCTTTTCGACATCTTAAGTCACAGAGTGGATTTTGAAGAAATCAGTGTTCTCGACCTATTTGGGGGGACAGGTAGCATCAGTTTAGAGTTTGCGTCAAGAGGATGCAACAAAATAACATTAATCGAACTTAATAGCATTAATTATGGCTATATTCGGAAATTGATAAGTGAACTGGATGTAAAATGTATCAATGCATTTAAAGCTGATTCCTTTCGGTTCGTTAAGACATGTAAGCAATCTTTTGATTTAATCTTTGCAGATCCACCCTACGATCATAAAGAGTTGAAGAACATTCCTGATTTGGTGATTGAAAATCAACTCCTCACCTCGGACGGTATATTGATTTTAGAACATCCAAAAGAGTTTGATTTTTCTCAACATCCCAACTTTTCTGAACACAGAAAATATGGACATGTAAACTTCTCTTTTTTTAAACTCAGTAAAGAAATATGAACTATTTGATTTTAAACGAAATGAAATTCCACGCTTTTCATGGAGTAATGGAAAGTGAAAAAAAAGTAGGTGGTACGTATAGCATATTTCTTAAGATTGGCTACAATTTTGAATGTGCATCAAAGAACGACACCCTTGCCGACGCTATAAACTATGCTGAAATCTTCGAATTGTTAAAGATTGAGATGAGGAAAAGTTCTGACCTTATAGAACACGTAGCATATCGGATAGAAAAAACCATTTTACATCATTTCCCTCAAATTCTTGAGTTGGAAACAGAAGTAAGGAAGCACAATCCCCCGGTTAATGGAGAAATGAATTATGCCTCGATTGTTCGTTATTTTAAGGTCAGTTCTACAAATTAGGTCGAAAGGATTTTGGAGTGCATTTTTCCTCTGTTGCTTATATTCGAAAGGAAGTGATAAGGTTATCGGAACTAACTGAATATAAGCAAGATAAGTAAAAACAGATTCAAAAGTATCCAAAACAGGATTTATGACTTAAGGTAAAAAGTCACTTTAAGTCGTAAATCAATATTTATTTCAGTACATACGATGATAATAATCGTTGCACCTCTTTGATATTAGTACCCCGACTAAACTCCTGCTCAATTGGGAAAGAAGAGCCGGAAAGCCATATTTTAAGTTCACAATCGGAATCAAACACACCTGCACTTTCTATTTCATATCGAACAATTGAACGATAAGGAATAGACATATACTCTGTCTTAGGAGTTCCGACGAATGCTGTAATTATTAACAAACGTTTATTAGTGAACATCCACTTATTTTTAAATACCGAAAACGCCTTTTCTACGCTTTCTCCTTCAATTAAAATTTCAGAAACAACCTTCTCCATTGACTTTAGGTCAACTTCAGAAGCATTCCCCAATAAAGAACTTAATAATCCCATAACATTATATCAATTGTAAATTTAGCAGCTACCCAAATAGAAATCTTTTGTTAATTGCTTATACTCTTCGGAATAACAATGTCTCCCACCCGATTCAATTATCAACTCATTAAAAGAACACTCCTGCATCTTCGTTGAGAACTCCAACAACACCCTCTTAGGAGGAGCTCCGGGTTTTGGAATCACCCTACAAAGACGCAAACAATACAATGACTCACATTCTGCTAATTTAATAAAACCCTCTCCAACATCATAAGGCAAAACAACAGAAAACAACCCATTAGAAGAGATTAATCTTTTTACACTTGATAATAAATCCTTAAACTCTAACTCAGAAGTATGTCTGGCCATCGTTCTTTTTGCATCCGGAGAAACCAATGAATTGCAAAAATAAGGAGGATTGCAAACAATTCTGTCAAACCTACAATCAGGCGAAAACAACTTAACATCAGAATGTAGAACACTAATACGATCAAGCCAAGGAGAAGCATAAACATTCTCCTTGGCTTGTAATACAGCATCAGAATCCAAATCAATGGCCACAACAGATAATTTAGGATTACGTTGAGCCACCATCAAGGCCAACAATCCCGTCCCGGTTCCAATATCCAAACAAGAATCAGCCCCATCAACAGAAGCCCAAGCCCCCAATAAAACACCATCCGTCCCCACTTTCATCGCACAAAGACTCTGCTCTATTCGGAATTGCTTGAATTGGAAATAACTATTGGCCATATAGAACTTAATTCACGAAAGTGCGCCCTCTCTCAACTTTATTTGAGTAAGAACCCGCTTAGTATCAAGCGTAAAATCCCCTTGCATCATCCAACCATAATAACCGGGGTCATTCTTTAAAATATCGGTCAACTTACGTCCCTTATACTTCCCGAAATTAATCACCTCACAACCATTTTCGTCATAAATAAATCGCCCTGCGAAGTCAACATTTTTATTAAACGATGAATAGTTAGAAAGGAATTCCACATCATTAGGCAAATCAGAATATCTATCCAACTGAGCCTTAAGCACCTCATAAGTTGCCTTTGTATCAGCCTCCGCACCATGAGCACCTACCAACTCCTTATCACAATAAAATTGGTAAGCAGCAGACAATGTACGTTGCTCTTTTTTATGGAAAATAGTTTGAACATCAACAAACTTACGACGTTTCAAATCAATATCGATCTCTGCACGAAGAAATTCCTCTGCCAATAAAGGAATATCGAAACGATTCGAATTAAATCCTGCCAAATCACAACCCTCAATCTCTTGAGACAATTGCTTTGCTACTTGTTTAAAAGTAGGACAACCTGCAACATCCTCATCAGTAATATGATGAACATCCGAAGCCTCCTTAGGAATAGGCATTCCCGGATTAATCCTTAACGTTTTAGACTCCTCCTTACCATTAGGCCAAACCTTCAAATAAGAGATCTCAACGATTCTGTCGTGTACTATACTTGTTCCTGTTGTCTCAAGATCAAAGAAAACAATAGGATTTTTTAAATTTAAATTCATACCTAAATACTAATCGTTCAATTTCATTGGCATTAACAACATCAAAGTATCTTCACTTTCATCTTGAGCCATAGGAATAATCAATCCTGCACGAGAAGGATCACTCAACTCCACAATCACCTCATCAGAAGATAAGTTAGACAACATCTCTACAAAGAAAGAAGATTTAAAACCAATACTCATAGGTTCTCCATCATAACTACAAGTTATAGTTTCTCTTGCAGAAACATAGAAATCCAAATCACTTGCAGACAATGTTATTTTATTATCGGAGAACTCCATCTTAACAAGATTTGTAGCCTGATTTGAGAAGATTGCGATACGACGTAAAATATTCAATAACGCAGATCTGTCCACAGTTGCTTTAAAAGGATTATTTGTTGGAATTACCGAATTATAGTTAGGGAACTTACCCTCTATCAAGCGACAATACAATTTATAATTTGCCAAAACAAAACATGCGTTCTTTTCGTTGAATTCCACTTTTACCTCTCCCTCTTCTTTAGGAAGAATACTCTTCAACAAAGTTGTCGGTTTTTTAGGCAAAATAAATGAACAAACTGCTTCAGACTTAGCCGATAAAGATTTAACACGAACCATTTTATGCCCATCCGAACCAACGAATGTAACTCCTTCATTAGTAATATCAAAATAGATACCACACATAATAGGTCTCATCTCATCAGAACTAATTGCAAAGACAGTTTTGTTAATACCTGAAAACAACGTTTCTGCCGGCATTGAAACTTTATTAGTATTACCTTCTATTGATTGCATAGTAGGATATTCCTTACCATCCGTTCCCACAAATTTATAGACTCCACTATCTGATACAATTTGGACAGCAAAGGTTTCATTATTCACCTGAAATGTCAATGGTTGATCAGAAAACTCCTTTAGTGCCTCCAATAAAATTTTGGAAGATAATGCAACCGAACAAGAGCCTTCTGAACTATTTAAATCCATTTCTGTTTGCATCATTGTCTCTGTATCAGATGCAATCAAAGTTAATTTACCATTATCTACTTTAAACAAAAAGTTATCCAATATTGGATTCGTGTTTTTCGAACTAATTGCACGACTTATCGTCTGCAAATGATTAAGAAGGTTAACACTTGATACTGAAAATTCCATATTTATCTTTTTTATTCTTTAATTTCTACACTATCCTTTTCCTCCTTCTGAACGCTATATTTCAGGGAAGAAGTATATTTCCTTTTTCGAATTAACAAAAATAATGCTGCAAAAACAGCCAAGAAAAATAATGGCAACAACACATTTATCATTTGCCAAAAAGTACGCTGACCAATAACAGCAGGTCTATTCAATAGACGTAATTTTATCTCTCTCGATCTAAGTTCCATCCATCCGTCATCGTCTGTCAAATAGTTAACAGCATTTAAGATAAAGTCACTATTCCCAAATTGCTGATTCATGTATCTATCATAACCCAACGGCAAGACATTCATATTTTGTCCGTAACCTTGAATATCATTCCGAATAATATCACCATCAGCAACCACAATCATTTTCGTTGGCTTGCTTTGAGATAAAAATTTATGTTCGGTTTTAACCCCCTCCGGCATCATTCTATTTGTAAAAACAGATGGGAATTCCCCCTCCAATACAGCACCAACAATCGCATTTCTAGTATTAAAATAATACCCATTTTTTTCTACATTTATCACATCCATACTCACGATAGAAGGAATGTTTTGGATATGTGTTCCGGTTGATGTTACCAACAATGGAGTCTTTTTCACCGGCAAATCAGGATTAACAAAACTTAAAGAACTTACAAATTCCGTTTTTACAGGAGATAAATTTTTAGATACAGAATGTGTTGGAACAGCCAATACCAATGGAGAGTAGTACCATGGCATTGGTTCATACTTAGGAGCATCACCAAGACGAGACATATTCACAGGAATCAACACACACTGTACATCCTGAACCAAATCTGCATTAATTCGAACCCCATATTTAAACAATTGATCAGAAAGATTCAAATCATTCTCCACCCCTACCGTCTGCGAAGCAGTAGAGAGACTATCCAAAGAGATTTTTGCACCATCAATCAGCCACAACACTTTACCACCTTGCATAATGTACTGGTCCAAAGCATATTTATCTTTTTCTGAGAAAGTAGTGGTTGGGGCTGCAACAATCAACGCCTCATAACCAAACAAAGCTTCCGGATTGTCAATTATTGCCCCTCTATCAACTTGATAATATTTACTAAGTATTCTGGAAATATCATAGACAAAAGGCTCTGCCAATTCTCCATGACCTTCAAGGAATGCCACTTTAGGAATTTCAACAGTCGTTAAGATTCTTAAAGCATCTGTAATTTCATACTCCAAAGTCTCTATAGAAGAATTAAGATTCTCTTCGCCTGAACGTTGCGGAATATTTTTCAAAAGATTCACCACACGATTTTTGCCCTTGTAAGAAAGTTCCACCCAAGGGAAAACCACTTTTTGAGAAGACTCCCCCTCTTGAGTTTTATCATGAACCAAAATACCCCTCATTCCTTTTTTCTCCAACTCCTCATACTTTTTATCTCTTGCACTATTAGTAGCTGCAGAAGAAGGATTTACAAATTGATACACCACATCTTCTCCGGCATAAGCACGAAACTCTTCAAACAACTCTTTTGTCGCTTTTCTTAAACGCAAGAACCCTGAATTTAAATCTCCATCCAAATAGATTGTTACAACCAAGTCTTCATCCAATTCAGACAAAAGATGCTTTGTGTTCTCAGACAAACTGTATCGCTTTTCCGACGTCAAATCTACCCTAAAAAAGAATTTTTCTGAGAAGTAGTTTAGAGCCAAAACAGAAACTACAAAAACAACTATATGAACTATCTTTTTTCCCATTTCAATGTTTCTACCAAACGAATAATATCCTCATTAATATAGTTGACAACCGGAGCGATAGAATCCTTATTAGGATTAGAATTGAAATAAAGTGCCCCTCTCAAAAAGTGAGTTACACTGTCAGATACAACAAACTGCACATTTGAAGCTGTATTCCCTTTAAGTTCATACAAAATCCCATAAATACTTCTATCGGAATCTTGATAAAGAGACTCCGAGATAGCATCAGCCTTCACTGTATGGGGTTTGTAAACAAGCATTCTTGCCTCCTCTGACAACTGTAAATAATTACCATTCATTCTTTTATATGTACAATAAATTTTTGCATTTAACTTTGGATAGACAATATCAATCCAAATAGAATCTTGCATATTCCCTCTAAAATTAACCTTTGACACATTTTGAGGATAGTCAAATGAACATGGCAACCGCTCATTGTCAAAACGTTCATAAACCTTATCATCCAAATCTATTCGATAATAACCACGCGGTTTAGGAACATACTCTGTACATCCACAAAGTAAGAAAAAAACAACTATATATCCCAAAAATTGTTTCATCATTTTATTTAAATTTCATTTTCACCTCTTTGATTCTTCTTCCATCAGCAGAAAGAATCTCAAAAATATAATTGTTATACTCTATCACCTCTCCTATCGATGGAATGTAACCCATTATCTCCAAAATCAATCCTGCTAGTGTATCCACATCACCCTCTAAATCATCAAAATCATCTTTTTTAACTCTATCTAAACGATAAAAATCAGTTAATAAAAGTTTCCCATCCAAAACAAAAGAACCATCTTCCAACGCATTGATTTGAATCTCTTCCTCATCATGCTCGTCACAGATGTCTCCCACTATAACCTCTATAATGTCTTCCATTGTAACAATTCCGGAAGTTCCTCCAAACTCATCTACAACAATCGCCATATGCGTATGCTTTTGCTGAAACTCTTTCAACAAATCATCCACTTTCTTATTTTCCGGAACAAAATAGGCTTCTCGTATCAATGTCCGCCAATTAAAATCTTTTCCTTTATCCGTATGTCTGAAGAAATCTTTTACATACAAAATTCCCTTTACATCATCTATTGAATCATCATAAACCGGCAAACGAGAGTACTCTGACTCACACACAATTTTCAGCACTTCTGCAAAATCCGACCGATAGTCAACATCCACAACATCCACTCGCGGACGCATAATCTCATCAACATTAATTTTTCCGAAATTCATCACTCCTCTCAAAATCTCTTTTTCATCCGACTCGGCGTCCGAGAGATTTAGAGAATCTGAAATATCTTCTATCGCTGCACTTGTTTGAGTACGAGACTCTAATCGTCTTTCCACAACATTTGTTGTCTTTATCACTGATTTAACAAGCGGACGGGAAATCAATCCAAAGAAATATAGCAATCTTGCACTCCAACATAATAGATTGGGATTCTCTTTATTTGCCATTCGTTCCGGAATTAACTCTGCGAATACAAAAATCATCATTAGAAGAATGAGTAATATTATCAAAAATCCTACAGCAACATCCACCCCCAATAGTTTTACTAATCCCTCATACAAACTCAACGATGCAGTTGTAAGGGCCGAAACTATCAACGTATAACGCATCACTATAACTGTTCCCAAAGAAAATAATAAATCCTCGGATAACATTTTTAAACGATGATAACGTGAATCATTAGAAATTTTTATTTCTGCTATTTCGGTCGTTGATAACGAAAAAAACTCCGACTCAAAAAAAGAGACAAATGATAAAAATACAAACGAAACGATTGCTATTAGCAAAACCACACAAGAGAGGGCAACCGACCATTTAGACGGTTCTCCTAAAAATTCTGATATGAGAGGAATGTCCAATGAGATAAAAATTCGTTAAACATACTAGGACGAAATTTTTCCGTCTTTGCAAAGATAAAAAATAGTTTCTAATTTTCACAGAAAAAAAAGAGAGTGTATCAGAATTAACAAACTATTACAATTTGAAAATCGTGAGACACTCACTTCAATCGTTTGCAAAAAAAAATTCACTTCTTTAGTCAACCTCTATAGTTTTTGTAATAATTTCATCTTTGATGCTTTTGAATTTATTTCAGGCGACTTCAATAAAACACGATAAATGCTCTTCAAAAGCATCTTGATCTGATTCATTGAACTTACCTTCACTTATCTATTCATTGAGTTACAACACTCATGAAACCCCATCAAAGCATCTCGACCAAATTTATAGAAATTAACTCAAAAGAAGTTTTAAAATGGCAGATCACCCGCCTCATCCGAAGCATCCTCTTGCGAGGTTGTTTGTTTCGACTTATCCGCAGACTCCAACGGTGGAACTCCTCCCTCGGGACGTTTACCCAAAAGTTCCAAATTATCAACCATCACCTCTGTAATTTGACGAGTAACACCATTCTGATCTGTCCATGATCTTGTTCGCAAATGACCTTCAATGTAAAGTGAAGAGCCTTTACGAACATAACGTTCCACCACCTGAGCTAACCCCCTCCATGCAACGATATTGTGCCATTCCGTTTTTTCCGGAATAGTTACACCACTTTGCGTTTTATACGCACGTTCAGTTGTCGCCAATGAAAAATTAGCCACTGCCACGCCCTGTTCTACATAACGAACTTCAGGGTCTTTCCCTACATTTCCTAATAGGATTACTTTGTTAACAGACATAGATTTTTGTTTTATAGTTATTAAACACGAAACAAAGGTAAAATTATTTATCTAAACATCCAAATCGTAGTTCAAAATAAATAATCTTAGGTAAGTTCTATAAATTAGTGTAGAGATGATTTTGAAAAACATTTATTTAAATTGTTTTTATTCATAACGAGCGATGGGGAAATCGTAACTGAATATATAGAAGCAAGATTGTAGAAGTCGTTTAAATTTTATTGTTATTTTGAAGTCCTTTTTAACTTGTTTTTTCTGGCACCAATATATTTTTTAAACCTGAATTTATGGAAACTGCCGAAACTTCATTACCTTTGCAATAATTAAAAAATGAAGAGATATTTACAGTGATTTGTTTGCATAACCGGAACCTACCGGTTGATTCTATCTAAAATCAATCAATTGTATATATTCTTTTTAGTTTTGTTTGTTTAATTATTAATTGTTTACAATGAAAAAGTATGTTAACTTAAAAACTGATTGGGGTTTTAAATATTTAATGGGAAACGAGCCTCAAATGCTATCGTTTTTAAACAGTTTGTTGAAAGATGACTATGGAGAGATCAAGGGTTTGAAATTTGAAAATGTTGAGGTGCTATCGGAACAACCGGATGGAAGAGGAGTAATATTCGACTTGCTCTGTACGACCAAGAGTGGCGACAAAATCATCGTGGAAATGCAAAATTATTCTCAATTATTTTTCAAAACACGAGCAAATTATTACCTTTACTCACTGATGGGCAAGGTTATCGGACGTGGACACGAATGGAATAAGATGAAAGAGGACATTCCGCACCTTATAGGAATTTTCTTTCTATCGAAAAGATTCGCAAATGTAATGAAACCAATCGTTGAAACCGAGGAGTTTGACCGAATAGATAAAGTTCAGTTTTGGGACAGGATGCGGAAATATTTTATTATTTTGGAAAATTTTGATATTTCGGAGATTGAACAGCCATCAATAAAAGATTGTTGGATAGAAGTAATAAAAAATTTAGGTGATAAAATGTATAAGATTCATCCTTCAGTATATGAAAAAGCTGACCCCGCATTATTGGAATTGATAGAGCGGGCGCAGGTCTGTAATCTTACGGACGAAGAGTTGGTGCGCTATGAAGCCGGACTAAAAGCGATGGAAGACAGAGTTGACTTCGATGAAATGTTGGAAGACGCAAAAGCGAAAGCCAGAGCCGAGGGGCTTGCTGAAGGGCTTGCTGAAGGACTTGCTGAAGGACTTGCTGAAGGATTGACTGAAGGCGAAAAGAGAGGGATAAAACAAACTCAGGTTGAAACCGCTAAAAAGATGTTGGCTGAGAATTTTGACATCGAATTAATCGCAAAGTTTACAGGATTGTCCTTAAGCGAAATTCAAGCTTTAAGGTGAGACGACTATCTTAGGTCGACAATTTTTTTCTATCAAAAAAATTCCCTCAATACCTTTATATAGTAAAGATTGAGGGAACGTATTTTTCGGTGTAAATATAGGAAATATCTGATTTTCGATTTTTTACATTGAATCCAAATGAACGTCACGGAAACCTAAGAAATATAAAATTCCATCCAAGCCAATCGTTGAAATCGACTGTTTCGCATTTGCTTTAACTTTTGGCTTCGCATGAAACGCAATTCCCAATCCGGCCAAATTCAACATCGGAAGGTCATTGGCACCATCACCCACAGCAATCACTTGTTCCAATTCTATTTTTTCCACTTGAGCAATTAAATGCAACAACTCAGCTTTACGTTTCCCATCCACAATATCTCCAACATATCTACCGGTTAGTTTCCCGTTTTCAATTTCCAACTGATTGGCATAAACATAATCCACTCCAAAACGCTTTTGCAAATACTTGCCAAAGTAAGTAAATCCTCCGGATAAAATGGCAATCTTGAAACCACATTTTTTCAATACAGCCATTAATCTATCGGCACCATCCATTATTGGTAAGTTTTCTGCAATATCTCTCATAACCGACTCATCCAAACCTTTCAGCAAAGCAACACGTCTCTTGAAACTTTCAGAAAAATCAATCTCTCCGCGCATTGCCGCTTCTGTAATTTCTCGCACCTGCTCTCCAACTCCGGCTCTATCTGCCAACTCATCAATCACCTCTGTCTTGATTAGAGTTGAATCCATATCAAAGCAAATTAATCGTCGGTTTCTACGATACAAATCATCCTTTTGGAACGATATATCTATATTTTCTTGCGCCGAGATTTCCAACAATTTTGAAGCTAAAACTTGCTTATCCATCATTTCACCACGAACAGAAAACTCAATACATGAACGAACATGTTCAAAATCCTCTTCATCTAATGACGGACGCCCGGTCAAGCGTTTGATAGAATCAATATTCATCTCTTGCTCTGCAACTACTTTTGTAACCAATGCCATCTGATGAGCAGTAATGATATGACCCAACATTGTGACAACGTAACGATGTTTCCCTTGTCTTTCTACCCAATTATCATACTCTTCTACCGAAACAGGAGTAAAACGAACTTGTACACCTAACTCGTAACACTTAAACAAAATATCCTTAAGGATAGTTCCGGAATGCTCGGAATCATCCATCTTTACAAGAAAACCTAACGATAAAGTATGATGAATATCAGCTTGTCCCACATCAAGAATCGTTGCTTTGTATCTACCCAAAATTTCCGTTACAGAAGCCGTTACCCACGGCTTATCATCTCCATAAATACTGATTAAAAAAATATCGCTTGCCATGTTCCACATTTTATTGAAGGCGCAAAGTTAATCATAAATTTAGAAATTACCTAATGTAACTGTAATAACAACATACAAAACGATTTGTTTAATGGTGTTGTTGTAGAGTTAACTTGCAGATGTGAAATTAATTAACGCACATATTTTGAGAAGTGTATTTGAAACTGTTTCTATTCACTCTTTTGTAATAATAGTGGACTATTATCAAAAGAGATGAATAAAACAAATCTAAAACAACCA
>JAEIGA010001341.1_pt1 | contig 38339 bp, 34 predicted proteins | sample 9270691 | NCBI WGS metagenome assembly JAEIGA01 (sample SAMN17057246, study PRJNA624740) | gut metagenome | biome: biome; isolation source: fecal sample | host: Bos grunniens | place: China: Xizang | collected 2019
GCAAGGTATGTATTTGCAAACAGCTTCACCGCCTCCGCCTCCTTCAAACCCATGAACAGCACTGGAATATCCTCTTTCTCTGCACCTTCGTGCAATAGCACTGCAAATCTGCGGGCTGCATTCTCGAGGCGCGCATCCCCTACCACTGTCCCCACAATGATGCGGGAAGGGTAAAGATTGTCATATAGAGCCTTGCTCTCGCGGAGAAATTCGGGGGAGAACAATATGTTGTCGGAGCCGTATTTTTCGCGAACAGAGGAGGTAAATCCTACCGGAACGGTCGATTTGATCACCATAATTGCCTCGGGGTTGACCTTCATAACCTGCTGGATAACACCCTCTACCGACGATGTATCAAAGAAATTCTGCCTCGGGTCATAATTCGTCGGGGTCGCAATAACCACGAAATCAGCATCCCTGTATGCACCCTCAGCATCGAGTGTAGCGGTCAAATCTAGCTCCTTCTCAGCGAAAAAACTCTCAATATACTCATCCTGGATGGGGCTCTCCCTCCTATTCACCTTTTCCACCTTCTCTGGCACCACATCCACCGCCACCACGCTATTGCGCTGCGCCAGCAGCACCGCCATCGAAAGACCTACATAACCTGTACCTGCAACTGCGATTTTCATATTAAATTACAGTTTAATTCATTAAAATTAAAGGTGCTCAATGCGTCAGAATATCACACTCTTTTATCGGCTCATATTCCCCATCCTTCATCTCAAGAATTACAGTGCCACTCTCAAGAGCTCTAAGCGTATGCCAAGTACCAACCGGAATATTCAAGGCACAAACAGGACCACCAGCCGACACTTCATAAGTTGCACTGCAAATTCTCTCAAGCCCATCATAAAACTCCTCAATCACTCTACCACGAAGCACAATAAAAGTCTCCGAAGTCTTCTGATGACGATGAATAGGAACAACAGAACCAGGCTCAATTGCATTCAACATTCTCTGTGAAGTATCTGCATCTGAAGTACGCAAATCAAAGTTCATACGAAGACGAGGAGAAGCCTTCGCCTGCTCAGTCAAACTATCCAAAAGTGCAGTATCAATCTTTATATTCATAACAAGATTCAAAATTAAGATTTCTTCAACCCAGCCAAATACTCCTCATGCAGATGATAGTACTTCTTCTTAAACAGCACATACGCCACAGCCAACACCAAAGCGACACCCACCAAGTACCCCCAGTGAGCAGCCATAGAATCAGGACACAGATATATAAAGCCCAGTGAAACAGCAAGCTGGAGCAACATGTACAGAGATGATACCTTCACATGTCCGATCTTCAGCTCATTGGCCATCAGCTGATATGCATGCTTGCGGTGGGCCTCACCCAGATTTTCGTGAAGCATAATGCGATGTACAATGGTAAGGCAGCCGTCTATTCCATATACAAGGAGAAAAATCAGATAGGTAATATCCTGAGTTTGCACCACCAATCGACCAATGGCATAAAGCATAATAAATGCGATACTGATGCTTCCCACATCACCGGCAAAGCACTTTGCTTTCCCTTTTGGACGGAAATTGAAAATACAGAAGACAAGGACTCCGATGATTGAAACAACTAAAAAAGAAGAATCAATAAAAGCAAGATTCTTATTCAATAGAGCCAATGGTAAAAGCACTGCCAAAGAATAACCAGCTGTGATACCATTGATCCCGTCCATAAAATTAATAACATTTGTAGCACCTACGCAAACAATGGAAGCCAGGATTACTATCCACCACATATTCCAATGCATAATCCCCATGCTCCAGAACATAAGGGCCATGGCACTGAATTGGACCACCAGGCGGATACTGTCGGGGAGCGACTTAACATCATCCCAAAAACTAACACCAGCTACCAGCATCAAACCAATTAGAAATGGCAGGTATTCAAGCACAATGCTATTCTCCCCATTTATACACATCAAGAGCATCCATGCAATCATCGAGAGGCTGAAAATAACGCCACCACCACGAAGCACAATAGAGCTATGTGACGATCGCTCATTGGGTTTGTCGATGATATTGAAATGATCTGCTATGCGAAAATACAACAGCTCCGCCAGAACTAGCAGAGCCAGGATAATAAGGTATGTCATAATGATTAATCGAAATAGACTTGTATTTAAAGTTTAGGAAACTTTCGTTCTATCCTAAATCTTATAATTCTCCAAGACATCCAGTGGTTCCCAACCGAGTTCCTTTCTGGCTTTTTCATTACTAAAGGTAAGAGATTTTGTCATTTTTTCCAATTTATTGGAATTAATAGGAGCTTTATTTCCTAATATATCTCCAACCTTAGCCATACACCATGCCATCCAGTAAGGAATAGAGATAGGTTTGCGCTTACCTAACTGACGAGCCACAGATATAGAAAGTTCACCGAATGAAGGCTGTCGAGTATCGCACACATTATAAACACCACCTTTCTCAGCAACCAATGGTAATATACGAGCAATATCCTCAGCCATCAGCACACTCTTAGTCACCTTACCACCAGCAATATTCATGTAGAAACCCTTGCGTACACCATTTACCATAGCACCCAGATTACCAGGAGCATTCTTACCTGCAAGCAGCGAAGGACGCAATATTCCCAATACCACTCCATGATCAGAACACCACTTGGTCAAGTATTCCTCGGCCATAATCTTACTTTTAGCATATGGAGTTACTCCATTAAGTGGATGCTTCTCAGTAATCATCTCCCCATACTCACAACCATACACGGCCACAGTAGAAATAAACACCAGAGCCTTAGGCATACCAACTAGTTCTAGGGCATTGCAAAGATTCACCGTTCCTTGATAATTAATATCAAAGAACATCTGCTTTTCTTTCTCTGTTTTGGGTACCATATGGGCTTTACCAGCCGCATGAAGCACTATATCATACTTATTTGATAAAACAGGTACTACCTTAGCTAAATTAGCATGAATCATATCCTCCGAAGTAACACCACAAGTGGTCACCTCATAATCTTTCATCAGTAAAGGCATCACATTCTTGCCTAAGAAGCCTGTCCCTCCGGTAAATAGTAGTTTGTTCATGTTATTGGGTTATTTTTCAAAAAAACTATTATACTTTTCCAATACCACAGGCTTTGCAAATACTTCATTGGCAACTTTCTTTGCTACAATTCCCTTTGTATGAATTTCTTCTGGATGTTTCAAGATAGCTTCAATCATCTCCTTTAAGGCGTGTGGATTGTTGGGCTCGACAACCCATCCAATATTATATCTTTTAATACAATCTGCTATCTCTGACCTATAATCTCCTATATAAAGAATAGGTTTTCCGGTAGCCATTAGATTATATGACTTAGATGGTACCCCTAGTCCAAACATACCATCAGCTAAAGTCACAACACCTATATCGCAAGCATTGAGAAAGTCATTTTGTTCAGAACGATTTCTAAAACCTGCGAAAACTACTTTATCATTAGATTTACTGAAACTCTTAATGTCTTCCGACTTTGCTCCAGCACCAACGAATAAAAATCTTACATTTATATTTGATGTTATGTTTATTGCCTCCAAATAATTATCCAGTCCCTGCGCTTTTCCTAAATTTCCAGCAAACATAAAGACGATATTATCTTTTAATTCCTCTTTATATTCAGCATAAAGTTTTGTTTCTTTTTTATTCATCAGGCTAACATCATCAATATCTGCCCAATTCGTAATTTTAGTTATTGGTTTACTGTTATTAATCTTAGTTTTTATTACTTCGGTCATATCACAACCGATAGAAATACATGAATCTGCATCAGCATAAGCTTTATCAAAAAACTTCTTCAAGCATTTAAACACAAGCGATTGATTGCTGAACTTACCAATACTAACTAAATTTTCTGGGAATATATCATGTACAAGAATATGATACCTACATCCTGTTAAGCGTCTTATTTTGGACATGAACAACATCATAAAAGCGGGATTTGTTAAAACTATTACCTCATCACCTTCATTTATATATTTCTTTGCAAGTTTATATAGCGAAATACTTGACAAGAACAACCTTAGTGCCCTTTTTACCAAATTGTTTTTTGTTATCTTCTTGTCTAATGCCCGAAATATTTCAACCCCATTGCGCAATTCATGCTCTACAGAAGAGATAGTATCAGATTCATAATACGTATTGTTAGTACATATTACTCCAACATTTTTTCCTTTTTTTGCTAGATATTCTGCTATTTCTGTCACATAATATCCCGTGGTAACAACCACTGGATAATAGTATTCAGATATCAACCATATTCTTGACATAAACTTTCTCGATTACTTCCTCCAAACCATCTTGTTAATAATACCTACATAACTCTGAATAAGCTTTACCACCTTGGTAGAAACATTCTCATCAGTGTATGATGGAACTGGATATGGATCATCTCCATTGGCATGCATTTCTGTAGCAAGAGCAACGGCTTGGCAAACTGCCTCTGAAGTGATAGAGCCTATAGTGAATACACCCTTATCCATTGCTTCGGGACGCTCTGTAGATGTACGTACAGACACTGCTGGGAAATGGAAGAATGCTCCTTCTTCTGGTACAGTACCAGAATCTGAAACCACACAGAATGCATTCTGCTGTAACTTATTGTAATCGAAGAAGCCAAGTGGCTTGTGCTGGATAACTCGCTCATCAAACTTGAAACCTCTCTTCTCAATCATCTTCTCAGAACGTGGATGGCAGCTGTAGAGCACCGGCATATCGTAAGTACGAGCCAACTCATTCACTGCATTCATCAACGACATGAAATTATCTTCAATATCGATATTCTCCTCACGATGAGCACTTAAGAGTATGTATTTACCTTTCTCCAATCCAAGGTCTGATAGGATCGTACTTGCTTCAATCTGAGGGAGAACATCACGAAGCACCTCAGCCATAGGAGAACCTACAACATAAGTATATTCAGGCTTTACACCACTCTGAAGAATATATCTGCGAGCATGTTCAGAGTAGCAAAGGTTAACATCTGATGTCACATCCACAATTCTGCGGATAACTTCTTCAGGAAGGTTTTCATCCTTACAACGATTACCTGCCTCCATATGAAAGATAGGAATCTTCAGACGTTTGGCTGCAATAATAGAGAGGCAAGAGTTGGTATCTCCCAATACTATTACGGCATCAGGTTTTACCTCTACCATAAGGTTATATGCCTTAGCAATGACATTACCCATGGTCTCACCAATATTAGCGCCTACCACACCAAGATAATAATCAGGTTCTCTAAGACCCAAATCCTTAAAGAACACTTCATTTAGATTATAGTCATAGTTTTGGCCGGTATGTACCAACACATGATTAAAGTATTTATCACATTTCTTGATGATGGCAGACATCTTGATGATTTCCGGACGAGTGCCAACAATCGTCATCAATTTCAATTTCTTCATATTCTTTACTTTACATTATAATGTGGATAAAGTGACTGATGTGCATCCACCCATACGCGCATCTCTTTTACCTGCTGCTCATATGAGGGCACTACATAACTAAAGTCCTCACGCTTATGTCTGAGACTCTTATCTAGTTGAAGCTTATCATTGGGATTAATCTTCACCTCTCCTGCACGGAAGTACTTATTGAAGAGTCCCAAAAGGTCATACTTGTTGATACTTTCATTATTAACCAAATTGTATAATCCTGTTAGGTTCTCCCTTAATGCCTGCTCCATAGCCTTGGCAAGGGTAAATGTTGTAACACCTGTCCAGATAGCACCTGTATAACCACCCACTTCTCCTTCTTGTTTCATGAACCAGTTGAAAAGGCCAATACCTGAAGGCTTTATATCCGGTCCAACAATAGAGTTACGGAAAGTCAGGTCTTTTGAGGTATTGATTTCTCCCATTGCCTTGGAACGATCATAGAAAGTAGCTCCATTAGGGAGAGTATCTTCGTAATAAGGACCATCGTTACCAGCAAACACGCAGTCAGTGGACATGTGGATAATCTTAGTTTTTGTATCTTTGGTAATCTCAGTTAAATAGTGCGGAAGATATCCATTAAGGAGAACAGCCATAGCTTTGTTTTCTTCTGCAAACTGATTAAGCAGACCGATACAATTGATAACTGCATCAAAGTTTGCCTCATCAATAGACTTCTTGATAAGAGGCAAATCAGATGCATCTCCCACGACGGTACTATCCAATAATTTCGATTGCTGACGGGCAAAACCCACCACCTCATGCCCCTGCTCCTTGAAGTAGAGTGAGATGAGGTGACCAGCCATTCCGTTGCAGCCTAAAACTAATATTTTCATGATTACTCTGAGCGATAATCGCGAGACTTAGCTCTTGCCTGCAAGCCTAGGTCCTCACGGATAAAATTAAGTTTAAGCAACAATTCCTTCATTCCCTCTACATCTAAGCGATGGGTATTGTGAGAATGATACTCTTCTACCTGTTCTACCTTGTGGTCACCCTCTGTAAAAAACTTATCATAGTTAAGGTCACGATTATCGCAAGGTATGCGGTAGTAACCACCCATATCAATGGCCTTGGCCATTTCCTCACGGGTGACAAGAGTCTCATAAAGTTTTTCACCATGACGGGTTCCGATAATCTTCACTTCTGTCTTACCATATTTAGGATCTATCTTAGCGTATGTCTGCTTAAGAGCCTCCGCAAGTACATCAAGTGTAGCTGCTGGAGCCTTCTGTACGAAGAGATCACCATTCTCACCATGTGTAAAAGCATAGATAACCAAATCCACAGCATCGTCAAGTGTCATCATGAAACGGGTCATATTAGGATCTGTAATAGTAATTGGTTTGCCCTCCATCATCTGCTCCACCCAAAGAGGAATAACAGAGCCACGGCTTGCCATTACATTACCATAGCGAGTACAGCAGATAGTTGTCTTTGCACCTGGACCAAGTGCACGTCCCTGTGCTGTAGCAACCTTTTCCATCATAGCCTTTGAGATACCCATTGCATTGATAGGATATGCCGCCTTATCTGTAGAAAGAACAACCACATTTTTCACACCATGTGCAATAGCAGAAAGAAGCACATTATTCGTACCATCCACATTTGTACGCACAGCCTCCATAGGGAAGAACTCGCAAGAAGGTACTTGCTTGAGAGCAGCTGCCGAGAAAATGTAGTCCACACCAGGCATGCAGAAGTCCACTGCAGCACGGTCACGAACATTCCCTATGTAGAATTTTACCTTATGAGCTACATCAGAACGATTGGCCTGAAGAAAATGACGCATATCATCTTGCTTCTTTTCATCACGCGAAAGGATACGAATCTCCTTAATATCTGAATCCAGGAAACGGCGAAGTACAGCGTTCCCGAAACTTCCAGTGCCTCCAGTAATTAGGAGGACTTTGTCTTTAAATACTGACATATTATGATGATTTATAATTTTCACAAAAGGGGAAATAATATCTTAATACACAGAGAAAAAGAGCTACTTCTATTTGTTCCCTATATGCTGATTTAACCACTCTAATTTATCCAGATAAGCTTGCTTCAATCGTGATACAGCCTCCTCAAATGACATTGTTTCATCTCCGTTTACACGCTGCGAAATTGGCCACATAGCATTATTCAATTTATCTGAATTTCTAATTTTCTCAGCTTCTAAATCTATAAATTCTGACACTTTATCAAAGTTCTCTTTTGCTGCAGGCCATCTTTCGTTAATTGCTGAAATAAAATCATCATCAGTGAACAACTGAGGATAATATAGGCAATTCTTCAATTGATATGAAGTTGTTCTTCCAGGAATAAATGATTCCCAATCATAATCCCACATAGGACCAGCACATAATTTTCCTCCTTTATCTTTATACATATATACTGACTTAGGGTGAGCAGGCTCATAATTAGTTGTTAATTCCACAGCAAACCAATAATCAACAAATGAGTTTATATCCAGATACTCCTTCCATACACCAGCATTTAAATTATTGTACAACTCATTCTCCATGGTGTTAACATATGTCTGCATGTAATTGAACATTAAATCAGAAATATCCTCGTCTGGATCTTTGAACATCCAAGGAAAGTTCTTTATAGTTGATTTAAACTTAAAAGCCTCATCATAATTAACATCCAGCTCCATAAGATAACCTCCTGTTATATCGTCACTATCTGCATCAATTTCTGCAATATTAACTCTATTTTCATCTACCTTAACCTGTTCGCAAAGTAAATAGTTACCCAAATGTTTCCCATTCAACACAAGTTCGACATACTCACTACGTGGAGTCCATTCCATTTGAGTACATTCACCCAACTTAAATGCCACCTTATTACGCATAAGAGTTCTATCCATCCAGTTGGCAAGAAGCACCCATCGTTTGTGCTTAGGCATGCCCAGAATAGAAGCTTTCTTGTCTAACTTTATAGCATAAGGTTTCTTAGGGTAGTTCCAAGTGGAGTTTCCACGTCCTCGAATACTTGTTGTACCTTCATACGACACACTACCATCAGGATTCACAATCTTAATTGTTGTACCTTCTGTCCAAATTTCCTTGCTGGTAATGGATACAGAATTAGGTGTATCTACAAACATTATAGGAAGACCAGAATACATTACAGAAACATTATACTCCATGGCATTACCATCTTGATCTACCACTCTATAGGTTACAGGTGAAGAAAAATCATTAGCAGTAATTCCGCTTTCTTGTTCCACACCTTTAACCATTACCTTGTAACCATTGCTGCTAAATGTAGCGACCAAATCAGTTACCGAAGAGATAAAAGGAGAAGAAACCTTTATCTCATTACCCACAATTACCGCAGTGACATCACTGATTACAGAAGTAGGATTGTTCTTACTTAAGAATTGGAACTCTGAGATTGTATTACTTGTGTAATGTAAATCAATAACTGATGAGGATACCTCTATATTTTCACCATTTTCGTCTGTAGTATTGACCACCAAGGCAACTATGTCTTTATAGGCTGTATTCAAGCCTAAGTCAGTAACATATGCCTTATACTGACCAACCTTCATGACACCCTGATTGTTATATACAGGCTCAACCTTAGATAGTTTATAATTAGAAGGAGTTGTTACATACGTTCTTGTCTCTGCAACAAGATCAAGAAATATTTCACAACAATCTGATTCCACATTATAGTCAAATGAAACATTTGAAGGGTTAACTCTAAACTCGAATGAGGCAACACCCTCCTTTCCAATCATTAGAGGCTTAGTATCCAAAATAGCAATGCTTGATGGAATCACCTTCTTTTTATTAAAGGTGAAAGTATCGCCATTTGCCATAGTAATTGTAATGACACCTGTTGCATTATCCTGTATGATAGACTTAATTATATTAGCCTCTACTGATATGAGAGGTGTTACGATGGTGTCAATCACAACATCCGGATTGGCCGCATTATACAATTCAAAAATATAATAACCATTTTCATTCACTACCACTCTGACTGAGATACCATTCTTACCATCTTGTCCTATACCTCCAATGTGGTTACCTTGATTATCTACAAGTTTTGAGAATGTTTTACCATCATCATACGAAACAGTCCAATAGCCGTTGCTATCCATTGAGATTATTGGTGTGATACCATCTTTACCATGACTGATATTGATGACAGAATTGTCTGAGAAGGTAATCTTATATCCGTTATCTGATGCATCTATACTAGTGATGATTTTTCCACCATCATAAGCATATTGCAGTGCATTTACAGCAGATTCAAGTGTTTCAACCTTTTTCTCAAGTTCATCAAGACGATTTTCAATATCATATATTCTTGAGCAAGAAAAAGGAATAGACATAAAAATCAAACCCCATATAAGTATGTATGCGTGCTGTGTGAATTTTTTCATATTAAAGTTCTACATATAATACCATTCATCCAAATTTTTAACGACAACAATGAGTACAAATTTGTATTATCTTAGTTACACGTTGATTATAATCATCAAAAGTTCTTAATCTTTCCTTACCATTTTTAATCAGTTTAGCTCTTAACTGGCTGTTTTTACTTAAAGTAATAATTTTTTCAGCTGCATCTTGATATGAGGTTGAAGAATAATATAAAGCTGCATCATCACAAATTCCTCGAGCAAAGCCTAAATCTGTTGTAATAATTGGCACTTCCATTTTCATAGCTTCAACATATGTTGCAGTAAAACATTCTAACAATGTAGGTTGGAATACTATATCAGCTTGTGTATAAAGTGATGGGCACTCTGATATACTAACATTTCCTATAAATTCGATATTTCGTTTATCAAGATGATTATCATATTCATTTTCATCAATAGAAAAAATAAATCTAAATCTGAAACTTGGATAATTCTCTCGTAAATATACTGATATATTTGATGCAATCTCTAAATTCTTATGTGGATATGCTGCTGAAATTGTTAGTAATGTAATACCATTAAAAGAGGATAATTTTTTGTGAATCCATTTATCTTTCAAATCAAAAATTTGATTATAGTAATTGGTCACAGTAAATACGGATACATTCTTTAATTTATTTTTTAACCTTTGAGATATATCCTGATTTTCAGTGTAATATATTTTAGAATTTCTTTTAAACAATAATGTTAATAAAAAATTTGAAATGCATGATTTAATCTTTTCTCCAATACCCATCTTTTTGAAATATGGAGAATCAGGCATTACAATATGTGCTCGTGCAAATCCAGATACATGTTTGCATTTAGGAGTCCATATAGATGGGCCAAAAATTGTCAATACGCAATCAATGTTTTTATTAACTACTAATGAATCCAAAAATTTATCTCTTCCAAGAAATAAAGTTTGAAAATTATGAGGCAATGTATATTCATACACATCCACATTGTCGCTCCATTCCATAAAATGAGAAATATTCCCAAAATATGGTGAATGTACTACAATAAAATGATGCTCATTTAAATTACCGAGAAGATTAAAAATGGATTTTGCAACCTGTATTCCTCCACCTTTTTTAAGATTAGATGCATTTACCAATATATTCATTTTAACTTAACCTTTTCAATTAGTAAAAAAAATAAAACACCAAAAATACAAAACTTAACAATCTGAATAGGATAGTATGCATACCATCTTGGGACAGTTGCAATCAAAAGGACACAATAATAATATTTATAAGCAGATATATTTTCTTTATTCATAAAATTAATACTTTTACCAACTACATTTGCGAGTAAAAGTATCCCGAAGAAACCCAGAAAAGCAAAAAAGAAAACAGGTGCAAGGCCACCTCCTCCACAAGGGTATAATGTAGTATTATACGATGATAAATTGGCAATTGGAGGTAAGAAACCGTAAGGAACAATCATGGATATTAGAAACAAGACAAAAGAGAATATTCTATCAGACCAATCGATTACACCTGTTTGGATCATATATAAAATTCTCATGGAAGAATAGTACACTTCTCCAGCATTGCCATCAGGAGTAAATGTTATATCAGAAAATGAACCGGAAGATATTTGTCGAAACAATCCCCATATTGTTAACACCATGTATCCTGAAATAAGAATGAAGATTACCTTCTTTAAAGACCATTTATATTGAAACCTCATCAAAAATACGCACAAACACAACTGTAGAGTCTCTATACGCCCACCAAACAATAAATTCTTAACACAATAAAATGCGACTAGACAATATAAAAATAAATCCTTTCTTTTTGTATCAGAATATATGAATGCTAATGATATTGGGATTATTGCGTAACCATATAATGAGGATCTTTGGCTTTGCTCGATTGATTCACTATACCCACCTCCTTCAAGTATATTTGTGCCAGACATACCAACTATTGTCAAAAATAGACCAAAAAGGAAACATATCCAATAATTATTATCATTATGGATAGTAGGACAATTGACTGGCTTACTTTTAGGAAAATATACTATCCATATCATACATATATAGAACAAAAGGAGACATAGAGCAGTGTTGTATACAGTTTCAGGTGTTTCACATAGAGTTCTAATATTTATACTTTCGCCTTCAAAATAATATGACAATGGTATTATACTATAACTAAGCATAAATATATATAATACCATCAGATGATAGTTTTTATTAAAAACGCTTCTAAGCATGGTATATGCTGAAACAACTAATAAAACTATAGAAAGGATTTTCCCTGACAATATAGTTATAGGTGCAAAATACAAAGCTACCCATATACATAATAGGGCACTTGATAATACATTCCTGCCAAATATATTATAATTCTGTACTTTAGACATTATTTTAGAAAGAATGGATAAATCCTCAAATATGTTAATAGATAACCAATTTTATTTGCAATCGTGATAATTGAAGAAGAAAATATTAATGGGTTAATCTCCTGATAAGCTTGTCTCCATTTTTTGTAGATTATGCTATCATATACAAGTGGTGCTAAATACCACTTACTTGTAAATTTTAGCCAAACTATTGAATCTTTGTATTTTATATGTAATTTTTTTTCTTCTAAAAAATTACATACTAAATCTACGTTCCTTGATGAATGGTCGTATTTCTTTATATTTGAATCATAAGATGAAAATTTTGTAATCGAATTTATATTTGTGTAATAATAATAAAATGCCTCATTTATATGAACTTCACGACAAGAATAATACGATAATTGAATCATTATTGCCATATCTTCACCCATATTACCTGTTGGGTATATTAATTTGTTTTCTTTAAGAATACTTGTTTTAACTAATTTATTACATAAAGACCAATGAGCTTTATGTCTTAGTATATCATCGAATAGGCCGTTATCGGAAATATTTTGATATACAATATTATGATTAGTTCCATCTGAGATATAATAATTGCAACTCACAATATCACAACAACACTCCTTGGCTTTATTATACATTGTCTCATACATTCTTACATCAACCCAATCATCACTATCACAATGGATAAAATACTCTCCTGTAATATTTTGCATACCAGTGGCTCTGACAATAGCCTGGCCACTATTGAAATCCATATCAATAATCTTAACTTGAGATTTTCTATGGGGATATTTTTCTATAATGCAATTAAGAACCTCTAATGATTTATCTGTTGATCTATCATTTATAAACAAATATTCAATATCATCAATCGTTTGTTGAAAAAGTGATTCTGCACATTTTGAGATGCAGAATTCAACATTATATACAGGTATTATTACACTTACTTTAGGCATATTAAGAAGCTCTGTTATTTACAATTCATGTAAAGCAACTTAGGATAAATACAAAATACAATCGATCGAACTTTATGCTTGAAGTCAAAATATCTCAGATTATTATAAAAATATCTTTTTGCATACTTCTTATGTAATTGTTCAAATTTTAAATAATCAACTTTGTCATAATCTTTATATGCTTTTATAAATGTTCCATAAAGCAAATCTGATAAGTCAGACTTCATAAATTTAAAATCCTCTCCTTTCACTTTTTCATTTATAAAATTTTCCAACAAAGTACATATTTTTATCATATCATAGATTGACTTTATATTACCTGAATGTACAATTGATAATTCTCTTTGTCTATAATAATAAATAGGTGTTGGTAATAATAACACATTTGTTGCATAATACATCAAGACTCTGCCAAAATACTCATCCTCATGCAATAATGATTTTGGAAAATATATATGATTTTGTTGAATCAAAGAGCGTTTTATTATAAAACGAGGAGCCCCCCATAAAGGGAAGTATCTTCTTTTAATATATTGTTTTCCTGTCAAACTAACTATACTATCTATTTGTAAGTCTACATATTGTTTATCAATATTATAAACCCATAACAATGGAAAACAACATACATCTACATTTTGCTTATTAATAACTTCTAATACTGTTTTAACTGCATTTGGTAATAGTTTATCATCACTATCTACGCACCAAACATATTCTCCACTTGCATTTATCAAGCCAAAATTCCTTGCATCACTAAGTCCCCCATTAGATTTATGAAAAACTTTAATATTATTATACTTCTCTGCCCAACTATCACATATTTGTGGACAATTATCAGGAGACCCATCATCAACTAAAATAACTTCAACATTGTCATCAATCTGATCGACTATAGAACTGATGCATTCATTCAAATAGGCTTCTACCTTGTATACAGGTACTACTATTGATAAAATATACTTCATAAACTTATTTCATGTACTTTAAATGAGTTTTGTCTGTAAGATATTGTTCATTAGTAATATGTAATCCAGAAATAACCCCTCTACCACCTTTTATTACCTCCTCCAGAACGATATTATTTTCTACAAAATTATAACTTGTAAAACCCACTTTAAAATTTGTCAAATATGAATTAAATACACCATCAGCTTTAAAAGCAACATGTTTATTTCCTCTATTTGAATACCAAAAAGCATAGCAATTATCGTATATAGAATTATGTCCGTGACTTACGAATCCAACAGAAAACTCATCACTATAACAGAACTCATACCAATTATCTCCAACTTCATCTATAAATCCACAACTAGTATCATAATCTTTAATACCATTTCCATAATATAAAGGATGAATTTTACATAGATGGTTGCCTGATGAAGAAACTTTAACACCTATATGCACTCTGGCAATTCTCATATTTGAAAATGTATTATCATTTCCTTCTATAATAATACCAATACTTTCAACATCATCATTTCCAACAATATTTACATTCTCTATATCACAATCTGAGGATCCATTATTTATACCTTTCAGGATATGAATTCCAACACTAACATCTTTAATAGATACATTTCTGATGGATGTTTCTCTTCCACTATCGATGGATATACCCTTAGCTATGCCAGATCCATCTATAATACCACCTTCTAAAAAGTAATTACTTCCTGGAGTAAAGATATCATTGGTATAATCTTTAGCTCCTAAAGCTACCATAGCTGATCCTATTGGCCAATTATTAATTGCTTTTATTATGGCATAATTGGATAATTTCAATGATACACTCTTATGTGGATCAGATGAGGTTCTAATGGGAGAAGCAATGCAATATTCTCCATCTGGAAAATATAATGTTCTATTAGGATTATTATCTATTAAACGTTGTATTTGTTTACTGACATCTTCACCTGTATTTGGCTTTATATATTTTGTAACTACTAAAAAATCTTCGTTATCAATAAATAATAACCTGTCACAACTAACAGCAAGTGACAATGTTATAATTAAGTATGCTACCTTAATAAGAGAATTTCTCATTTAATTCTATTTATAATGTCTAGATACTCTAATTTTTAGTGGTAAGAGGATAAGCAACCCTAATTTACCAAAGTTATTCCAGATCTTAACATAAGGAATACTACCATATTTTATTGATAAAATCGTTTTATATAAGTCTTTTGATATTTGCTTTATTAAATCTATTCTTTTCTTTAATGCATCTAAACCACTATTTCCTGGACCTAAAATAGTTATCAAGCTTATTTGATTCATTAATGATAGAATATAATTATCTTGAATATTCTTAACATTTGTATTGCATGATTTATAATCGCAACAAGGTAGCATTCTATTCAAGATTTTTTCAAAATGGGATAGATTTTTAAAAATATTTTTAAGGGCCATTGACTGATCATCACGACCCAAAAAATATTGATATAAAGATAAATCTAAACAAAATATATTTTTACTGTATCTAAGTGGATAAAAAACATACTCTGTATCAGTATAACACACCCCTTCTGTCTGACAATAACTCATTTTTTTTAACATATCTAAACTATATGTTAAACTATGCATAGCAAAGCAAACTTTCGGTAATACATATGAATCAAGATCTAGAATCTTATCATATACCACACCATTATAATCAAGTACGTTTATATTTTCATTATTCTCGTTAACTGTTGTAAATCTAGTAAAGATACAATCAACCTCAATAGTTTCAGCTTTAGAAACAAACATTTCCAATGCTTCTTTGTCAAACCAATCATCAGCATCCAAAATACGAAAATATTTACCTGTAGCAACTTTTAATGCAGCATTAATTGTAGAACCATAATGCCCATTTGGCTTATCTATTACTACTATAGAGTTGGGATACTTTTCCTTATACTTGTTAGCAATTCTTAAAGTATCATCTTTACTACCATCATTTACTACAATTATTTCTAATTTATCTAAGCTGTTTATCATTAAAGAATCTAAACATCTGCTTAGATATTTTTCCATGTTGTACGATGGTATACATATACTTAAAATCTTTTTCATAATATCTAAAAATAGTTCATTACTTTTTCAATTATTGGAGCCATATCATAATATTTATATTCTGCTAATCTACCTCCAAAAATGACATTAGTCTCATTATCTGCCAACTTTCTATATTTATTTACAATTTCGTCGTTTCTTTGGTCATTTATTGGATAATAAGGTTCCATCCCTTCTGCATATTCCACAGGATACTCTTTACTTATTATAGTTTTAGAATTTACATAAACATCTTGACCAAAAGATTCAAAATGCTTGTGTTCTATTATTCTTGTATACGGTATTTCTCGTTCTGTATAATTTACAACTGCATTACCTTGAAAGTTTGGTATATCTAAAACTTCATTTTCAAATTTCACTGTTCTCCATTGCAATTTGCCATATTGATAATTGAAGTACTCATCAATAGGACCAGTGTATACTAACTTTTCAGCATACTTTTTCCAATCTCTATATTCACTATTGAAGAAATCTACACTTGTTTTACACTCTATTCCGTCTAATAATCCATCAATCAACTTATTATATCCACCTACTGGTATTCCTTGATAACTATCATTAAAATAATTGTTGTCAAAAACCAATCTTACTGGGAGTCTTCTGATAATAAATGAAGGCAATTCTGTGCATGATCTACCCCATTGCTTTTCAGTATAACCTTTAACTAGCTTTCTATATATATCTTCACCGACTAGTAGTAACGCTTGTTCTTCAAGATTTCGAGGTTCTCGACCATTTAACTTTGCAAGAGCATCGGCTCTTTGTTCCTCAATTTTCTTTATTGCCTCCTCTGGCGATACTACTCCCCACATTTGATAGAAAGTATTCATATTAAAAGGAAGATTATACAATTTTCCCTCGTAATTAGCAACAGGACAATTTGTATATCTGTTAAATTCTACTATGGAATTAACAAAATCCCACACATCTTTATTATTAGTGTGAAAAATATGAGCGCCATATTTATGTACATTTATTCCCTCTAGATTTTCACAATAGACATTACCGCCTAAGTGTTCACGCTTTTCTATTACAAGACACTTGTATCCATTATTTTTAGCAAAATGAGCAAATGTTGCCCCATATAATCCAGATCCTACTATTATATAATCGTATTGTTTCATTATTTATAATTTTTTTAAATATTCTTTTATAATAATTCTTATTGTGGTTATAGGAGCATACTTTAAAGCTGCTAATACATCAGCGATTTTTTGAATATTTGTATTTTGTGTTGTAGCTCTCTCAATAAAAGATTTTGATATTAACTTATTAATGATATTCCTTTTAACAAATGGAAAATTCTTTTTGATAGCAATATAATGAGACGGATACTTTTTTAATCTGTCTATTTTTATATCATTATTATATGTAACACCGCAGCTATGTACCCTATATACAGACATAGCATCACTCATACCACGTATTCGTCCAAAAAAAGCACTTTGTAGGACTAATAATATATCTCCATTTAAAAATTTAGAACGATCATTTAAATGATAATTGTATATTTCTAATTTGTACAACATAGATGCAGTAGGGACTATCCATTTAGCTAATAATTCATCAGCGCTATAATCTCTATCTTCTATATTACTGAAATCTAAATCGTAATTATCTTTTATCTCTTTTTTTAAAAATGCACTATGAAAACACATTGAATAATCTGGATTTGATTCAAGAAATTCTACTTGTATTTGTAATTTATTTGAATCAGTCCAATAATCATCACCTTCACATAAGGCTTCATAAATAGAATTAGATCTCCATTGCTGTAAATAAGGCAATTTGCTCAACTGTTTACTAAAATGATTATATTTCAACAATAAAGATACAATATAACAATTGGTATTTACTTTATGTTGTGCATATATAACCTTGGCATAATCTGTTTCGCTATACGACAAAGTAGTGTCGTTAAAATTGTTATTTATATAATCTGTAATAACATCTTGTTCTCCATCTGTAGATGCATCATCAACTAATAGGATTACATATGGAAAATCTGTCTTTTGCTTAACAAAACCATCTATTGTATCTTTTATATAAATAGATTGATTATATGTATAACAACGTATAGCTACTTTATATGTTATCTCAGACATAATATTCAACTATGTTTAGATTAACTTTTTTTTAATCTCAGCTGGAACTCCTGCAACTAATGTCCCTGACGGAATATCCTTAGTAACTACTGAACCAGCGGCAACAACAACAAAATCCCCAATTTTTACGCCCGGAAGAATTGTTGAATTTGCACCTATCCATACATCCTTCCCTATTGTTACTGGTGCTTTTAATGGAGGATATAACTTAGATAAAGCATTATGAGGACCATTCGGATCTGCACCAGTCAATATAGTAACTCGATATGCTAATGTTGAATTTTCTCCGATTTCTATCTTATCTTTAGCAAGTAAATAACACCCGTCGTTAATCTCTGAGTTTTTATGTAAAATGATATTCGAATAATTGCCAACAACCCTTGTATTTACCATATCCCCTCCACCATCTATGTACTTAACTCCTAACATCTTATTCCATTTTTTTCTATACTTATAGAAAAAAATCATGTTACATAGTCGTTTGAGAATACGATTTCTAATTACTTTAAAAATATTCATATCATATAAGCTTAATCTATACAATCTAAAATTGTCTTAAATCCATAAACAGTAGGTATACCATGTTTAAATGAAGTAGCCAAGTCTGGACTATTAAGTATTAAATGATTTTTATCATCAATAATCAACTCCCCTCGAACACTTTGAGCCCATCGTAAAATCTCATCTAATGTTGGGGTTTCTATATTTAACTGTTCGGCCATCCACTTTGCAATACAGTTTCCATAATAAATATCATCTAAGAAAAATCTATGATTTTCATCAATTTCCCAGGATCCTTGTGCATTTGCTACCACTGGCGTTTTTATCGAATGTAATGTTTGCGATGAAAGAATTGAATCTTTTATATCTTTACTCCAATACTTATGAGAAAAATATTCAAGTGTTAAATAATCTACCATATGTTTGAAGTTCTTATTTGGATATAGTAATTTTATGGTTTCTCTTATTTTAGAGTAATCATAATCCAATCCGTGCATTAAGTGTGCAGCAGTGTCATCAAATGTACGGTAAAATAAAGGTACATCTTCCAATCTTGACCAAGTTCTCCCATATTGTTTATGTAACGCATAGCATCTGGCTGTATGTATTATTTGATTATCTACGGAGAGAGTTAGAGATATAAAATTATCACTTTGATCAACTTTGCCCTTTCCAAACCAACGATAACAAATTTGATTAAAAAACTCATTATTGATTTGTTCAAAATGTTGTTGTGGATATACTGCTGCGTAATTCTCACTCATACAACCATAGGTTAATCCCTTGTGTCCATACTCAAGCATACGACTGACCCATGGTATCAATCCAAATGAAAATGAGATAATATTATTAAGATTAAACTTTTTACAAATTTCGTCCACCATCCAGTTCCAACCTCCTTGACCATAAACAGTACCTAATACTATCGGCTTATCTCTATTGAGATATGGCGCTATTTCATAAAGAGCGACTCTATATTTATGGACAGGCATACAAAATACAACATAATCTGCGTTTGGAAATAATTCCTGGGGATTACTTGATGCTTTAGATAATTTCCCTGAATATGTACCCATAACCTCACCTGAGGGATTTTGCCATTCTAATTCTATTGTATTTGCCCATTGTTCTGGTCTTGAAGTATAAATAGAAACATTAAATATTGAATCATTCAAGAGAGGAATCAAAGTATGGGCACTATTGCCTCCTCCACATACTACTAATTGTTTCATTGATTTGAATTGTAATTTATTTACTAAAAACCTCAGATAAAATCATCTCAGTATCATTACCAAATATGGGGCCATTGTTTAATTGGTGGAAATCTAGTTCTCCATCACACAAGTTTGCTTCAATAAGAATAGGTTCCTCATTTTCATCAATAGCAATATCCCATGATATAAGCCTAAAATATGGAAATTTTGGATGCAACCTAGTAACCATATCTCTTACTTTATTGAAATTAGGAATCATTATACCTTCAAACTTTATGTTGGATGTTGGATGACAATAATATCTTACACCGTCATTACTATACGCAATACTTTTTAATCTACCATCTAACATAATTCCAGTTGATATACCACCACTACTTGCATTATCTACTTTAGCACCTTCAATCCCCATTCTGAGGATTGAAGAATACATCTTTACTGCACCATCTTTTCCTAGCAATGACATGCATCTAATAGTATTAACTGAATCTGGATTAAGAAGTGATAATGTTGAACATTGCTTAATTGATTTTTGAATAACTAGATCACATGGAATACTACTAATTATTTGTTCTAATTTCTCAACTGACTCTTTATTATTAAAATATGTAACACCTATCCCCCCCAAGAATCAGTTGCTTTTTTTATAAAACATTCCGATTCTTTCATAATGATTTCAATCACCCTATGATAATCAATAACTACACCTATTTCTCATACCATATCCCATTCAATCTATAAGCTAAGTTCAATGGTATATTTATATCATCAAAAAATTTTGGATAATAACATTTATTATCTATATAAGTTGCAGCAGACCAACTATTATAATAGCGATCAATTATACAACGATGAAGCGAATCTGGTATATATCGATTATCAAAGATACCCGTTTTTTCAATATAAAATGTGTGGGAGTGGTGTCGGACTTTACAATAGGGTTCAAAATAAACATCTATTGATTTTTTCTGCTCTTCTGTTAAACTAAAATTCTTATTAACAAAAGAATGATAGGACTTATCAAGATTTTTTATTCGATTAAACCAATATCTTCGATCTTTATATATACTAATCCTATAAAATAAAATCAACTATTAATTGTAAAATTCTAGAAATTATCCCATTCCTATTTGTATTTTCGTTTTTCAACATAATAAGAACTTCTATGTTATTAATATTTCACTAAATTTAATGGATTAAATTTCTCTTGCAGCAAAGAATTATTATTCTTATCCAATACATCGAAAACATTATTCATATAATCAACATCATGAACAAGCTGTTCAATATTTTGAACCAATAAATACACGCATAACAATGGTCTGTCAACCACTTTGTCTCCATCATTGTAATGATAACCTTCTTCATATCTCTGCTCACAATGAACATAAGAGTCCATCTGTTTAATTTTATCTACACCTTTGATCTTATACACTGTACCTTCTTTGCCAGCGAGTAAGTAATTCACACATACTGCAATCTTATCATACTTTCCAATATCTTCTTTAATATCTTGTATGTTGTCTATCATTACACCTGTAAAAGCATAATTAATCAACATGTTAATAGGATCAATTTTTATTACAGCATTTTCTAAATCATAATATGAGCCTCCTAATCTACAACCCATTTCATAGAAAGTTATTTTATTATTGTCATAATATCCTTGAAGAAAGTAAATACCATCCTTAAAGTTCAAAGATTTGAACATATTAATAACTTTATCATTTACAAGATTTAAATAGTAGTCAGTTGCTTTTGATGGTCCAAAGCTTAAATTAGCATAATTAATTGCACTACCTCGATTATCTGTAACATGACGATCAAACATTGAAATCATACGGAATTCACCATCTTGTGCTATAAAATTCATTAGAAATTCACGTCCGGTAAGATAATCTTCTATAATAACCTTCCTTGATGGAGAATATGTAATGGCATCATTAAAACATTTATGTAATTCCTCTTTGTTATTACACTTATATGCACCTCTAGAACCACTCGAGTCTAAAGGCTTTAAAAATATAGGGAATTGTATTTTATTATATTCATCCTCGGGAATCTCACTTCCAACAATATATGTTTCTGGTACAGGAACATCAAATTGTTTACATGTCTCTTTAAATGCAATTTTATTTGTACTAATTTCTATCATTTGAGAAGTTAGATAACATGGAAGTCCAAGTCTGTTACAAACCTCATAATAAGGTTTCAATAAAATATCAACAAATCCAGTTATTACTCCATCAACATGATACTCTTTGCAATATGAGACTATACTATCAACATCTAAAGCATTTATCAAGACACCTTCATCTGCTATTTGCTTGGCAGGAGAATTTTCATTATAGTCAGCAACAATGACATAAGCGCCTAAAGCCTTAGCTCTTATTACAACATCACATAACAACTTAATTCCACCAAGAACAAGTAATTTTTTTCCTTTGAAATTCATTCTTATATTCTATTTCTAATAATATTAACAATTGTTTTCATATCATCCTCACCATATCTTTGATCAATAGTGATAGGAATGATATTTTTACATAATTCATATTCTATTTCTCCCACTTTACACCAATCCGATACATTCGGCCAATAAGTTGCTACAAATACTTGATTTGTAATCAACCTTTTCCTCAACTCTCCATTATTTGTGTAATAAGGATAAACCATCGGACACGCAAAAGAATCTATATTTGGAACACTAAACATATTGGAGTTTGCGATATGCTCATGGAGGAATAAAAAGTTTGCTATTCTTCTCTCTTTTATAGCTTCATAATCTAACGATTGAAGAATTTTTTGAGTTAGACTACTCATTTTAGATAAGGACGCTCTTGCAATCTGATTAGAAGTATCCTTAAAATCGTTATACCCATCCATTGGAGCAAGTTCATGTCTTTTGAGCAAATGGCTACATCTGCCGTATGAGCAATCTTGCTCAAGTTCTAAGTATAATGGTTTGTTAACATAAGCTATCCCGCCATCTGGAATACCAACATATTTGCGAGGGCTATAGAACGTGTTGATTCCCTCTATATTTGGTGTATAAAAAGCTTGAGCATTGTCCAATATAAGCTGATTACCATAGCGAGCAGCCAATGCGTTGCAATACTCGTCCATTATGCCAAAGTAATTGGTATAAATCAAGTATTCCCCTTCCGCTAAAACAACATCTCCTGCAAGTTTAAGATCTTTATTTATATGATAGAATGAATAAGTTATACCCAGACGCTGGATTGGCTGCAACACTACATCACATGTATAATAAGGAAGCCAAAGACGATTTATCACGCCCAAAGACTTCAATATGTATTCCAACGAATGACGTCCACTATTGAGCAACACACCATCAGAATGGGGAAATGAGCCAGTGTTTGCAGGAAACTCCCACTCAAAGTAACCACCTATCGGTTTTATCATGACAATACGATTCTGACGTTAGTGTTTATATTTTCCAACACGCTATCTAGTTCATCACGAGTCTCTGCACGTAGGAATAGGGTTCCCAGTGAAGTATTAGCTCCAGTAAATGGAACAATATGGTCCCCCTTTTCAACAATGAACCCCTTGTCCTTGATATATTTCTGCTCAAAATCAGGATTGATATCGATAGATTCTAAAGTACCCTCTACAGATGAATGAAGGATAAAATTGCACCATACTCCATCATATTCTGGCGCTGTAATATCATTCATAGGTAAAGACAATGCTTTACATATTTCAGCTCGAATCAACGACTGATTGGTAGCCATATCTTGGAGTTCCGCTATACGGTTTCCTCCACCTCTTGGAGAAACTTCCATTATATAAGCTTTGCCATTCGAGCATACTCTTGATTCAACATTATAAATACCTGACTTTACTTCAAGCAAGGTAAAGAGTCTCTGCAATTGCTCTGTTAAATCATCTTGAAAATGCTGTTCCATACTTGCCGGCCATATCTCAATTGCTGGTGTAAATGGGTTTGCAGCATCCTTATCGAATAACTGATCTGAATATGCAGGATAAACTAACTTGCCATCCACAGTAAAAATGTCTGCACTGGACTGATACCCTACAATGTCCAAGAAATCTTCCACAATAAAATTCTTGGAAATAGAACAACTCAAAGCAAATTCAATAGCCAAAGGTAAATCTTTTGGGTTTACGACTTTTGTTACACCTTTGCTACCAGCTGAATCTACTGGTTTTACAATAACAGGCCAATTGAAATAGTTCACATCATTAAGAGCATCTTCTACATTAGTATATCCTTTTGCATGAGGGCAGTTAAAGCCGTTATCCATCAAAAACTGGCGAAAAAGTGATTTGTCTTGTAGAATACAAGCAGACTTGTATGATGTCTGGAATGGAAGACCCATCTGTTCAGCAACGAATGCAGCAGAAACTACACCAGGATCTACGGCATGAGAAAGAATCCCGTCTATCTCCAATTCTTTTGCTTTGACCAATACAGCTTCCTTATCAATAATGCTCACATTGCAGTACTCGTCACTATACTTATGTGCAATATTATCGGGTATATAGTCCGCTGTTATAACGTATACCCCCAAATTGTGGGCTTCTTCTATAACTGGAAGAAGGTAACGCAAACCACCAAGAAGCATCAGTTTTTTTTGCTTCATATTTTTACTTTACTATCAAATTAAGTATTCTGTCCATATCTTCTTCAGAGAGTTCATGATGCATTGGCAAACAAATCACAGTATCAGCCATCTTGTGAGCATTAGGAAGATTTTCTTTGCGAGCAGACTCAAGACCTCTATAAGTTGAGAACTCTGAAATTAAAGGATAGAAATAGCGTCTACCCAGGACATTTGCCTCCTTCATTTTGAAGTAAATTTCATCACGAGTCATTCCATATTTCTCAACATCTATGAATATAGGAAAATAGGAGTAATTGTGCTTTACACCAGGCATATCTTCGTAGAAGGTCAAGCCCTCTACACCTCTCAATGCTTCACGATATGTATCAGCTGTCTCCTTGCGAGCTTTGATAGCAGCATCTACCTGTTTCAAGTTCAAAAGACCATAAGCGGCACGCATCTCATCCACCTTGGAGTTGATACCAGGACCAACAACGGTAGTCTCACCAGCAAAACCAAAATTCTTCAGATAGTCAATACGCTTCTTAGTTTCGGCATCGTGCATAATCATAGCACCTCCTTCAATGGTATTATACACCTTAGTTGCATGGAAGCTCAAGGTTGACATATCTCCCCAATTAAGGATTGATTCTGTCTCTACCTCAATCTTTCTTGAAGCTTGGGATGGATTGAATACATTGTTTGCTTCATCAAAAGCAAGCTTATAGTCTGCTTCGTTCTTTGGAATCTCCAAAGCGAAGGCATGTGCTGCATCATAAATCACTTTCAAGCCATACTTGTCTGCTATCTCCTTAATTCTGCGGACATCACAAGGTTTGCCATAACAGTGTACAGGCATGATGGCAGTAGTCTTGGGTGTAATAGCAGCCTCTATCTTGTCTGGATCCATATTACCCGTCTTAGGGTCAACATCCACGAAGACAGGTTTACAACCATTCCACCAAATAGAATGAGTTGTTGCAACAAAAGAATATGGTGTGGTTATGACTTCTCCGGTTATTCTCAAAGCTTGAAGGGCTGTAAGAAGAGGAAGAGTCCCATTTGTAAATAACGACACATAAGGAACCTTGAGATATTCTGCAAGTGCGGCTTCCAACTGACGATGAAAAGAACCGTTATTTGTAATCCACTTTGAATCCCAAATCTCTTTTAAAAGTTCGTGAAACTCATCCAAATTGGGAAGTAACGGACTAGTTACCGTGATTTGTTTATTGTCCATATACTTTATCGTTGTTTTATAAATTTCCTGGTAATGATGGGGAATATTATACTTTTTATTTCAAGATATTCAGGTAATCTTAAAACTTCACTGATTCCTATAATTACTAATGCACCAACAAGCAACTGCAAAGGAAATAAAATGAAATGATTGATCGGGATAAAACTAATTGCAAATACTATCAATGCCATAGTTATTGCTACTACAAAACTAGGGAGAATATCTTTTATCTGTTCCTTTATATTATAATTTAAGAAAATTCCAGAATAATATGAATTTAAATAGTAGGCAAATAATCCTGTTATTACACCACCCAATAACATCCAATATATATCTATAAATATACCAACTATAAGAGGTCCAATAGATATAAACTTTTTAATTATCTCTAATTTTAAGAAAAGGTCACTCCTTCCCTGTATCTGTAACATATTTAAATTTAAAGAATGTAATGGATATAGGCTACTGCTTATACATAATATTTGTATAAATGGAACACATGGTAACCATCTTTCACCTATTAAGACCAAAATCATAGGTTTTGCGACTGCAGCCAATCCAAACATTAAAGTAAATGTTAATAACATTGATACTTTAATGATTTTTTTGTAACCATATTTTAATCTTGACTTATCATTCTGAATAGAACTTAAAACAGGATAACTAACCCTTTGTACCACAGAATCAAGATTAGTTGAAAATAAAGAAGTAAAATTAATTGATCTAGTAAAATGTCCTAATATAGCTGGACTATAATATTTACCTATAATTACTTGATAAATTTGACTCCACACTTTATCTATAATTGTGGATATAAGCAATTTCCAACTGAATCCGAATAATTCTTTGAAACTCTTTATCGAAATTGAAAATCTTGGTTTCCATTGAGTATAAACCCATAAGAGAATAGAAGATAAAGTTTGTCGTGACAATTGTTGCCCTACTAAAGACCAAACACCTAAATTGCTTAATGCCATTGTTATCCCTACAATACCACTGACCAAAGAAGATATTATGGAAACTTTTGTTTTGATTTTAAAATTAATATCTTTTGAAAGTATTACATTAGGGATAATTGCCAATGCGTTTATCACTAATATAATGGACATTACCCTTGTAAGGGACAATAGTTCCACTCTATCAAAAAATTGAGCAATCAAAGGTGCACCAAAGAACATCAGAATAGAAAGAAGGATACTCAATAGAAGATTTATAAAAAATACTGTATTATAATCTGTACTATTGGCATCTGGCTTTCTTATCAATGCACTTGAAAACCCACTATCTATTATACTGTTAAATACAACTATAAATATGGTAATTATACCTATAAGACCATATTCTTCGGGTGAAAGTAATCTTGCTAATACAAGTCCCACAATAAAAGAGACGATCTGACCAGCAAAACTATCTATAAAACTCCATCCTACACCATTTATAGTTTTATTTCTTAGAGATGTCTCTTTGGTCATTGATTATATAGTTTTATACATATCCTCATAATATTTCAGATAGTCCCCACTAGTAACATTATCCATCCACTCCTGATTATCAAGATACCAACGTACAGTCTTCTCGATTCCTTCCTCAAACTGAAGACTTGGCTCCCAACCTAATTCTTTTTGGAGTTTTGTAGAGTCGATTGCATAACGAGCATCATGACCAAGACGGTCTGTAACGTATGTGATGAGATCAAGGCTGTGTCCCTCAGGATTTCCAAGAATCTTATCAACTGTCTTAATCATTACCTTAATAAGATCAATATTCTTCCACTCGTTGAATCCGCCAATATTGTATGTTTCAGCCACTTGACCCTCATGAAAAATTATATCAATTGCACGTGCATGGTCTTCAACAAAAAGCCAGTCACGAACATTTTCGCCCTTTCCGTATACAGGAAGAGGTTTTCTATTACGAATGTTGTTAATAAAAAGTGGGATTAACTTCTCAGGGAACTGATAAGGGCCATAGTTGTTAGAACAATTTGTAACAATTGTAGGCATACCATAAGTATCATGATACGCACGAACGAAATGATCTGACGAAGCCTTAGATGCGCTATATGGTGAATGAGGATCATACTTGGTTGTTTCATAGAAGAAGTTATCACCATATGCTTTGTGCCCCTCTGATGAAGCAACTGTCTTAAAAGGAGGCTCTACACCTTCAGGATGATTCATTGAGAGAGTTCCATAAACTTCATCAGTTGAGATATGATAGAATCTCTTCCCTTCGTACTTATCAGGAAGGCTTTCCCAATAAAGTTTCGCCGCTTGAAGAAGAGCAAGTGTTCCCATTACATTTGTCTTGGCAAAAGTGAAAGGATCCTTAATTGAGCGATCTACATGTGATTCCGCTGCCAAATGAATTATTCCGTCAATTTTCTCATCTTGCATCAGCTGATAGAACGCATCAAAATCACAGATATCCATCTTAACGAACTTATAGTTTGGCTTGTCTTCAACATCTTTAAGATTAGCCAAGTTGCCTGCATAAGTAAGCTTATCAAGATTGATAATATTATACTCTGGATATTTATTAACGAAAAGGCGTACTACATGAGAGCCGATAAAACCGGCACCACCTGTGATTACTATATTTCTTTTCATGTTAGAGTTTTCTGAATGAGTCTGAGTTAATTTCGCGTTTTCTTTCTTCGATGACCTGAAGAAGATACTGTCCGTACTGGTTCTTTATCATAGGTTGTGCGAGCTCTTGCATGCGCTCCTCTGTGATCCATCCTCTACGGTATGCGATAGCTTCAAGGCAGGCAATCTTGAGTCCTTGACGTTTTTCAATTACTTCTACAAAAGTTGAAGCCTCTGAAAGAGAGTCATGTGTGCCTGTATCGAGCCATGCGAAACCGCGTCCAAGAGTCTGGACCTTGAGTTCTTTTGCTTCGAGGAATACCTGATTAACTGTGGTAATCTCATACTCACCACGTGCAGATGGTTTAATGTTCTTTGCTACTTCTACAACTTTGTTCGGATAAAAGTATAGTCCAGGAACAGCATAGTTGCTCTTAGGTTCTTTTGGTTTTTCTTCGATACTGAGACAGTTACCATTCTTATCGAATTCTGCTACACCATAACGCTCAGGATCATTAACCCAATAACCGAAAATAGTTGCTTTGCCATCCTCGTCAGCTGCACGAACTGCCTCTTTGAGCATGGGAGTGAAGTAACTGCCATAGAAGATGTTATCACCAAGTACTAAACAAGCACTATCACCACCAATGAATTCAGCTCCAATTGTAAATGCCTGAGCTAGTCCATCTGGAGATGGTTGCTCAGCATATGTAAAGTTCACACCATAGTCCGAGCCGTCTCCAAGCAGACGTTTGAAACCTGGAAGATCATGAGGAGTAGAGATGATAAGGATATCTCTTATTCCAGCGAGCATTAGTACACTTATTGGATAATAAACCATTGGTTTATCATATATCGGCATTAACTGTTTGCTGATACCTTTAGTAATTGGATAGAGGCGTGTTCCTGATCCGCCTGCGAGTACTATACCTTTCATGAATTAATTAAACCTATAATATCACTATCTAGAAAATCATTAATATAAAAATATTCTTATTTAATAATGATATTACTTATTATATTATTGATTTGCCTGTTCTCTTATAAAATTTATTTCTACATCCCATTTTGAAGGATATGGTGAACCCATAAATTTTAAAAAATCCAAAAATAAAACTGTCGAACAACTAATAAAGAATCCCATGAGTAACCATAAAATAAAAATCATTAATCTATATGGTTTAGATCTATCTAAGGGAACAGTAATTGGCTTTAGTTGGGTAAATATTGGGGCATCCTGTTTTACTTGAAGTTCTGCTTGAACAAGTTGTCTAGCCATTTCAGAATTGATTGAATTTGCTAAATCATATTCCGCTGTCAGTTTATGAAGTTGTATCTTAGCTTTTGCTGATGATAAAACCCTATTAGCATCTTGGAACTCAGCAAGCAACTTTTGTTTATGTTCAAAATCTTCTCTTGTTTCTTTATATCTTCTTTTTATGAATTCATACTGCGTATATGCTTTAGATATCTTGAATTCAGTGACGAATTTCTCTAATAACTCAAACACTATATTACATAATTCTGCAGAAGACTGGGCATCACCTGACTTAGTTGTAATTGTTACAAGCCCTTTTCCTCCATCTGAAGAAATAATTATCTTACTTTTCAAAGTATTTATGCAATTATACTCTTTTCTTGTATATGTGTATAAATCATCATCTTGTGTTATGTGAATTACATCACTTGATTCGTTTGATGTAGGTTTTGAAAATTTTGATATGATAAGTCCTGGTAAACCAATAGTATATTTTTTTATAAAATCAAAAAAAGAAAGTTTTCTGTATTTAGGATTAGAATAATACTCTAATAATGTTATGGGCTCATCAATATTTTCAAATATTACTTTTGAATATATCAGTTCCTTTTGGAATTTTACATTATCAAAAAGTTGGGGATATAAGCTTGGAGATAATGATTGGACTTCGGGTCCTCCTAAATTGATACCTGCTAATGCAGCAAGAGATGAAGCTGAACTTCTTTGTGAGGAACTAGAGTATTGGGGAATAAATGAACATGAAGAAGTATATTCTACAGGTGATGTTATTGCCACCAATAAACCAATAATAGAAAAGCACAAAACAATCTTGCCTATAAATATTTTTTTTGACCACAATCTCGATATCAATGCAGCTATGCTAATTTCACTACTACCTAAATTCATAGTCTAGATTTATTTTAAAGAGTTAAAAATACTTATAACCATTGCACCAAGAGAAGCTGTAGATGTAGCAATAGATACAATTTCGGCTGCAGTTACCCTTCTTATTTGTTCCGCATCCTTCACAGGGACTATGATCTCACAGCCAGGCTCGATTTTATAATTGGATGTACCTTTTTTAGATACTTTACCGTTCATATATACTATATAGGTATTTTTCCTGATGGAGCCTTTGGTGTAGCCACCCGCCATATCTATATAATCTTTTGGTTTGAGTGATGGATCATAGGTTACCACGTTGGTATAGAGGACACCACCCGATATCTTAACAGTATTGTTCATCTTAGGGATCGAGACAATATCATCCTCCTGAAGCACTACATCAGCAAATGAGCCTGGATAGTCCAATGCTGCCTGAAGGTCGATACCCACTTTGTATCTCTCTTCACGATTGATCTCAGGTATGAGTTCAGGATCTGCATCTATCTGACGGAGCGCCATCTCTCTAGCTGCTACAGCCCTCTCATACTCTGCATCGGTAAGTTTTCTCTCCACTGTAGCACCTCTGACGTATGCATCTTTATTTACCCCACCGGCTTTCTTTATAACGTCAGATATCCTTACAACACTTTTCTCCACCACATACTTACCAGGGAAGTTGACTTGTCCCTCTACTGTGATGGTCTGCTGCTGTTTGTAGTTAGGAAGTACCCTTACGAAGACTATATCAAATGGTGAAAGTTCAAAATTGAGATCCTGAGGATTATCCTCCAGGTTGAAATTGAACACTGTGGCGATGGTATCGCCTGCTGCTTTGGCATTTTCACTGTTTCTGCGGGCCACATCCACATTTGATTTGGCAGCACCAAGTGTGAAGCCGTCAGAGAGGAGAATAATATCGCCAAGTGTCATACCTGGTCTGAATACAAAAGTATCAGGCTTGTTAACCTCTCCAAATGTGTACACAAATGATCTCTTCTCAAACTCCCTGTGCGCAAAGATGCGGATAGAGTCATCAGGCATAAGCATCACCTCTTCAGTGCCGTTAAGGACATTGTCCACATTGAAGTGGAGGGCAATGGTATCGCGACGCTCGTTGAATCTCTGGATATAACCTCGCTCTTTATATACATCATCTTTCACGCCACCAGCTGCAGCGATGAGTTGCTGGAGTGTATTGAGTGTATCAGAGATAGCATAAGAACCCTGATGCCATACAGCACCCTCTATCACTACCCTGTTTCTGTTCTCCACTATGTTGGTCGAAACTGTGATCGAGTCACCATCCATCAGCTGGAATGATGCAAAATCCTTTCTTGTCACATCGAAGCTCTCGCTTCTAACACCTTTTTGGCGTGTGATGTGGATCCTCTCCTGATTTGCATCACCTGCAAACCCACCTGCATATTCGATAAGTTTTGATACTGTCTCACCATCAACCATCTCATAGGTCATAGGGCGCTTGACATTGCCGTCTACTTTTACAAGATTGACATATGGTGATACTTTAATCAGGTCGTTGTCCTCAAGTCTGAGGTTGGTCTTGAAGTTGCCGTCAAGCATAAATTTGTAGAGGTCAAATTTCTCGACAAGTTTATTGTTGCGGTAGATGCGGATATCACGTACTGAACCTGTCTTGCTTGGACCACCTGCAAGATAAAGTGCAGATGACACTGTCGAAAGGGATGGAAGTGTATATGTTCCCGGTTTCTTCACATCACCCACGACGTTGATGGCAAACGAGCGGATCTGGCCGAGAGATATACGGAAGAAAGTGGTAGGCTCTTCGCTGTTGATCCCTGAGAAGATCTTGCCGAGTGCCACCTTGAGTGTCTTCTCTGCCTGCTCTATGGTCTGGCCGATAAGATATACAGGGCCCAACTCCGGAACGATGATGCTCCCTTCAGGTGATATCTCCTGAGTGAGAGACTGATATACTGCACCCCACAAATCAATTACCACCTCATCACCGGCTGCAAGTTTGTAGTTTGCAGGGGTGGGGATGTTGTAACTTGGCATAAAGCTAAGATATGGGGATTCGAATATGTCGTGTCCGTAAACCTTGTCAGACTCCTCTTTCTTCTCATACTCCTCAAGCTTGGCCAGTTTCTCTACCAATGTCATCTCCTTGGGAGCATCTACCCATACAGAGTCCTGATATTTGGTAAACTGCTCCTCGGTCATAGTCTCAGCAGGGGTACGGGTAATCTTTTTGGTAGGATCTACAGTTTTCACGCCATCCTTTCCTCCGGTTAGTCCCATCTGCTGGTTGATTAGGGCATTAATCTCTGCATCGCTGTAGCCTTGGGCTTTCGCCATCTTTTTAGCCATCTGCAGTTCCGCTGCACTCTGCGCCGAAAGGTTGAAAGCCAGGAGCATAGCCCCAATGGTAATCGCTAATGTTTTAAGTTTCATTGTATAGTTTTGTTATTTATTATTTTCTAATGCCATCTGTTGAATTCCTGAATCACATCCACTACCCTTTTGACCACTCCCTCTATGTTATCCACCACCTTAGCCACTCTGTTCATTTTAGCCACATTGGCCCTGATGGTGCGCGAGTGGTCGGCGAGAATGGTAGCTGCGTTGCGAAGCTGTGATATGAGCTCCTCTTCTTTTTCCGATATGAGTGACCTCTCGGCATCCCTCAGATCGTGAATGGCGTTTTCGAGGTATGCCACATCCTCGTAGGAACTCCTCTTAACAAATCTCTCCTTATCCAAATCTGCAAGTGCCCTCCTAATCTCTTTCAGAGTCCACTCTCTGTCTGCCGACGGTATCATCTATTTTTCCAGTGTTTTTATCTGTTTCCCTATCTCCAAGGCGAGTCTGTTCAATGAGACGAACTCGTCATAAACATTCTGGTCCAAGTCTTCTTCGCCCAAATCCTCATAGAGTTTGTGATGTGCATTCTTCACAGCCCTCAATGCCGATACTGCCCTGTTTCTTATCTGTTTTACAATGCTGATCTTCTCTGTCAGGGTTACATATTCCCTGTCATGTGAGATCTGAGGTGGATAGCCAGCTGCCGATACGGCATAAAGGTAAGCTTTATAATTGGCTTCCAGCCCTGCTGTCTCATTCTCTATAAGTTCGTTGAGAGATTTGCTCTTGAGTATTGCCATCAGGCTGTCTGTGCACTCTGCCACCAAGGTATCACCAACTGCAACAAATTCTTTGACATACCTGGTCTGGCGGAGTTTGTTTATATGCTCTGCAAGGTAGCCGAATGTCTTCCCTGCTGTTTTGCTGACCCCTTCAGGTATCTCTGTGTCGAATAGCTCGTTGTGCTCGATTATCAGTGAATCCACTGCCCTGCCCAATCCTCTCAACTCTCTTCCTGCCCCTTCCCAACGCTCTTTATCGGCAATACTTCTGAGTGCTTTGAAATAGCTGTTGAGAATTGCGATATATGTGTCTGCCTTTGCGCCCCTCTTCTTGTCTTCTATGGATGCTTTTGCCAAAGCATTGACCTCATCAAACCTCGCTTCTGGTGTGGAGAACGACGCTGCGTAGAACAATCCCCTCTCCAACCTCACCTGAGCCATAGTCCCGAAAATGACACTTGGGATCGATGCCACTGTATCTGCTTTGAGTGCCAAATTTTCGATCCTGGCCAACTCTCCGTCCGAAAGGACTCCGCAAGAGTGGAACGCCATCAGGAGTGCCGCAGCTGTCAATATCGATTTGATTGTCCTATTCAGATTCATCTGTGATTTTCTCTACACTTGCACTCTTTAGTGCTGGAGTGGCTACCGCTGCTATACCAAGAATCTTGACCACCACCCTCTTTTCGTGTCTTCCAGAGGTCCTCATATATACACCTTCCAATCCTTTGAAAGGGCCTTCCAGCACTCTCACCTTGTCACCTTCTTTCAAATCTATGAAATCGGGATCGAGATATTTGATTTTCTCTGTCTCATCAGAGGTTATAGCAATGAAGTTTCCCATATGCTCATCCCTGACATACTGCGGTCTCCTCTCGCCATCTGGATCCACCCCCATCAGATATCTTAGAAATGGGATGTCTCTGGTCTTGATTTCCTGTATCTTATCGATGCTGGAATGTACGAAAATATAGTTGTGCAGCGCCGCCTCTTTTCTCCATACAAGTCTCCCATTTACCATTTTGCGGGTACGCTTGAGCGGCACATAAGTCTCTATCCCCTGATCTTCCAATTGTTCCTGGGCTGCCAGTTCCCTCTGATAGGTCACCCTCATCACATACCAGGCCACTCTTTGTTTATAAGCTCTCTCGTTCATATCAGGGCGTAATTTGGGGTCATTGAAAGCAAGATAACACACTCATTTTCAATCATTTACCCCCCCTATCGGGGAAAATCTGACTTATATTTCAGATGCATCACTCCTAAAAGTGCACACATCACTGACAAAGATACGATTTTTTCCAATAAAAATGCAATAGAAAACCAACATTATGACAACTTTATGATGTAAAAAAATAATTGCAATTTTTTACTAATTTTTGTATTATTGTATCAAATTTAAACTAATATGCTATGCTAGATTTTAATAATACACAAATAGCATTTTCATCCAAATCAAATGGTGAATTGCGCAATGCCCAGCTCCTGTTTACAGCGATCGCTCACCCATCTTTGGTAAAATGTGCAAAAGTTGCATCCAACTTTGCCCTCAAAATACATTTCCCTGTCTCATGGGCTGTCAAGCCCACCCTCTACAAACAATTTGTAGGTGGTGAAACTCTTCAGAATTGTGTTCCTATCATTGAGCATCTGAAAAAATACAATGTCAAATCTACCCTCGATTTTTCTGCAGAGAGTGAGCAGACTCCCGAAGGGATTCAGGCTACTTTTGAAGAGACTCTCCGCTCGATAGATTTTGCCCGTGGCAATGAAAATCTTGCCTATACAGTGTTCAAACCCTCTACCATCACTACAGATGATCTTCTGGCCAAAGCTTCCGAAAAACGCGAGCCCCTTACCGAAGCTGAACAGGCTGAATATGAGGAGTTCAAGAAACGTTTCTTCGCCCTTTGCCAGAGAGCTTATGACAATGATGTCCGCATCCTTGTAGATGCAGAAGACTACTGCTTCCAGGACGCACTTGACGAACTCACAGATGAGGCAATGAGGATGTATAATAAGAAACGTGCCATCGTTTTTGCCACACTTCAGATGTACCGCCACGACCGTATGCCATATCTTGAGAGAATCTACAATGACGCAGTGGAAAAAGGGTACATCGCCGGTGTCAAATTTGTCCGTGGTGCATATATGGAGGCAGAACGCGAGCGTGCTGCACAGATGGGATATCCAGATCCAATATGCCCTGACAAGGCCGCTACTGATGCCAATTACGATGCCGCAGTACAATATACTGTAGAACGTATCGACCGCTTCGAGATGTTCATGGGTACTCACAATGAGGAGTCAAACTACAAACTTGCCCGCCTTATGGATGAAAAAGGGCTTCAGCACAATGATCCACGTATCTTCTTTGCCCAGCTCCTCGGCATGAGTGACAATATCTCATTCAACCTCGCTGCAGCAGGTTACAATGTCACCAAATACGTACCCTATGCGTCTGTCAGAGATGTTATTCCTTACCTCATCCGCCGTGCAGAAGAAAATACCTCTGTGGCTGGACAGACTGGTCGTGAACTCACTATGATTCGTGCCGAAATCGCTCGTCGCAAGAGAGGATAAGCAATACATCACAATCACACAGAAACTCGTATGTGACTCGGTTCACATACGAGTTTTATTTTACACCTTACCGCTAACATCCCGACCGTCACGCAGAAAATACTGTAAAAACTCGCTAGTGTGTAACGAAAGCAGATACCCGAATAGAGTCAGCTATGTCAGTGCGAATGCCGAGACTGTGCCACCCTCGGCATCATAAGAGGGAGGGGCCCGCGACGCCAGTCGTGGGAGGGGTCATGCGCAGCATGACGTCAGAGGCATTCGCACTGACTGACTGACGATAGAGAAAGAGACCCGAACGGGATCGGGCATAACAATCCGTACCGGGCCATAAAAGAAAAAACCGCCACTGGCAGAGTGGCGGTTATGCATCTGAAGATCTGAGTTGCGGTGTAGCCGCAGAACATCATTTTAGAAATTCTTCACCCAGAGACCGTGAAGGTTACAATACTCGTATACAGCTACAAGTTCATCACCCTCTGAAAGTACAAACTCGTGGGTAGGTTTCTGGCCAGCTTTGAGCCATTTTACCTGAACACCCTCTTTAGTCTCTACAAGGATCCACTCGATGAAGTGCTCCTCTACCATTGGGTGCTCCACGCTACCTACTGTCACTATCACCTTCTTACCATCCACTTTCACATCTGGAACGTGTTTCTCTGTAGCCGCATCGGTAGTATTGGGTACAAGTTCTACCATTTTTTCGCCACAGCATACTACTGGTACACCACTGTTAGTTAGATGAGTTATAATGTTTCCGCAATGATTGCATCTGAATATTTTAGTTGCCATAATTTTTAAACTTTAATTGTTATACATAGTTTTCGTTTTCTATTGGAAACTATTTCAAACATCGTGCCAAAATTAATTCAGCCTCTCATATTTGTAGCCGAGTCTCTTCAGTTCTATGGAGGCACCGACGCAATACATCACCTGGATGGTCCTCGCCAAGATATAGAAGGCCCTTTCGCTCTGCCCCTCTATCGACTCCTTACGGATAAGCCCCCATGCACACTGGGCACAACTATTGAGGACACCAGAGATCTTTATCGCATCAAAAGAGTCAAGAGTATATCCCAGAATATCACGGACGATATGTTCATCCATATCATCAAACCCTCTGGAACCCAACATCTTCGAATACCCGTCACGAGAGTGTTTTCTCCAGTTCGAATCCCACAGATGGGCATATCCCATACCGAGATATCCGGCCCAGGCAAGGGCCACTTCGGGATAGGAATTGACCTCCTTTACAGCATCGGCCATATACTCAGGAGCCACTTCACACCACTTCTCCTCCAGGTCAGGGGTCATAAGCCACCCGCCATCCAAAACACCCAAAGAGGTGCAAAGTTTCAGAAGTTCATCCTCCAGGCGACCCTGAAAGAGGTCCAGAAGACCTTCATTATCTATTTTATCCATATCATTATCTATTTTTTATATACAGCATCCTGAGGAAGTCTCTCTTCCAAATTAGCAAGTCCCCAGAACACCACTGCATTGACCACAGATGTGTGTTCCATATAAGGTGGAATACTCATATTGTAAAGATCTCTCTCTGTATGCCAGATTTCAGAGTAGCTAAAGTTGTATCCAAGAGGATCACCTGTTCCGAAAGAGAGGGCAGGAACACCGTTCATCACGAAATAGGCGTGATCAGAACCGCCTGCTGTTTTTGGTCTCTCTACAGGGTAATTCTTCGCCTCATTAAGGACAAAAGGCATATCGGGATTGAGATTTTCAAGTGGAGCACATACAGCTTTAAGTGGAGCATACCAAGAAGTAGGAACAGACCAGCTGTTGGCAACTGTTGGACCACCATCACGGTTGAAGACATTGACAATATGGGGAAGTTTGTCAGGATTGTTCTCAACAAAATGTTTAGAGCCCCATAGACCGAACTCTTCAGCTGCCCATAGGGCAAACACTATAGTTCTGCGAGGTTTTGCACCAGCCGCAGCAAGGAGACGTGCAGCCTCCATTGTAGGAGCCACACCTGTACCGCAGTCCACACCACCTGTAGCCACA
>JAEIGA010001342.1_pt1 | contig 38335 bp, 65 predicted proteins | sample 9270691 | NCBI WGS metagenome assembly JAEIGA01 (sample SAMN17057246, study PRJNA624740) | gut metagenome | biome: biome; isolation source: fecal sample | host: Bos grunniens | place: China: Xizang | collected 2019
CGGTTAAAGACGTGATTAAGCCATCACTCTACTTTGCCATATACAATAGTAATTGGAATATTCGCCGACGCATTACCCGAGAAAGTGCTACATACAGAAATTTTTCCATCATTCGCCATTTTTATTGTTAATGGGTTGTCATTATATCCATATTTAACGCAAATTTTTGTCAAAAATTTTGCTTAAATTCTGTAAAAATCTTTTAAGTAAAATTGTTTTAACTTATAATGAAGTTGCGTTTTGTAGCGTGTTGATTAAATCCAATGCTTTAGGAACTAGGTGGCGGCCTAGTTCCTTTTTTATGCAAAAAATCGAACAATTGAATATGGCTTTAGAATGAGTTTAGGAGTGAACTTTTTTCTAGGGAAAGGAGTGTGGGTTATGAATAAGAAATGGCTTGACGCTGCAGCAATTAGAGCTATAAAGACTATTTGCCAGACAGCAATATCAACTATCGGTACTTCTGCCATGATCTCAGAAGTTAATTGGGCTATCGTTCTTTCTGCTTCATTGCTTGCAGGGTTTCTTTCTATATTGACAAGTCTTGCAGGACTTCCAGAGGTGAAGAATGATTAGCGTTTCATTACTTCCTTATGTTCAGTTGCTTGTTGGTATAGGCACATTAGGAACTATGATTTTCGCTTTGGCGAAGTTCCTTAATAAACCGCACATGGATATGGAACATAGGATGATGGAGTTAGAGGTAAAGCAGAAAGAGATACAGGAATCCTTGTTAAAGGGAAATGACCGATTTAGGGAACAGGACGAGATGAATGAAATGTTTATTCGTTGTATGTTAGGCTTCATTAGTTTTGAGATTAATTATTGCCTAAACACAGGATATAAACAGAACGAGGATTTACTTAAAACGAAGGAAATATTGGAGTTGTATTTAGCAAAGAGGTAAGGGATATGGGAGTTATTTTTGGTTCAGCGAGAAACGATTCTAAGGGTAAATTAAGCGGAGACAAGGCAGGCGATAATAAGCAGACCACTGTTAATGATTACAAGGGTGAAGTATCACTGCAGCCTGGTTATGTTCACGAGTTAGGTTGGGTGATTCTCAGACCTAAGAGTGATGATCTGGCAAACCGCCTTGCTTATGCCATGCTCATCAGTTGTAACAACAAACATCTAGGATATGACCAATCTAATAGGTTGGGAGTAATGAAGTATGGTATTGAATCTACAGTTGATACGGAGTGCGATTGCAGTTCGCTTGTACGTGCTTGTTTGAAGTACTGCGGTATCAATGTAGGCAACTTTGCAACAGATGGTGCTGTCACAGTTATCGCAAGTTCTGGGCAGTTCACTATTGAACAGTTCACTAGCCTTAACTATGTAAGAACAGGTGATATTTTGGTAACAAAGACTAAAGGCCATATTGTAATTTGCGTTGAAGGTATTCAGCGTCCTATTAAGGTCAACAAGCCTAATGTTGCAAAACCTGTTATTAAGAAAGGCTCAAAGGGTGATGAAGTTAAAAATCTGCAGCGTGATCTGAACTACTTAATGAACGCTTCACTTGTTATTGATGGCGACATGGGAAATAAGAGCGTGAACGCACTCAAAGAGTGGCAAAAGAAGTATTCGCTTGTTGTAGATGGAAGTTATGGTAATAAGTCTTACGCAAAGATGAAGGAATTGTTAAGTTAAAAATAGGGCGGTGTTTCACACACCGCCTTTTATGTTCGCAATTTGTTCATAATTTGTTCAAGTGTCGAACATATTATAAATGTTCATCAATAAGTAATTGGAGAAGAACGCCCATGGGAAGTCCTTTTTCTTTCGCCTTTGCTTTTAGTTTATCCAAAGACCCTTTTTGTATCATTACGTGCAAGTCCTCTTTCTTATTAGAAACAGTTGCTTCAAGTCCGAGAGAATCTTTCTTGCTTTCCTGGTCGTTAATGATCTGCTGGGTCATGCCATCAAAATAGTTCATTATGCAGTTCTCCTTTCTTTGAGGTTGAGTTCATACTTGATTATCGAGTAAATCTTCTCAATGTCCTTTGAACCTTTGTTGTTAGGTTGAAACTCTACAACAGACTTTCCGAGTAGTCCAGATTGAGCAAAAGCAATTGTCTCTGAGAGAGTTGCGGTTTTAAGGTCTGGATATGTCGTATCAAACCATGAAATGAAATCTCTCGTTATAGAGAAGCGGTTGGCTCTGTTGAATACATAGAGGATAGGCTTTGTTGCTTTGAATTTACCGCACAGTTCAATCATTCTTTCAAGTGGATGCATATTCTCATAACTCATCATAGTTGGTATCACTATGAAGTCTGCATTTTCAATCCACTCATTCATTTTCACATTTAACACACCTGCAGTATCTACAATCTGTACCTCTGCACCATCCATCTTGGCGGTTTTGTGAAGGGAAGAACCTTGACCATCCATATCGTAGAAATTGAATGGTATGTTGTCCCGTTCCAGGGCGAAAGCAAGCTCGTTGGCAATCAAAGTTTTACCAACGCCACCCTTCTGATTCATTACTAAAATCGTTTTCATTTTTTACTCCTTTTCGCATAAAAAATGTTCAAAGATTGTACAAGGCGTGAACAACCTTTGAACACAATTTGTTCAAGAAATGTTCAAGATTTGAACAAAAACTGAACAAAGCCATATTAACATCAAAAATAGGTGAAATCAAGGGGGAAAAGTTAGGCGTTTGGTTAGGAAAAACGCCTAACACGGGAGAATTGAGTTTTCGTTCAAAGTGCTTCTAAGCCTTGATTTTTCTGGGTTTCACGGACTTTGACGAACCTCTAAAAAAACACAAAAAAAGCTCCGAATCATTCCCGAACCAATCTCAGACCCCTTGAAAATACTGGGTTCGTGAGGGGGTACTATTTTGAGTTAGGCGTTGAGTTAGGCGCAAATTGTGTCTAATCTTAGTTTGTCTACAGACTCGAACGTACCTATTTAGGGACACCAAATCAGAGCAACTTTATTTCCTTAATCATGTTGTTTTCTTTCTCTTTAAGTTCATCCAAAACGTGAAAGTAAACTTCTCTGGTAATCTTGCTATCAGCGTGACCCAATCTTCTTGATATGGTTTCAAGCGGTACGCCCTTTGCAGCAAGCATAGATGTGTGGGTGTGTCTTAATGTGTGGGCAGTAACTTTCTTTTCTAGCACTTCATTGGCCTTTGCTTTGAGGTATTGGCGGTAGTAGTCATAGGACATACGCTTACCTAAATGGCTAGTGAACAAGTATGGTGTTGGCTCATATCCGTAGTTTAATTGTTGTTCTTGCATTAAAATTGCAATTTCATCAATTAAAACTTGCAATTCCTCTTGTATAAATATATCTCGATTGGATTCTATGGTTTTTGGCGAAGTGATAATGTCGTTGTTTATATCATAGGTCTTGCTGACGTGGATATATCCGTCTGAAATATCGTCCAGATCAAGAGCTATAACTTCTCCGATTCTCATTCCCGTTAGCAACAGAAACTCCGTAAACATCTTGTTACGTGGCTTGTCATCCATGGCTTCAAGCAAGATTCTCATTTCCTCTGTCTCCAGATACTTGTCCTGAATACGAGCCTTGCGTGATGTTGGCTCTTTGAACTTTTCTAACTTGTCGATGACGTGTGAATCCTGTATAAAGTCGTTTCGATAACCCCACCTCAGACACGCTTTCCATTTATCAAGATATTCGTTTGCGGTCGTTGGCGGAATTTTCGCTTTCAAAATTTTCTGCCTTATGTAGCCTGCGGTCAGCTTTGATAAATCAGCGTCACCTACAACACGCAAAAACACCCCTAGAGAGTACTTTGACTTTCTGTAGGTAGAAAGTTTCATGGTGACTTCTTGTTCTTGTAAAAAGGCAGAAATAAGACCACTCAACCTATACTGTTCATCCGTCAAGTGGTCTAATTTATCTTGTAGTTTTTTCATGGCCTCACTTTTGGCCTTGTTTGATTTACCCTCACACGTTATGGTGATGTACTTTCGCTTACCAGTGACTTCATCAACGTACTGATGTTGCAACTTCAAATTACCCTTGCTATCAGTAAAAAAATACATATATCTTTTAAACCTCTAAAACTTGATTTGAGAAACGGTAGGGCAGTAGCCCTTATTTCTTACTTTCATAATCCTTGAAAGCCGCCCTAAGACCTTCTGCATAGGCTACAAGAGCTGACACAGATCTGGAGTCCATATCATTGACTATCTCTACCAACCTGTCACGCTCTGACACACCATTCATGGGAACGTCATAACCCATGAGCCAAACAGGACTCACGTTGAGATATTCAGCAATCCTGTACATTCTGTCTGCCTTTGGCTTGTATGAAATTTTGGGGTCACAATATTGTGATACGGTTGACCTAGACCAACCAAAGTGATTGGCTAAATCTATCTGACGTTTACCTCTTAGTGACATTGCATAAGCCAATCGTTCCTCGAATGTTGCAACGAGTTCATTATTGTTCATGTTTCTTCACCGTCCTTTAAGATTATTATAACAGAAAAATAAATATTTTAAATACCCTTATTGACATTGTCGGAAAAGTGTGGTAATGTTTGAGTATGTTCAGACGACTGAACAGAGAATATAATTAAGGGAGTTAAAAAATGTTCGATTACACCAAGTTGCGACGACTAATTCTTTACAAGTATGGGAGCCTACAAGCGTTTGCGGAAGTGTTAGGGGTTTCTAAACAATCCCTAAGCGTAACGTTGAACGGAAAGACCACTTTTTCGCAAAACAAGATTGTTGAGTGGACTAAAATTTTGGGGATTGCACCAGAAGAAATAGGTGAATATTTTTTTACCAAAAAAGTTCAGTAAAGGGAACATTTAAAAACAAAGGTAATGGAAAAGAAGTATGCGTCGATTAAAACACTTTGTTTTATGTTCGACATAGGCAAAACAAAAATGTACGAGTACGTCAATGAATTTGAAAGCAACGGGGGGTCATTCATTAAGGACGGACGAGTACATAGGGTGAATGTGAGGGAGTTCACCGAGTGGGTTGAGAGGAGAAGCAAGGGGTTATGAAAAAATTGAATACGATGTTCTTATTGGCCGTGCCTGTATGTGCCATCAATATGCAGGTGAACGAAATTCTAACAAAGCCAACTGTCGAAATTCCAGATCAGACAGTATCGGCTACAGTAATTCCAACAACAACGCCAACTATCGAAAGAAAAGAGATAGTTGAAACAGAAATGGCTGTTCCAGAAGAATCTTCTGAGGTTGTAGAGGAAGAAGATATAGAGGAACAGATTAAACTAGAGGACTACATGGGTGAACTAGAACTGCTTGCAGCAATCGTGGAAGCCGAGTCGGGCAACCAAGATTTGAAGGGCAAGCGTCTAGTTGCTGACGTAGTTCTAAATCGTGTGGAATCAGATAGGTTTCCTAATACTATAACTGACGTTATTTATCAAAAATATCAATTCAGTTCGGTATGGGATGGTTCACTTGACAAAGCATATTGGAACATCTCTGACGACTCGTTTACAGCTGTAAAAATAGAGGCTTTAGAGTCGGATGAAAGACTTGATAATGAAATATTGTTCTTTACCGCAGGCGGCTACAATCCGTACTGCATACCTGGTTACAGGTACGAAGCACACTATTTTGGCTACTAGAATAGGAAATTAAATATAAAGGGGGAGAGGGTTTATGCAGATAGTATCAGCAGATGAAGCTAGAAACTTGATTGGTGACGAGTGGGCTAGAAACAGACTTTATAACATTGACTATACGCACCACGACAAGCAAGAGTTGACTTTATATCCTGTTTGGAAGTTAAGCATTAGCGAACTTACAAAGTCATTGGATGATGGGCAGTTTTTCTTGCTTGATGGGGAATTGAATTGAACAAAATTTGAACAAAATTTGTTCGAGATTTGTACAAACTAAGGGGGACATAGAAGTTATGGCAGAGACACAAAAGACAGAACTTGCTAAGACTTTCTCTGAGAGTCTTACAGACAAGCTGATTTCCGTGGAGTCAGCACTACCGAAGGACTTTAACAAAGAAAGGTTCGTCCAGAACGCATTGGCAGTAATCAATGAAAAGCCAGAGTTGGCAAAGATTAACAAGGCGCAGTTGCAGTTAGGACTTCTGAAAGGTGCATTTCTAGGCTTAGATTTCTTTAACAAGGAGTGCTATTTAATTCCATACGGGAACTCAGTTCAGTTTCAGACAGATTACAAAGGTGAAATCAAGTTCACCAAACGTTATTCAATCCGTCCTATCAAGGATATTTACGCAAAGGTAGTACGTGAGGGTGATAGCTTTGAAGAAAAGATTATAGACGGACAACAGAGCATTAGCTTTACGCCCAAGGCTTTTAACAATGGTGAGATCAGAGGTGCTTTTGCAGTTTGCCTTTTTGAAGATGGCGGTATGTTATACGAAACTATGAGTATTGAGGACGTGCAGAATGTCCGCACGTCATACTCAAAGGCTGCCAACTCAAAAGCCTGGAAGAACAGTTTCGATGAAATGGCAAAGAAAACTGTGTTGCGTAGACTCTGCAAGCACATTGATTGTGACTTTGAGAGCGTTGAAGCTAAGAAAGCATGGGAAGATGGCTCAGATACAGACTTTCCGACAGTTGAACGAGAACGCACAGAAGATGTGGTTGACGTATTCAGTTCGGCTGCCCCTACAGATGTGATTGACGTAGAGGGGGTAGAGGTCAATGAGTAATTTACCAGAATTAACAAACGAAAATTACTACGACCCCGAAGTTAGAAGTCAGTACATGAATGTGCATACATACCTTGATTACGTGGGTTCTTTGGGCAGACCTGGTTGTGAAGCCAGAGCCGAAGCAATGCGTAGAGGTGAATGGCAAGAGGAAAAAACTTTGGCCATGCAGGTAGGCAGTTATGTGGACGCATACTTTGAGGGCAGTTTAGATCAATTCAAGATAGATAATCCCGACTTGTTTACTAAGCAAGGGGAGTTAAAGGCACCTTTCAGACAAGCAGAAAAGATGATTCAGCGTTGCCTAGAGGATGACTACTTTATGGCGACAATGGACGGGGAAAAGCAGAAAATCTTCACTGCTGATATGTTTGGAACTACATGGTGTTGCAAACTCGATAGTTATATCCCAGATGTGGCTATCGTGGATTTAAAGACCACAACCGACCTTCACAGAAGTTGGCGTATTCCAGATGTAGGTTACGTTTCATGCGTTGAGTTTTGGGGATATACTACGCAGTTGGCGGTCTACCAAGAGATTGTACGAATCAACACGGGTAAGAAGTTGCCTTGCTATCTTTCTTTCGTAACCAAGGAAGATAGCCCAGAGATATGTGTTGTCAATGTAGATCAGCAGACTTTAGACCATGCTCTGAATGAAGTCAAAATGAATATGCCACAGATATTAGCGGTTCGTTCGGGGGAAATGGAACCCATCAGATGTGAGCATTGTGACTTCTGCAAGGCCACTGCAAAGATTAAAGGCGCAATCTCAATGTACGACTTAATCAGCGAGTAAGGGGGAAGGGGGGAAGTTATGGAACATTACGTGACTATTCATGGTCAGCTTAAAGGCTTGAATGAGTTGTTAGCAGGCAGATTGTTCAATCCAAGACTTAGAAGGTATGTCAACTATGTGAAGCAGAATAACGACAAGCAGTGTGTTTACTATATCCGTGAGCAGTTAAGAGGGGTTCACATTGAAAAACCTGTAGTCATTCACTATGACTTCTACTGCCAGGATAAGAGGCATGACAGAATGAACATTGCAAGTGCTACAGACAAGTCATTCCAAGACGCTCTGCAGCGTTGTGGAGTCCTTAAAAACGACGGATGGGATGACGTTATCAACTGCACTTTTGACTTTTATGTTGACAGAGAAAATCCACGAACAGAAGTAAAAATTACGGAGATTGAAGGGGAGTAAAAAATGAATAAATGTATGTTCATAGGGACACTCTGTAAGGAGTGCGAACTACAAGAGTCTAAAGCAGGAAAGACCTACTTGAACAACTCTATTGCTGTTCCTAATTCTAACGATGGAACAGATTTCTTTAACATCACAGCTTTTGGCAAGACAGCAGAGGTTATTGCTAAGTGGTTCACAAAAGGTTCACGAATCGGGGTTGAAGCACACGCCTCTCAGAATATTTATGAGAGTAATGGCCGCAAGATTAACAGTATAAATTTCATTGTGGAAAAGGTTGATTTCTGTGAGAAAAAAGGAAGTTTACAAACTTCTACAGATGGCGAAAATGCTGACAATGTTTCAGAAGATTTACCATTCAACTAGAAAGGGGCGAGAAAATGGAACGAAACAATTACATAACAATTTTAGGCTTCATGGTTACTGATTTAAAGTTGTCTGGTAACGAGTTGATTGTATATGCAATCATTTATGGATTTTCACAAGGACAACAAGGCAAGTTCACAGGAAGTACGACATATTTGGCTGAGTGGTGCAATTCATCAAAAAGAAATATATACAGAAACCTTACAAGCCTTATTGAGAAAGGATTAATCAAGAAAGAAGAATACGAAAATCACGGACAGAAATTTTGTGATTATTATGTCACCGATGTTACTAATGTCACTAATGTCACCCCTGGTGACAAAATGTCACCCCTGGTGACAAAATGTCACCCCCTGGTGACAAAATGTCACCCCCCTGGTGACAAAATGTCACCCCATAATATAGAACATAATATAGATATATATATAAATAATAAAAAGAAAACATTATCTACTAACGTAGATAATGCAAAAGAAAAAGAATTTTCTTTTGAGAAGCACACCAACAAGGAGAACCTTCTCCACTTGCTAGAGACATACCCAGAGTACAACAACTTGAAGGATGACTTTAAGCAAGCCATGATTGATTGGATGGAGTACAAAGACGAGCGCAGACCAAAGAAAAATAACCACTATGTTGAGAGTGGTATGAAGCGTTGGATAACTCTGACCATCAATAACGCCAGATCACACGGAGTCAAAAACGTTATCAATCAAATTGATAAGGCTATTGCTAGTCAGTGGGCAGGCACAAATTACGATATGCTAGAAGAAAGGTTCAGCAATGGCAAGTAAGGAAATAGAGCAGGGTGTTTTGGGTGCTTTGCTTCTGGACTCAAACTGTATGTACAAGATTTACGACATAGTTAAGCCTGGAATGTTTGAATATCCATTACACCAAAACATATACGCCAAAATGCTAGAGTGCTTTGAAGGTGGTATTCCCTTTGATGAGAATTACCTGGAAGCATTAGCAAGAGAGTTGGCTGACGACTTCCACACGGAATCAGAATACAAAAGAGTTATTGGAGAATCCTATATCTCAGTTCCAAATAGCGAGTTGATTGGTAACTATGTCACGTTACTGGTGGACGACTACCGAAGCAGAGCCGCTAAAAACATTTTTAGAAAATACGTCTGTGTAGATCAGTTGAGTAAAGAACACATTGATAAGGTTATTACACAACTTGAAGAACTACAGCAAGGCAAGGAACAGGAAGTTGACTATGTACCCGACCTGTTTAAGGAGTATAGCAAGATTTACTTCACAGATAACAACAAGATTGAGTCGGACTTGACCACTAGTCTGCAGAAATTGGATGAACACTTGATGATGATAGGCGGTGATATAACCATCTTAGGCGCAAGACCCTCAGTTGGTAAGTCAGCTCTAGCGACACAGATAGCCATTGTTAATGCACTTAAAGGCAAACACGTTGGATTTTTCAATCTGGAAATGCGCAAGAAACAAGTAGTAGACCGACTCTTTGCTAATGTCAGCGGTCTGAGGCTTGACCGAATCAAAAGGGGAATAAGTCTGAACAGTGAAGAAGAAATCCTCTTTAGGGGCGGTTATGAAAATATGCTAAGACTCAACATGAATGTCATCAACAACGCACGAAACATAATTGACATAAAGGCAAGGTGCAGAAAAGAAAACTTTGACCTAGCCATTATTGATTATTTACAGCTTGTCAGAAACGATGGCAAAACCCAAAGCAGAACGCAAGAGGTTGGAGAGGTGTCACGCAAGCTGAAAGCAATCGCAATGGACTTAGATATTCCAATCCTTGTTCTTAGTCAGTTAAACCGAAACGTTGAGTACACTGAGGAGAAAGAACCAAGCATGACCGACCTCAGAGACTCTGGCGAGATTGAACAGGACGCAAGCAACATTCTGCTGATGTGGAAGATAGACGATACACACAGAGGATTAAAGATAGACAAGCAGCGTGACGGAGTGCTTTTCAGAGAGTGCCTTGATTACAGAGGCGAGGTTATGAAGTTCACAGAATCCGAATTAACGATAGACGAGGCAAAAAATAACACCTTCAAGCCAGACCTTGACGAGAATAACCCATTCAACTAGGGGGTGGTTATGAAGAAAAACATAGGCAAAGGAACAGAAATATTTGATTTCTTTGGCGATTACTACAAGTTTTTGGGCGAACATTTTGAGCCAGAGAACACAGAGGAATATTGGGAGACAGTGATTGAGGGCAGTAATGCACTCGCACAAAAATACAAGACTTGTGATTTCTACGTGCTTGCAAAGGGGATAATGCTTGTAACTGCTATCTGGCTTTCGGATTGCAAGTTTAAGGGGAATCTTAAAGGGCGTTGGAGCATAAGTTACAGAGAAGGGGGAGATTATGAACAAAAACAAGAGAGTAAGAAGAAGGATTTACCAACCAACTGAGGGAGAAATACTTTTCAGTGTAGCTACAGGTCATGTGAACGCTTTCAAGAAAGCAAGCCGTGAAGCAGTTAAGATGTTGTCTACTCAACCTGGATTTGTAGCTTCCCATCCCTGTGAACGTGGAACACTTTGGTTCTACGACACGCTGAATCATGCGAAAGGAGCTAGAAACGTCGCAAGAGCCGAAGGTGTGATATGTGGAGTGAATATCTGCAAGTTTGTTTATCACAATGGTCAATTTGTTCTGGATAAAGAACAACCTTGAACATATATGGGCTTTTGACGAGCATATATACCGCTAGAACGAATCGGAATATATTCAGTGGGAAAATGTTCGTCTAAAAAGGAGAGGGGTCTTAGAAAGCGAATTTCAGCGTTTAACGGGGAGAGGGAAAATGGTTAAAACAAATTTACCAAAGGGGTGCAATTACCCCGATTGCTTTAACTGTAGCCTTGAAGATTGTGTATTGCCAGATGATATTGACTTGCTAGGAGATTCAAGCATAGTTCAGGCAGTTGAGGAATTACAAAGGGAAAGGGACTTGCTTCTTGCTGACCTTAAAGCAAAGGGGATATCTAGCAGAGACTCTGCAGAGTATCATCACTTATCGAGTAAGATTCACTACTTGAAAAATCGTGATGAACGCAGGCTGCAGAATAAACGCAGATACCAAAGCAGACAGAGGCATTAATTTTTACAGAAAATGTTCAAGAAAGGGAATTAAGGGGAACAAGTTATGGCGAAAAGGTGTATAGCCGACGACGGATGGTGGAAGCGCAGAATGTGTACCTCAGAGTGTGAACACTTTGAAAAATGCGTTTTTAGAAACAACAAAGAGTATGCAAAAAAGCAAAGAGCAAAACTAGAAGAAGAACAGAAGATTCTCAAAGAAAGTTCTGCTCATACCATAGGTGAATTACAACTCTACCAGAGTTACAGCCTGGAGAGAAAGATTGAGATGACCGTAGCAAGAATAAAAGCATGGTACGAATGGTGGGATGGCAAGGTATATGTGGCTTTTAGTGGCGGTAAGGACAGCACAGTGCTACTTGATCTGGTAAGAAATGTTTGTGGGCTTGATGATGTTCCTGCAGTTTTCGTAGATACTGGGCTTGAATATCCTGAGATTCGAGACTTTGTAAAGACTTTCGACAATGTAATATGGCTAAAGCCTAAGAAGAATTTTAAGCAAGTCATTACAGAGTATGGTTATCCATTCATCAGTAAAGAAGTTTCAGAATGTGTGCAAGGTGCCAAAAGGTACTTGACAAGTATCTTAGAAGAAACAAACCTTGACGAGCAAGCAAGCAAGCAAGCAAGCAAGCAAGCAAGCAAGCAAGCACCTTACCGCTACTACTACGATAAGGTGTGCGGACAAGGAAAGTATTCTAAATCCGAGTCGGGGGGGGCAGATAGAAAGTATCGCAAACTCCGAGGAATTGGCGAATTTACTAAGCCAAAAGATAGAGAACAAAGAGGGTGGCAAGAATTACAGACTAGCACGGCTCTTAGGAATGATGGACGTAAAAGGGAACATCAGACCGAGGGCGAATATCCCTAGCAAGGATATGTCAAAGTTTGCTCAGACAAAGTACCAGTTCTTACTAGACGCACCTTTTGAGATTTCAAACAAGTGTTGCAACGTAATGAAGAAAGCACCTTCACATGAGTTTGAAAGACAAAGCGGATTAAAGCCATATCTCGGTACAACTTGTGCAGAGAGTATGTTGCGTACTCAGAAATGGTTACAAGAGGGTTGCAATGCATTTTACAGTAATAAACCTAATTCAAAGCCTTTATCGTTTTGGACAGAACAAGACATATTACTGTATATCAAGCAGAAAAATTTACCTATCTGCTCAGTGTACGGAGATATTGTTGAAGATACCGTGGACGGACAAGTTGAGGGGCAAATGACTTTTTCAGATTTAGCAGACTCTATGGGGATGGAATTGTTTGACGCTGATAGGCCGTCACTTAAAACTACTGGGTGTTCACGAACTGGATGTATCTTCTGTGGTTTTGGTTGTCATCTTGAAAAGCCTGGCGAGGGAAGATTTGAAAAATTAAAAGAAACCCATCCTAAACAGTATGAATACATCATGCGACCTACTTCTGAGGGTGGTTTGGGCATGAAAGAAGTTATTGATTGGTTGAACGAAAATGGGGGATTCAACATTCGATATTAAACAACACAGAAGGTTAGTTATTGAGAGTCATGGAAACAAGCAAATTAAAGGGGTTAGACAGAAAATGGTCAGAATTGAAAATGATTGCTGCAGTTGTGCTGTCCCTGGTTATCCATGCAGGGGAGATAGTTGCCCACTAAGACACGCAAAGCATTACTACTGTGATTGTTGCAGGGTAGAAGTGGACTTAGAGTGGACGAAACTATATGAGTATGACGGAGAAGAATTATGTGAGGAATGTTTGTTGGAGAAAGTGCCAACAGTAAAGGGGGATTGAGAGATGAAAGCAAGAGTAGAGGTTCACAATGTACCAGACTACGCAACTAAGAAGCCTTATTGGGTATGCAGCATTGATGAACAGCGCAGACTTTGGTTCTACGGAGCATGGAACGATGAAGATAGTGCTAATCACATAGCCGAGATCATTAGCGGTTGTGTCGTCGAGAATAATTAGTTCCTTTTGGCTAAAGGAAGTTTTATACCACGCAAAAGCCATGATTATAAATGCAAGGGGGCGGCCTTACTGGGTCGCCCAGAAAGGAGAATGATGTTAAACGGGGAGTATGTATGCGAGGGGCAAATGACCTTGCTTGATTGGATGAATCAGAGCAAGGAAAGATACAAGATAACAAAGTCAGTTAGGTTGATAGAATTTTTTGGTGGTATTGGAGCCACTTCAATGGCTTTAAGAGATATTGGGGCAGACTTTGAACACTACAGAATGATTGAGTTTGATAAGTACAAGGTGGCAGGTTATAACGCCATCCATGGTACACACTTTGAAACCACAGATATTAGGGACATAAAAGGGGTTGACTTAGGTATAGTCGATAAAACACACTTTACTTACTTACTTACTTACTTACTTACTTATAGTTTCCCCTGTACAGATATATCTTTAGCAGGTCAGCAACAGGGTTTTGAGAAGGGGAGTGGGACACGAAGTTCACTTTTGTGGGAAGTTGAGAGGATTCTTAATGAGTGTGAAGAATTGCCCCAGCTCTTGTTGATGGAAAATGTGGCAGCAATCAACAACAAAAAGAATATGCCCCACTTTCAAAAGTGGATTGACTACCTTGAAAGCAAAGGCTATTCAAACTACTGGCAGAATTTGAACGCAAAAGATTATGGAGTTGCACAGAGTAGAAATCGGTGCTTTATGGTGAGTATTCTAGGAAATTACAGTTATGAGTTTCCAAAGCCTATACCACTTACTAAGACCATGAAAGATTACTTAGAGCCTGAAGTTGATGAAAAGTATTATGTGACCTCAGATAAAGCCAGAGACTTGATTGACAAGTTAATCAAAGGTGGCAAAATCTTGACGAACGAACGAACGAACGAACGAACGAACGAACGAACGAACGAACGAACGAACGAACAGAAGATTTGCGGAGATTTAGAAGTAGGCGGACAACGTGGGATAGTTTATCAGACCGACGGGATTCTACCATGCCAGAGTGCAACGCAACACAAGGACGCAACGAAGATACTTGCGGTACAATCCTTGACAGACAGACAGACAGACAGACAAGACAAGACAAACGAAAGTAATTGGGTGTATGCCAGGCTACGAAGTAGCCAATAGGGTATATGATACCGAATACCTTGCACCGACTATTAGAACGTTTCAAGGCGGTGGGTTGCAACCTAAATTTCTTGATATTCAGCCTAAAGTCTTAGGCGGTCTAGGAGAAAAGAAGTCTAATGGCGGTCAGCAATACTATCAACAGGATAGAGTTTATAGTTCTGATGGCATAGCAATGGCCCTGCCTGCTCAGATACCTGGTGGTAGTTACAGATACATGATGGTTGAAGAAACCGTTGTTGCGGAAAGAGGTCGGGGAGTGAACAACGAACAGCAGTTAGAAGAAAGAAAAGACGGACTATGTAATAGCCTTACTTCTGCCCAGAAGGATAACATGGTCTTGATTAAACAGGCGACAAAGGAAGGGTACATCCCCTGTGAGGTGCCTGGAATTGCAGATTTAAACTACGTTGATTCAAAGACTAGACGTGGCAGAGTTCAAGAGGGGGGGGCAGATTTCTCCAACGATAGCGACGGAGAATACCCCTAGTGTCCTTGAACAATGGGTATGGAAAATAGACGGGGTTACCTACTTAATCAGAATCCGCAAACTAACACCTAGAGAGTGTTTCAGGCTTATGTCTTTTTCAGACGAGGACTTTGACAAGGCAGAGAGTGTGCTTTCTAACACACAGTTGTACAAGGCAGCAGGGGATTCAATAGTTGAAGATGTGATTAAAGCCATTTTTACTAATTTGTTTTGAATTGATGTTCAGCAATAGGGACGTATGAAAAATGGGGTGAACAAATGGAGAAGAAATGTATTATTTGTGGGTGTATTTACACTTGCAAAACTAACAGCAAGACCTGTTCAATCAAGTGCAGAAAGATTAGATACAGACAGGTAAATAGCCAAGATCATAGAAAGGCGTATGCTCGTAAGAAAATTCTTGATGATGTAAAAGAGTGCAAGCCGCAGACTTTCGAGGATGACGTAAGGGAAGCTCGAAGATTGGGTCTAAGTTACGGGATTTACAAGGCAAGGCAGCAAGCAGCAAAGGGGGGCAAATTAAATGATAAACCAGATCAGCGTTGCAACAAGAAGCAGAAAATCTGAACCCCTCAAAAGCAAAGAGGCCTTTCAGAGATGGGTTTCTGAGTACGCAGAAGCCTACGGAATGACCGAGGAAGAAGTTGTAAACCTTGCTTTGTTCAGAATGGAAAAAGAAAGACTTGAAAGGGGAAATTAATATGAAAATCGCTTTATGGGTCATTGCAGTGTGTTGTTGTATTCGTATCATTCAGAATCAGATTCAGCTTGCCTGTTTGATTGCAAGCAGAAAAGCTGAGAAGGTTCACATCAAAATGCTCAGAGAACTGGGCGAAAGAATTGATGAAACACAAGAAGAAGTAAGAGATTACCAAGATAACCTTAATGACTTACAAGATTGGTTGAGGGAGCAAAATGCAGGCAAAGAAGTGTGATAGATGTGGTTCGTTTTTCGCGAACTACCCAGAATTTAATGGCTATTTGCGAATAACCAGGGCTTCTGAAAGTGCGAGCCGCTATCAGGTAAAGCAAGATTTGTGTAAAGAGTGTGAACAAAGTCTTAAAGATTGGTTTGAGATGAAAGGAACGCCTGAAAATGGAGAATGAGGGGGATTTGAAATGACTAAGGAACAGGCAATAAAGCATTTAAAACTTATGCAAAGTGGTGCCAGAAACGCTATCAGGTACACAAAGAATGACAAGGAAATTAGTGAAGAAGAAAGAAAAGAAGATATAGAGATACACCAAGACCAACTAGAGGCTTTTAATATGGCTATCAAGGCACTAGAGCAACCAACTATGGACAAAGCAATGATACATACACTTGCTAAAGAAAATGACGAGTTAAAGGTTGAAATCGGTAGATTAAGGCAAGCATTAGAGCAACAATCTAGTGAGGATTGCGTAAATAGACAGGCGGTGTTAGACAAAGCCGAACTAATTGAACTAGAAGATGGACAATCCTTTATGTGTATAGACCCAGAAGATGTGAAAGCATTGCCACCTGTAACACCTACACACGGAATTTGTATGGATTGTAAGTGGTGGGATAGCGAAAACAACAAAATCGGCTACTGTAACGCTTGCAAACACGGACATTGGAGCGGTACATGGGATATTGGCATATATAGAAAAACAAAGGCAGATTTCTATTGTGCAGACTTTGAAAAGCGAGGTAATGAAAAATGAATAATTTAACATTATATGAAGATTTGAGGAACGAGAAATTTAAACTTGAAGATAGAAAGAACATACTAATTAAGGAACGAGATAAGGCAATTGCTATGATAGACGAATTGCAACGATTAATAGACGATTTAGATTTTATTCTATGCCAGCATGGAAAACATATTTATCCCGATTACATAGAGGATACAGAGGTTGAGTGAGGTAACGAGAATGGGAATAAGTGAAGATACATTTATTGATGTAAATATAACTGATAGAGAGCAAGCGATAGAAGATTTGGCTTTTTTAAGCGACCAAAGAAATGACAAATCTATTAAGTATGCCATAGAGTGCATTGATAAGCTAGAAAAGATAGAGAAGATAGTCGAGGAATGGAATAACGACACTGAAAAGGATATAGAGTCGTTTGATACTATGGAACGAATTAAAGAGGTGTTAGAAAAGGAGTAAAATATGAGCCTAGAAGAAAAAATCAAAAATGCAAAGAAAACAACGTGGGTTACAGATGGCATACCTAAGTGGAAAGTTAAACTAATAGTCTTTATGGCCAGATTGAAAGCAAAGTTAAAATAAAGGAGTAAAGATATGGCAGATTATAGAGAAATCCATTGTCCTTATGGTGATGATTTTGAGGGCGGTGACGAGTGCGACCGATGTGAACAATATGAGTTGTGTATGGAAACATCACCAGCTGATGTAGTAGAACGTAGCAAGATTGATAAGGCTATTGAGGAAATAGAATCTAAGAAATATATCATTGACATCGATAGAGCAATAGAAATTCTAAAAAGAAATATAGGAGAGTGAAAATGGTTGAGTTTAAATCACTTATTGGAATTATCCTTATAGCCTTTGCAATCACATTACCTTTTGCTTGTTCGAGTGGTGAGTGGAAGTATTGGACAAAGAGTTGGTTTTTTGGCATGGTGCTTGTGGTCTTGATTGTGTTAGGACTAAAACTTATGGGGGTAAGATGATGGCTGATTGGCACAGTTGCGAGAACTGTCTTTACTCTGACGCATACAGAGTGAACGACAGAGGAGAGTATATCTGCAAGTGGAAGGAAATGAATCCGAATGACTTGATTAATACGTCACGCCCAGAGATTACAGAGGTAAACTACTGTAAGTACTTCTTTGAAAAAGCAAAGGCTATTGATCTGGTGGCTGAAAACATAAAGCTGAAAGAGGAACTTGCGCTTCTAAAGAACGAAAGGTGCTTTCTGAGAGGCGCAAAGGAGATTCTATCAGATAAATTGAAGGGGGGATTGAAATGAGAAAAAAAATTATTGAATTAAAGATAGCCTACATCTGTCACTGCATGAGACATAACCTACGTGCAATGGAGTGGATGGCAGCAGACAAGAGAAAACTTGAAAGACATATCGACGAGATCATAGCCGACAACAAGAAACTACAGGACGAGTGCATAGCCTGGAGAAAGAAACTTGATGAAACTTAGTGAAACTTAAATGCCGCTTTCTGGTGGATATTGGGGAAGGAGTAAATGAAAAATGGCAACAAAAAAAGTGGTAAGTAACACGCAAAAACCCTTGCAAAATGAGGATTTGCAAGAGATTGCAGAGAAAAAGAAGAAGCAGCGAAACTCTTTCAGCCTTGAAAAGCAGTGTACCGCAAGGAAGTCAGAGGTTTCTGAGATTGTACGCAACTCCATGTCATTCTTTGGCAGACCAATAGTACAGACGGACGAGGAGTGTGCAGAACGACTCAATGAGTTCTTTGATAAGATGTGTGAAACGGGAGAGATACCAACAGTTGAGAAGATGGCTCTTGCCCTGGGTACAACACGCAAGACGTTGTTAGAATGGCAGCATGGACTCAAAGGCGTACAACGTGCTAACATGATTCTGCAGGCGAAGGAGATGTTAGCAAGTATTGACGCAGAACTTGTGCAACGCAACAAGATACCTGCAGTGCCTTACATATTCAGAGCAAAGAACTATTATGGCCTGACCGATACCACGGAAATTTCCGTTTCTAGCAATCCTAATCTTCTCGGTGATGATGGAAACCGAGAGGAGATTGCTGCCAAGTATAGTGAGGCAGTGGCAGATTTGCCAACAGATATCATTGACGTTGAATAGGCATAAGAAAACCCCTAGATTTGAACTTCTAGGGGTTTATTTTACTTGCCTAACAATCTTGCTATTAAGTTTTTCTTTGGTTTCTCGGTTGATTTCCAATGGTTTCTTAGTGAGTCAATGTTCTCTGGTGGTGTCAAGTTAATATCAACCTTGACTACCTTCATAAACTTTGGTGACTTGTACAAGCCTTGTCCGTAGCGTGGTAGAAATTCTGCTCCAGACTCTCCAATGATTTGCCTTGACTCAATAGAATCTGAACATCTCAAAGCCAAACGTCCATTGAAGTTCAATACTAGATCAGCACTTAGAACCTTTCTGGATGGTGCTTGCGTACACAAGATAACTACAACGTGTGCAGCTCGTCCAAGTCTGCCGAGTTTGATTATCATATCCTTTGCTTTCTTGCTTTCTGTGACAAGGTCAGCACACTCGTCAATGATTATGTAGTGATATCCGTACGGGCTTTCCTTTAGGTTCTGCCTTTCCATATCCTTGTAAATAGAGTTCATCAACTTAATTGCTTGCTCTAGTACGCTTTCAGCTTCTTCTTTTGTTGTTGCGTACTTCTGACAATGTGGGAATGTTTTCCAATCCATTACGGAAACACGTTTCAAGTCAATCACGTCAAAATTTCTGAATCCAGGTTCACACTGACATAGGTTGTAAAGGAAAGTATCTAGCATGGTTGATTTACCACTACCCGTTGTTCCTGCTATGATTGTGTGATAACCACTGTTTAGGATTTCGGTTGCTGTATCGTCCCAATCATATTGCCAACCCTTTAAACTTGTATTATTCATTACTTTGTCGCCTTTCTATACAGTTATTTCATCGATAAATTCTTTAGCTTCTTGAATTGATGTGAACCATATATCGTCACCATCAAATTGAACTGTAAACTCACCCTTGCCATAGAGATTGTACTCTATAACATAACCTTTGTAATGCTCGTTATAAGTCATATTGTACCACCTTTCTTTAATCAACTAATAGTTTCATACAATGGCTAGATTATACTAGCCAAAGTATCAAACTATTAGTAATGGTATCTAAGTGCTACAAGTTCATTATTCAATCTTACTATTGCGTATTCCTTGTTTTTGGTTTGAACCTTTCTGGTAATAGCCTTGTCTGTTTTTGGGTCTATGAAACACAAATAAGGTTCTGTCTGAATGAAATATAATTTTCCACTTTCTGCTAATACATTGATTTGATTATTCATACCTTTAACACCTTTCTATCTCCATGTACTACAATGTTCGGTTGTGTATTCTTCTTCTACATTATCCCAATACTTGCAACATGGGCCACAATCGTCCTCATAATAGTAATAGCAATTGTCACAAGTTGGGTGGGCTTGTCTGTATTCTTCCCACTTTAATTGTTCTTTAACATATTCTTCATAAGTCATAACCTTTACCGCCTTTCTATTTGCTTTCATAGTAACAATTATCAGAGATTAACAAGCAGCCTTTCACAGTTCCCGCACTTGTTTCACTCTCCAGATCATCCATGTTGTGATAGCCCTCACACCCCACAAATACAAGTGTACTATCGTCATATTGTTCTAGTATCTGCTTTAGTTCCTTTACTGTCATTCAAAATCACCGCCTTTCTCTTGCTTTAATAGTTCAAACAAGGGGATAATATATATCCCCAGGTTTCAGCTATTAACTTTAATATCCTTGCTTTACAAGTTCGTTGCAATGTTCAATGACTTGCTTCATGTAATCTTCATCAATCTCAATCAACTCATTTTCTATGCAGTAGTTAAAGAAATCTCTTTCTTTCATCATGTCAACGACTTCTGTATCTGAATACCCTTGAATATTGCCATAGCCATTGAAATTGAAGTAATCATCATTCAGACTAAAATCTGCATTGTGATAACCGAGTCTAAAAGCTTCTTCTACTGATAATCCCACAAGTAGTTCATCAACGGTTTGAACTAGATAATCGTCTGCTCTATTATTTTCTACAAGAAAGTCATTGTAGTCGCCTATGTCATCAATATCGATTTCAGCCTTAAAGATTTCGTCAAATACATACTCCATGAACTCTGATTCAGATACTCCACAATAATGAGAATCGTACTGCGTAAGCATATAGCCATCTTCTTTATAGTCTCGGACTTCTAAGTTTAAAATTGTTCTAATCATAGTGTTCTCCTTTCGCCTTTCTAGGCTATTAAATTTTCAAAATTTGCGTTTCTGGTGCTGATCTTGGCTTGTGAATTTCAAAAATTCGACACCAAACCGCCCCCAGGAGTTGAAAGAAGTTATCAACTCACAGACCCCCACTTGAAGTAGTGGGGCACTGTGAACCGATACAATGGGTTAATGATTGACTATCCTACTAAGATAGTTCCATTACGGTGCAATTGCTGAGTCCATGTAAATCCACTGTCAACATATTCAAATACAAGTGTTATTCCATCGGCTTTGAAATGAGGGTAGATGTCATTGAGTATCTGCTTACATCTTCTTGCGGATAGTGTAGGCATGTTGCGGTGATAGAAAGAGTCCTCATATACATTTTTCACGTTAACTTCTGCTATCAGTTCAGCCTTGCCTATTGTATAAATTTTTACTTTTTTCATGGTTTTTATTCCTTTCTTAAATGCTTGTTATTAGTTCGTGGAAACCCTCAGAACTGAGGGCAACCATGGAATAATAACTATTTTTGATTGTGTACCCATACCATGAAATCTAACAACCTAACATCATGGTCACACTTGATGATTACATCATTTTCAAGTTCTTCTTGAACCATCTCTATGTAATTGTTTAATCCCATCAATGTTGTCTTATACCATGTCATGTCATCTATTAATTGATTGATGTTTTCTTTCATTTCTGACTCTGTGAAAGAGTAGTGATTAATTTCGTTGAAGTAGTTGCAAAAGTCTGTGGCTATTGTTCTAATATTCATAATTTGTCTCCTTCCGTTCCTAAACTTGAACACATATAGGGTAAAAAATAGGGATATCTCCCTATAACTATTCTATCATAAGTAGGGTAGAAACACAAGGAAATCCTATAGATGTAAGGAATTTATTTGAAGTGCAGACAGTAGAAATATATATGTATTATCTCTATGTTATTTATATATATAATATAGTGTGATATATGTATCTCTATATATAATCTTGAATAATGTGTATTGAATAATCTACTGTATCTATATCCTATAGTTGTTCTAATAATTTACTCTATGTATGTAGTGTGTATAGTTTTATATATCTAGTAGTCTAAGAGTGAATATTATTGTATATATGTTTTTCTCTATTTCTATTAGAGTAGTGTTGTATTAGATTGAAATATATTAATAGTCTATTGATTGTTTAATAATATTAATAAATACCTCTGATTCGACCGTCCTCACGACTGCCTTGTGTATGATGTGAAGATAAGACACATCGACATATTGCACAAGATGGCTGAAATCCCTAGATTCTGCTGAAAATGTCGGAAGTCCAACCCACCCCCCAGGGGCTTGATCTGGAGCAGCTTCCCCAGGCACCCCCCACCCCCCAACCACCCCAAGCCATAAAAGACCCACCTCATATAAGCCCCAAAAACGCCCCAAAAACGGATTTTAGAAAACAACCCATAAAATATGCGCCCACGAGATTCAAGACAGTTTAATCCCCACATATGCTTCATACAGACCCATAAAATATCTATTGTTCAATATACAGAACAGGAATATAACCTTGATAAACAGAAAATAATAAAAAAAATAGATTTACATACTTGACTAACTATCCATTGATTACACAGATTATAGATAGAATCATAGCAAATTCTCCAAACAGTTCCAGCTCGGAACAAACAAACCTTTTCGCATTAGCCATGGAATATCACTTACCTGGATTTGACTGTTGTCCTTGGTAGGTGATATTTCATTTTCGGGGCAAAAACAAAAAAGCCTCATTGATAATTCCCTAGTTCTATGGTATAATTTCAATACAAAGCAAGTTCAACCTTGTTCAATCGTGTTAAGGGAAGTAGAAAGAGGGAAAAGGCATGAGGGAACATAAAGCAGTGGCCTACATTCGAGTTTCAACGGAAGGTCAGAGTGAGAAGTACGGAATGGAAGCACAGAAAGAGGCAATCCTTGACTATGCTTCATCAAAAGGTTTAGAGGTCATCCGATTTTACGAGGAAGTCGGCTCTGGAGCAAAGGAAAGGGAAGTCTTGGAGTCCTTGTGTATGGGTTCAGAGGGCAAGAGAGAGGATTTTGACACTGTCATTGTTTTTAAGACAGACCGAGTGGCCAGAGAGACAAAGTTGTACTTCTACTACCTTTACCTGTTGGAGAAACAGGGCATTAAGCTCTTGTCAACAGTAGAGGACTTTGAGGAAGATTCAGCCATCACGAACCTTTACTTGTCAATCTTGCAGTTTGTAGCGGAACAGGAGCGAAAGAATATCCTCATGCGAACCATGAACGGGCGCAAGATGAAAGCGCAGCAAGGTGGATGGTGTGGTGGTACAGTTCCCTTTGGTTATAAGAACGTGAATAAGGAGCTTGTGACCAACTACGATGAAATGAGATGGGTCAAGATGATATTTGCCTGTCTTGATAATGGCAAGTCGTTACGTGCAACTGCAGATTTTTGCGCAAGAAACGGGGCAACGAACCGCAAAGGCGAACCCTTGACAGTAAACACGGTCAGATCAATCCGAGACAACCGCAGATTGTATGAAGGATATTACAAGTATGGAGAGGGAGAAGAAGTAAGAGGAAAGCAGGAAAGGATATTGTAGCCATGAAAGAAGATATTGTAACCTTGATTAAGACCATTAAAAAGTATAGTGGCTTGACCAACAGAGAAATAGCCGCACGAATGGGTCTTACCGAAAAGAGAATGTCAACCATAACCACACAGGGCGACATGAAACTTAGTAACTTCATCAAACTGCTTGAAGCCATGGATATGCAGATGGAGATTTCACCTGCTTCTGATGAATCGGTATCAATCCGTGTCTGCCAGAAGAACAAGTGCAAGGAATGTGCTTACAAGAAGGTGGCTGAGACAGTAGATTCGGCAGATGTTCACCTTGATGATAACAAGCGTCTGGTGATTGAGGTATAACAGAGTACAGGGGAGCAAATGACAAAATGGGAGTCATTACACGTTAGTGTAGTGGCTCTTTTTTTGTTGGGGAGAGGGAATTTATGAAAGATAGGGTAGTTTTAGATAATATCAAGAGTGCAATCTTGACTAATCCCGATGATCTGGTTGCCTATGAAGATTATTTCCAACTTCTGCGGTTGATTTCAGAGACAGAGGGCGTAAGAGCCACTGCCAAAGACAACTTTTGGTTAAGGGGAGAGTTACAGAAGCTCATTCAGAGAAATGTTGCCACTGACCAAACTATCGAGGGGCATGAATTACTGAAAAGGACATATCTGTACACCGCCAAAGAGTTCTTTGACGATTACATGATTTACCTGGAGTGGAACAGACCGCCAGAGGAACGTTTCTTTCTGCCACGTATTCATGTTATGGGCAAAATCGCAAGATACATTCAAATGCTTGCAGATGATGAACTAGACGAGTTGTTTTTCAGCCTACCGCCACGTGTAGGTAAGACAACCTTGATAATGTTTCTTATGACCTGGCTGATAGGTCGAGACTCAGAGCGCAGCAACCTCTACAGCGCATTTTCCGACAAAATAACGAGTTCTTTTTACAATGGTGTGCTTGAAGTCATCAATGACCCTTGTACATATCTCTGGCATGACGTATTCCCAACGCAGCAGATAGTCCAAACCAACGGAAAAGACGAAACTTTGAACATCGACAGAAGAAAGCGTTATCCATCTTTAACCGCACGTTCACTGTATGGAACTTTGAATGGTTCGTGTGATTGTAACGGATTTATGATTGCAGATGACCTTTTGGGTGGTATCGAGGAAGCTATGAGTCCTGACCGCTTGCTTTCAGCTTGGGAGAAAACGGATAACAACTTAATCCCTAGATGTAAGGAACAAGCCAAAATGTGTTGGGTTGGTACACGTTGGGCAGAGAATGACCCTATAGGAAAGCGACTCAATACGTTGCAAAGTGATACACGTTTTGCCAACAGACGTTTTCGTGTAATTAATACGCCTGCACTTAACGACAGAGGAGAGTCTAACTTCACTTACGCCTATGGAGTTGGCTTCTCAACTGAATTTTATCAGCAAAGAAAGGCTTCCTTTGAGCAAAACGATGATACAGCCTCATGGGAAGCACAGTATATGGGTCAGCCTGTTGAACGTTCTGGCAGACTTTTTGACCCATCAGAAATGAGATTCTGGAATGGCGAACTTCCACTTGAAACCCCTGTGCGCAAATTTATGGCCATTGACCCTGCCTTTGGTGGTGGTGACTACGTCGCTGCCCCAATAGCTTACCAGTACGAGGACGGAAGTGTGTATATCGTTGACGTTGTTTACTCGAATCAGAACAAGAAGATTACTCAGCCGATGATTGCAGAGAAAATAGTGCGTTGGGGTGTTCAGGCGGCTCAGTTTGAGGCCAACGCTTCCACATCTTCCTATGCAGAGAAGGTAGAGGAGCTTGTAAATGGCAGAAACTACAAACTGAACATCACATATAAGGCCGCACCAACGAATGTTGCAAAACAGGTGCGTATCTTTGACAAAGCACCCGAAATAAAGCAGTTCTTTTTCCTTGAAGGAAGCAAACGCACGAACGAATATGAACAATTTATGAACAATGTTCATTCCTTCCAGATCAACGGACAGAACAAACATGATGACGCACCCGATTCTTTAAGCCAACTTGTCGATATGATGATTTCAAGCGGTGCAAATGTAAGAGTAATTCACCGAATTTTTTAATCAAACACGTAAAAAAAATGCTAGGTTCAACTTAGAGGTGTGAAAATATGTTAAATGGCAGACAGCAGATTTTTTCAACAACTGAAAACATAGATGAGAGCAATGTCATTGTTGAATTGTCTTACGTTCTACAGAGTCACTTTCTCAATCTTACAGACGAGGAGTACTTATATTGGTACAGGAGAGGTGTTCAGCCTGTTCTTGACAAAAAAAAGTTAGTACGTGAGGAAATCAACAACAAGGTTTTACAGAATTTGGCCACGGAGATTGTCACATTCAAGGATGGCTATTTTCTTTCGCAGCCTACTTTCTACGTTGCCAGAAAGAACAACCGAACCTTGACTTCAAAGGTGAACAAACTCAATGACTATCTGTATCTTTCGGGCAAGGCCGAGGCAGATAACGACATTGTTGATTGGTTTCATACTGTAGGTGTTGGCGTGTTGTACGTGGAGTCTAGCGCAGACAAGGACGCACCTGTCAAGACATACACCCTTGACCCACGCCAGGCTTTTGTTGTTTACAGCCGCAGACCTGGTAATGAGCCACTTTATGCAGTAAACATGGTTGTAGCCGACACCATGACATATTTTGATGTATTCACCAAAGACAAGGTATTTCACCTTGAAGGTGGTTCAGCTCATAGTCCTGTTGATACAACAGACAAGCCATCATGGGCAGTTCCATCTACCATCACAGGTGTAGAGAACAACTTGCTTGGTGAAATCCCAATCATTGAGTATATCTATGACCGCAACAGAATGGGTTCATTCGAGAGCGTTATTTCACTTTTAGATGAAGTAAACATGGAGCAATCAAGACGCTCTGATTCTGTAGAGTCATTCGTAAATAGTCTGCTTGTATTCTATAACTGTCAGTTAGGACAGGATGAAAATGGCAATGATATTACCCCTCAGATGATTAGACAGGCAGGTGCTATCTTCCTAAAGTCTATCGGGCAGGAAAAAGCCGACTTAAAAGAGATTAGTTCAGTATTAGATCAGACACAAACACAAGTTTTCATAGATGACCTTCTAACCCAGATATACACCATCGCAGGTGTACCTTTCATAGGCAAAAGCGGTGGTGGTACTTCTGGTAACGTGGGAAGTGCATATCTTATTGATGGATGGCAGACAGCAGATACTTTTGCACGTAATACCGAGGACTTGTTTAAAAAGTCAAACCGCAGATTTGACAAGATTTTCCTAAAGATTCTTGAAACAAAGAACCTTGTTAAAGGTGTAAAAGTATCTGACATAGATATTAAGTTCACTCGCAATGAAATGGATAATTTACTTGTTAAGACACAGGGTGCATTGAATCTCAAACAACTTGGACTTGCCCCAGAAATTGTATTGGCACGAAGCGGTGTATCTATTGACCCAGAAGGTGACATTGCACTTTCAAAAGATTATATCGACAAGGCGTTTGGTACTCCTGAGGAGCAGCCCACAGTAGAAACTGAGTCAAAGGAGAATGACCCATTATTCCAGGCACCTGCCAAAGGTCTTACACCAGAGAAAACAGAGATTAAAACAGAAGTAAGGGAAACAAAGAATGAAACTAACAGCGGAACAGATTAGCCACATCGAGACAGTTCTTGAAAGTGGCTACGATTGTGAGATTAGAAGTCTCAAAAAGGGAATAACAATAGCTTCTGTAGGTAAGAAAGTAGTTTACAAAGAGGTTCAGATGAATGAACGACAAGAGCAGACAGATTGACGAGAGGTTATATGGTGCTTATATCGAGGTTGCTAATGTCGTTGGTCTGATGTTCCGAAAGGAGAGCCTAGAGGAATTTCTCGAAACAACAGAAAACTACTTGATTAACGCATACGTCAGCGGTGCAAAGGACACTTTAGAAGAACTAGGACAGGACAGCGCACTGATTGATGAAATAAATATTATTCCAGGTTTACAAAGTGCTTTGGAACAATCTGTAGGCGGTATGACCTACAGAAACAGAACAATCCTTGGCTACTTTGAATATTCACCACAGGAAATGCAAAGGCTTGTATCTAACGAGTATCACCGAATGTATAACACGGGTGCATACGAGATGGCAAAGAGCCTTGAAGCACAGGGCAAAAATATTGGCAAGAAATGGCACACCATGAAGGATGACAAGGTACGTGATACCCATGTTTACCTGGAAGGTGAGGTTGTACCACTTGATGAACCGTTCTTTACCTTTGATGGTGACAGAGCTTTATATCCAGGAGACTTCTCACAGGCAGAGAATAATATCGGCTGTAGGTGTAGGGTCACATACCAGGAAGTTTAAGGGGTTTACCCCTTGAATAAACGTTAGGGAAAACGTAAATCGCAAACAAGAGAAAACTTGATTCAAACAGAAAAAGTGAGGGAAAAAAGATGGAAGAAAACAAGAGCGAAGTAGTAGAAGAAACAAAGACAGAGGAAACAAAGGTTGAGGAAACCAAAGAGGAAGTAAAAGATGAGAGTTCCAAAGAGATTGAACACTTGAAGAAGTTACTTTCTAAGGCGAACTCAGAGGCAGCGGAATACAAGAAGCAACTCAGATCAAAAATGTCTGAGGACGAGGTAAAGGCTGCAGAAAATGAAGCTCTAATTAAAGAGTTAGAGGAATACAAGACAGAAAAGAAGATTGCAGAGGTATCTAAAGGCCTTATGTCTTGGGGTCTTGATACAGACAAAGCAGATTCTATGGCACGTTCCTTTGTCGATGGGGATATTGCTACTTTCATTTCAGGCGGTAAAGAGTACTTTGAAACTGTTTCACAGAAAGCCATTGCGGACGCTATGGATAAGCAGAAACTTTCAGTAGGAAAAACGCCAGAAAAAGCAGACGTAGACAAACAGAAGGAACTCCAGATGAGAAAGATTATGGGGTTGCCAATAGATTCAAAGTAAAGGAGAAAAGATTATGTCAAACACAATCGCATTAGCAAAGAGTTATGTTCCTAATCTCGACGAGATTTACAAATTAACATCTCTTTCAGCAATTTTAACATCAGATCAGGGTCTTGCACGTCCAGGTGCAAAGGCAAATGAAATCCTTGTTCCAAAGCTCTCTATGGATGGCCTTGGAGATTACAGCCGCAGTTCTGGTTACGCAAATGGCGACGTAACTCTTGAATGGGAGTCAGTTCCTTTTAACTTTGACCGTGGACGTAAGTTCGTAGTTGATGTTGAGGATGACGAGGAGACAATCAACACAGCGTTCGGTCGTCTTGGTTCAGAGTTCATGCGTACTAAGGTTGTACCAGAGGTTGACGCTTTCACATTCTCAGAGGTTGCAGGCAAAGCTGGTAACATTGTTGATGGAACACTTACCCTTGGCACAGATGTTACAGCAGCTATCACAACAGCAAACTCAGTAATGGATGACGCAGAAGTACCTGCAGAAGGAAGAATCCTTTTCATCACACCTACAAACTATAACAAGATTGTTGCATTACAGACAATCGAGTCAAGAGATATGCTTGGTATTTTCAGCCAGATCATCAAAGTACCTCAGAGCAGATTCTATACTGCTATTGATATGCTTTCTGGTGGAGTTGGTGAGGAAATCGGTGGTTACACAAAGGCTGACCACAAGTACACAGCAACAGGTGATGGTGCTACTACAGACTTCACAATCTCTGACAAGCCTGCTTCATTACAGGCAGTTTATGTTGATGGAACAAAGGTAACAACAGGTTGGACTTATACAGCAGCAACAGGTAAGCTCGTATTCTCTACAGCACCTGCTAACACAAAGCCAATCAAGGCTATCTACAACTCTGGTGCAGATATCAACTTTATGATTGTTCATCCATCAGCAGTTGTTAAGTTCTCTAAGAGAGTTGTTGGTAACGTTATTCCACCAGAACTCAACGCTGATTCAGATGGTTACATCTTGAAGTTCCGTGAGTATGATCTCGTTGACGTATTCGACAACAAGGTTAATGGTGTTTACGTTCATCACGTTGGCTTCTAATAAGGGAGATTGAATATGAGGACAGTAGGATGGTTGCCTAGTGGGGTTGAATCCCCACAGGCTACCCCTATTGCAACTGAGGAAGTAGTTGTGGCTGCAGAGGTGGTTGAACCTTCTGAGGAAGTTGCAGTAGAGGAAGAAGTGAAAGAGGAAAAGCCTAAAAAGGCTGCAGCAAAGAAAACAACAAAGAAGTAAGAGAGGTAATTCAAATGGCAATGACAGACGCAGAGAAAATTGCAGAAGTACAGGTACTCATTGATGATTCAAGAGTCACGGAAGCAACTATCACAACATATCTGACTATTGCCACTCAAAGACTTCTTGAAAGAATGTACCCTAACAGAGCCAATTTAGACGGATTGACGCTTCCTACAAAGCATGACCATGATGTATGTGAGTTGGCTAGTAGGATGATTGATAGACGTGGTTTTGAGGGGCAGAACGGGTCTACAGAGAATGGGGTCAAGCGTGACTTCGCTACTGTTGATGATGAAGATATTCTTATGCGAGTAACACAGGTTGTCGGGGTGATTCTATGAAACTAGGCTTTAGGAATACAAAAACCATATTTTATGCGCTGTATGACAAAGAAGTGGCTATTGTCGATGATGATGGCTACGAAACAGGTGACTATACAGTGTCATACAATACCCCAGTACTTCTTAATGCCAACGTGGTTAGTAAGCACTCTACTGTAGCAAGAGAATACTTTGGTGAACAGTTTGAATATAGCAAGGTAATCCTTGTTGACGCAGATTGCCCTATTCAAGAGGACACAGCAATATGGATTGATACAGACAATCCTGTTGAGGATAACACAGTGATACATAACTACCAGGTGGCAGGTATTTCAGATTCTCTGAATTACAAAGCCATAGCGGTAAAGAAGGTGACTAAGAATGAAGTTTAGCGGTAGTCCAACAGCCGATTTCCTAAACGGAAAACCTAAAAAAGTCAAAATAAGCCTTAATGATTCTGCTTCCATCGGTAAGTCTATGGATTTGCTGAACAAGACAGTAGATGAAATCAAACAGGCTATGTATGACGAGGTTGAGCGTTTATGTCAGCTTGGAGAGGACACTGCTAAAGAAAAGGTTCACGTAGATACAGGTGCTTTAAAGTCAAGCATTAAGCACAAAGTCAAGAAGGGTAAGAAGAAAATCAAAGGTGTTGTGTCAGCAGGCACAGATCACGCAATGTTCCAGGAGTTCGGTACAGGACTTGTTGGAAAAGGTACTTATCCTGGTGATGTGCAAGGTTGGGTATATGACTATAAAGGTCAGGAATGGCAAGGTCATAAATCAAACCACTTCATGTATGACGCAGCAAAGAAGATGGAAGAAGAAATGAGGAAGTAGGCATGATAACTGATAATCAAGTATATACATACGTTAAGAATAAGGTTGTCACAGAGTATGAAGGATTGTTTGTTACTGCAAGCCGAATCTATACCACTGAGAAGTGGCCTACTGCTTCCATTGTATGTATTGACGGAACTCCTATTTCACCAACAATCAATCTTGAAGAAACCAACCGACGTTCAACTTTTGACGTTGATGTGTATTCAAACAAGAGCCTATCTGAGGCAAAAGATATATCAAATGTTATCCGTGAAGGGTTCAAGGAGTGTGGTTATCACTGCAAGGTCTTTGAACCACTCGACAATGCATTAGACCCGAACATTAAAAGATTTGTAGGGCGTTATACCAGAGCCATTGGTGATGGTGACGCTTTAGCAGAAGAATAATAGTAAAGGAGAGAAAAGATTATGGCAGATTTAAGTACAGCAGGAATTAAGTTTGCATACGCAGTTGAAACAACCGCAGGCACAAAGCCATCAGCTTTTACTGCTATCGCAGGTGCTAAGTCTATTCCAGAGATGAACCCAGAGCCATCTACTTTGGAGACAACATCTCTTGACGCTACTGTATGGAAAACATACATTGCAGGTCTTAAAGACACAGGTGGCGCACTTGGTATCACATTCAATGATAATGATACATTGCAGACAGCATGGGAAGGCTTCAAGTCAGCTTATGATACCGCAAAGGGTTCTGGTCTTGCGACATGGGTTGAGTTCTATGTACCTGGCAAGGCAAAGGCTTTCTACATGACAGTAGACGTATCTGAGTTAGGATGGGGCGGTGCAGAGGTAGACGCTGTATTAGAGAACACAGGCTACATCGTACCTAACGGAAATATTGGTTGGGCAACAGCCATCACACCAACTTAATCGCATAGTGAAAAAATCATTAGGGAAAGGGAAAAAACATGAAATTAATTCATATTAACGGGAACACGTTTCAAGGTGCTGAACTTACATTCAACAATATTTGTCGAATGGAAGAAATGGACGCACCTATCACACTTGGCGCAAAGGTTTCATTCTCTCTGCTTCGAGCTTATCTTGCACTTTGCATGAATACCTCAAAGGAAAACGCAGGTGAGGAACTTGAAAAGCACATCTTAAATGGTGGCTCTTTCGATGAAATCTCTGAGGCTATGGCAGAGGCTATAGAGCAATCTGATTTTTTTCGCTCTCTCCAGGAGACAGCAGCAGCGGAGACTCCAGAGGTGGAGAAATCGGCGAAGAATCAGAAATAGCCTTAAAGTGTGCAAAGAAACCTAGTGATTACAGTTCACTACGAGAATATTTCAGTATTGAATTTTTACCCCATTGTTTAGCCATGGGTATAGGGGCGGCAGAGTTCTGGCAACTAAACGTAAGAACTCTACGCCCTTATTTACTAGCTGAAAACATCAAGCGTGAGGAAAAGAACTACTTCCTTTGGCTACAGGGTGCTTATATCTATGACGCAGTGGCAGTAGTTGTTGCCAACGCTATGTCAAAGAAGGGAACTAAGAGGAAAGACTACCTTAAAGAGCCTGTCAGAATTACTCCACTTACAGAGGAAGAAAAGCAGATCAGAGCTGAAAAGGAGCGTAGAAAGATTATCGCTATGTTTGACGCTATGGAAGAAAGTTTTAACGGAAAGGAAACGTGATTATGGCTACAGATAGATTGACCATTGAAGTTGAAGCCAATACCAGTGGTGTTGACAAACTTAATGCGTCCTTAAATAAACTGAATAATCAGCTTAATCGCACTGTTAAAACAGGGGATAACGCAGACACAGGTTTCAAGAAAATCACAAGGGCGGTCAATGGTTTTTCGAGAGCCATAGAGCGTATTGATATAACACCGATTGAACGCCTTGCAAACGCATTAGAAAAGATTGCTGCAGTTAAGTTTACTGGAACAGGTAAGCAGATTGAGAAAGTTGCAAGAGTCGGTGAAAAGATTTCTATACCAGACCCTACTGTTGGCGGTACACCAAAGGAGACAGGCGCCAATGTACCATCACCAACTAAAATGACCGCTTTCGCAAGTGCAACAAAACTTGCTCAGAAATCCGTTGCGACTCTTACAAAGGGGCTTGGACTTTTAGGTAAGGCTGCAAAGAAGGTAATTCATCCAATAAGTTTCCTTATTTCAATCTTTGGAAGAATGATACTGTTTAATGCAGTGTTCCGCTTCCTTATGGTGTTATCTGACGCTGTGAATGTAGGTATCACGAACCTATATCAATATTCTAAGGCGTGGGATAACATTGATTGGATGAAAACCCAAAAGAGCATGGATGATCTGGCCTCAACAGCTCAGATGTTAAAGAACAACTTCGGTGTTACTTTAATGTCCTTGCTCGTAACTGTTAAGCCTATCCTGGACGCTATTGCAGACGCTTTTATGCGCTGTACAAACGCAATAAACTCATTCCTTGCGGCTCTTAACGGAAGTGCAACCTTCACTAAGGCCACAAAACAGGCAAAAGAATGGGGAGAGGCAACAAACAAGGCAGCGCAAGCTACAAAGAACGCAACTGCAGGTATTGATGAATTAAATATCCTGTCACAGAATGGCGGTGGCGGTGGTGCTTCCACACCAGATTACGCTTCCATGTTTGAGGAAGTTGAAATTCCATCAAAAATCAAGGATATGGTTCAATGGTTGCAAGACCATCTTACAGAAATCCTTTACCTTGCAACTATGATTGGTACTACCTTCCTTGCATGGAGAATCATAAGCAACCTTCCACTTGGATTAATTCAGAAATTAGGCTTACTTCTCGCAGTATTAGGCCTTCTTTCGTTAGCCTTCGGAGCTATTGACGCATGGATTAATGGACTTGATTGGAGCAACCTTGCAATGATGGTAGGTGGAACAGCCGCCATGTTCCTTGGTTTATACTTAGCTTTTGGTTTGACCGCAGCGGCAGTAGGACTCCTTGTGGGTGGACTTGTAATGTTGGTTGTTGCATTGCATGAAATCATCACTACAGGCGAGATTTCTAATCAATCATTCGTATTGATGGAAGGAGCAATTGTATCAATCGGAGTTGCCCTTGGTATTCTCACGGGACACCTTGGGGCTGCCTTAGTAGTAGTTGGCGCATTATCCGTAGCATGGGGAGTGCTAGACGCATGGATAAATGGTGTTGATTGGGCAAATGTTATAGCCATGGTGGGCGGTACGATTACTATGTTCGCTGCCTTAACCGTTATTATTAGTCCTCTTGTAGGTGCTATCGCATTATTAGTAGGCGGTATCGCAATGCTTGTTGTAGGTTTGCATGACTGGATTACTACAGGCGAGTTGTCAAATGAAACTTTCGTGCTTCTTGAAGCAGGTATCGTGGCAGTTACTGTTGCTCTTACTATATTGCTTGGGCCTATTGCTCTTGTTGTTGGAGCTGTCGCAGCTCTTGGTCTTGCTTTCTACAAGTTCCACGACCAGATCATAGCATTTTTCACCAACATAAAGGACACAGTAGAAGCAAAACTCAACGCATTGAAGCAGAAGTTCGAGAATTGGAAATCAAAACTTCCTGCAGGCGTACAGTTTGTGCTTAATATGATTATTAACTACTTCAAGGCAAAGTTTGTATTGATTCAAGCGGTATTTACAGCCTTTAAGGTGGCTATAACTTCCATCATGGAAGCACTTTACAAAGATGGAATTAAAGGCGTTGTAAATCTGATTCTGGCAGCAATTGAGACTATGGTTAATGGCGTTGTAAATGGTATCAATACCATGATTGACGCACTCAACTCTTTGAGCTTCGATATCCCAGATTGGGTACCTGGTTTCGGTGGTAAGTCATTCCATTTGAATATTTCTCACATTGGTACTGTATCACTTCCTAGATTAGCAGGTGGCGGTATGGTAGAGGCAGGGCAGTTGTTTATTGCCAATGAGTCAGGCGCAGAGATGATTGGAACTATGGGTGGCAATTCTACTGTTGCCAACAACGAGCAGATTGTTCAAGGTATTCAGAACGGTGTAGCGGTTGCTGTCTCTGAGATTCTTGCACCATACCTGGCTGACATAGCTCAGAGTTCAAGAGAAACAGCAAATAAGGATTTCTCTGTAAACATCGGAGATAGAGATATTGCACAGGCAAACATCAGAGGCCAAAGAAGTTTAGGTCGAACAATCATACAGACAGTATAGAGGTGTAAACTATGGGTGGAAGAACAGATACAAGTTTATTCTTGCGTGTGAGTGGGGTTAATTTCCCCACTCCTGTAAGAGATTATGAGATAGTCCGTTCACAGCTTGTCGATAGTGGCAGAAACGCCAATGGTGTTGTTGTTGGTCAAAAGATTGGTGCTAAACTTTGGAAGATTAACAACCTTCATTGGAAAGGCTTAAACGCTACAACATGGGCAACAATGCAAGCGGCTCTTGAACCATTCTATGTTGAAGTTGACTTCACAGGCGACGACAACGTGAGACACCACTTGTTAATGTACCCTGGAGATTCAACAGCAAAGCCATATTACCTTAATGGTATTCAGTACGATGTGTATGAGAATTGTAAGTTCAATCTCATAGATACTGGCAAGCGTGAGGGCGGTAAGTATTATTAGGAGATAGTTTATGAAGAAAGTATCACAGGCGTACAAGAACGCTATGAACCAGATCATAAGAGAACAGGCATATATCTCCATTGTATTAACAGAGGTAAACCAGTTTGCTCAGAGTGACGCAAGCATTAGCACAACGGGTACTTATTATAGCGACGCATTGACACCGCTTAATGAGGATGAACAGGCTAGTGAGTACGCCACTTTCGAGCAAAACTTTACCCTTGCTGATGGAAAGAGCCTTATTCTGCCTAGAGAAGGACAGGGAATATACAACAAGGTAGGTTTTGTTTCTGACAACCTTCTTGAAGCGGTAACAATATCATTCAGTGTGCCTTACTCACTCAAAGGCTTAACTGTTGATTTTGGAAAGGCTTACCCAACAAAATTGAAAATAACTACTGATATTGATTCTACAGGAGTGATTTACGAAAATGACAGAGAAACTTTCGTAACTGCTCAGACCTTCGGAACAATATCAAGCATTACTATAACCCCACTTGAAATGGTAGGGGGCAATCAGCGACTTAGAATCAAGCGAATCAAGATGGGTGTTGTTCTTACCTATGATAACGAGGTTGTTTCTGAGGCTGAATTATCAGAAGAAATCTCTGGTATATCAGAAAGTGTGCCAGATACACAGTTCAAAGTAACTATTCTCGATGAAAAGAACGAATACAACGTCAATAACGAGGATTCTTTCATTGATTATCTCATTACAGGGCAGATTGTAACCATTTCTTTCGGCGTTGCTCTTGATGACAGCGACGACCCAGAGATTGAGTGGCTGCAGACTCAGAAGTTATATTTAACCGATTGGTCTAGCCAACTTGGTGAGTTTACATTCTCCGCAGCCAATATCTTCGCTGATCTGGACGACACATACACCCTTGGTAATTCAATCCATACAAGAACAGCTTATGACGAGGCAGTAAGTATCTTTACAGACCTTGGTCTTACATCAAGTGACTACGACATAGATGACTACTTGAAGGACATAACACTGACCAACCCTATGCCAGAAGATACACACAAAAACTGCTTGCTTCTACTCTGCAATGCTTGTAGGTGCATTTATTTCCAGGATAGCAACGGAAAAATTCATATACAAGGCAATTTTGCTTTGAATATTGAGCCAGAGGATATTACTTTAACCACAACGGGAGAGGCTGCATATTCAACCCCTGTAAATATCTTGACAGAGGACGCAGTAACAACCCACTATGCAGACTTTACTGAGAATTTTACTTCTGCCGATGGCTCAATGAAGATTTTGCCACGAAACAGTGCAGATTATGACGGAAATACAGGCTATATCTCCAATGAGATTGCTGATTCTGATGGCAATTTTGTGACGAATCCTACTCTAACAATGGAATTACAAGCAGGCTTTGTGTTCTATGGTATTCGTATTTCTTTTGCAGGCAACGTTCCACAGGAACTTACTATTGATACATCATACAACAGCACCCCTGTAGAGTCGTTTACCTTCACTGATCTGGTGAAAGATAATTACCTGTACGCAGATTTTCAGTTATTTGACACACTGACTATCACCATTACAAAGGGTGCTGCTAATTCGAGAGTTCTTGTTGATTATATTGGCCTTGGTAATGTCACAGACTATATGCTTGATAAAGATAACATGACGAGCTTCCTGGTTGGAACCAAAGAAGAAATGAGCAAAGATGTTAGAGTCAAGGTTTACACATACCAGGATGACGGAGAGGGCAACCCAGAGGAAGTAGAGGACGATGTATGGTACACAGAATCCTTGAACTCAACTGGTGTTCACAGGGATGTTAAGAATCCGCTAATTAGTTCACTTGCTATGGCACAGGATTTAGCAGAGTGGTTGGGGGTGTTCTATGATAACAACTTCACTTACGAGGTTGACTACCGAGGCGACCCACGTCTTAATGCTGCGGATATCATCCGTGTAGAGGACGACTACAAGCCTAATCTACAGGTTGCAATAGCAAAGGCTGAATTGAAGTTCAACGGAGCGTTTAGCGGTACTTTACAAATGCACAGAGCAATGAAGAAATAGGGGGTGATTAAATGGCCTGGACGACACCTAAAACCGATTGGGTTGAGAAGGATTATATCAATGTTACAGATTACAACAGATGGCTGAATAACTTAAAGTTTTTGCAAGATTTATGTCAGACAATGTACCCATATACCCAAACAACATTGGGTAATGACCAAACGGAAAGTGATTTTCCGTATGCGGATATGTTGAATGACTTAGAAACTGCGTTGGATGAAATCAATGACGCTTCTTATGACTTAGATATAGGAGAAGCGGAGACATTTTCAGCGAACAGTTTCTATATTGCCTACAATGAATGTAACAGAATTGAAAGTGCAATGTTGGAATTGTACACCTGGCTGAACTCACAGGCTGAGAACGTACCTAAACTTGCTTTTACATTAGGAGATTATAGGGGGATAAGAATATGAGTAATTTACCAGTAAATTACGCTGACGCTGTCTTAGATGGTGATGTAAACGATAAAAGAAGATATAGGTTGATAAATAATGAAGATGGTACTGTTTCGTTTGAAGATGTGACAGAATATACTGTCGTAGGTTCTAATTTTGGTGCAGGGGATATTAACCAGACTAACGCCAAAGTAAATGAGATCAATACTAATTTAGTAGAAGATGTACCTGTTGAATCAGACGCAAGCAGTTCAGAAAATGCTTATACAACAGGCGAACATTTTATACTAAACGGTAAGTATTGCGTTGCAACCGCTGATATAACAATTGGCGACGCTCTTGTAGAAAATACAAACTATGAAGAAGATAGCATGGGTAATGCTATTGAGCAGATAAACACGTCTTTA
>JAEIGA010001343.1_pt1 | contig 38318 bp, 56 predicted proteins | sample 9270691 | NCBI WGS metagenome assembly JAEIGA01 (sample SAMN17057246, study PRJNA624740) | gut metagenome | biome: biome; isolation source: fecal sample | host: Bos grunniens | place: China: Xizang | collected 2019
ATCATTGATGAACTCATGCCGATCATGACGCGCCCCGACATCAAAAAAGAGTGCTATGCCCCGTTGCTTGACCTGCTGGCCCTGGCCCGCGCCGCCCACATTCACGTCATAGCCTGTACACAGTCACCGGTTGCCGCCGTCATCCCGACGCCCATCAAATGCAATTTCGACAGTCGTTTAGCTTTGCGCACAGCGTCGGCGCAGGACAGCCGAAACATTATTGGGGCGAAGGGTTGCGAAATGCTGCCAAACCCCGCAATAGAACACAAAGCGCTCGGTTATTACCGGCGCGGGGCCGACACAACGTTGTATAATTTGCCCCGGATGGATGATAAAGAGCGCCGTCGCATCATTGAACATTGGGAAACCGCCCGCCCCCGCCGCTGCTTGTTTCGCCGGGCGGGTTGACTCCGCCCCGGCAACATGATATAATCAATCATCAATCAATTTTAAGGAGGGTAATACAATGTATAACGAATATCATATCACGATGGATTCATTTGGCCAGGATTGCCCCGCGAATTGGGAACAAATCGCCGCATATCTCAATAGCATTATTGATAGCATGGACGGCATTACCGACGAAAACGGCGAATTGACCCCGGACGGGCGGGAACAGATTGACACACTTTGGGAACAGTATTGTGCGGGCGACTTGCACGGCGCCCCCGCCCCGATAATGGAATAACAGACAACCCGCCCCGGCCCGTGCCGGGGCTTTTTTCATGCCCTCATTACAGCCCGTGGCCGCCCCTGTACAGCCGCCGCGACCCTGGACGTTGACAGCTATACACCCGCGCCCCGATAAACGCTTATATGGCCGTTTACGGGGCTATTATTGTGGGTTGCGCGGGTTATGCTATCCCCGCCGAATGCAACCCGGCAATATAGAACGTCGTATAACGCGCTACAAAGTCCCTATAACTGCGCCAAATTTTACCCTATACCATATAAGGGTAAAGGGGCAAACGCGATAATAAGCCCATTTGCGGGGGTGTATTGACGTTTAATGGGTTGCGGATTGCATATCCGAAACGTGAAACAACCCAAATGGGGTCAAATATAGTTTTAAAAACCATATCACGCCATACCATAAACCAGCATAACACTACTTGCTTGCAGGATTTTTTGCGCTCGTTCCGCCGCCCTGGGGCCTCTGGCCTCCGTTCTGCGCCGTTTTGCGCCGTTTTGCGCAAAAACAGGGCGCGTTCTGCGCCCCGTTCTGCGTTATTCCTGTTCTGCGTCCTCCACAAATTCGGTTTCCACCGTTCTGCCGTCCCCCAGATACCGCTTGGCAATTTCGTCCGCAGACAATTCCTCTTTCTGCTGCCCGGTAGTGATGACAATATCCTGTTGTTCCTTATAGTGGAACATGGATTTCAATAGGAACATGCCGCCCACACTCGCCTTTGGATTGTCCTGAACCTGTTCCACCAACGTCTGCTCGATCACCATGACGGCCCGTTGGATGATAGGCGTCATTTCAGAATAATTCCCGTCCTTCCACTGTTGCAGCGTCTTTCTGCCTATGCCCAGCCATGCCGCAATCCCGATCATGTTCGGCGGCTTGTTGTTGATCTCGCAGAAATCGAAGTATTCATCAATCCGATGCTCCACCTCATGCGGGTTTTTGATGTTGATGGGCGGGAGATTGATGCTCACCCTGGCATTTCTCAGAGATACCCCGTAATACCCATCCGACGATCCGTCCCTCGGTTTCCAATGGTCAGAAATACCTAATTCCTTCTTGGTTTTGTGTGGATTCGCCGCAATCAGGGCCTTGTATTCCTTATCCCGTTCTGCGAGTTTCGCGTCCCATGTGGCCTTGTTTTTCCGTTTCATAGAAGCCGTCCATGGGTCTGTAGAATCGCTCCGTTTGTACTTTTTGGGGCGCTTATGACCCTTGACCTGTTCATACCGCTGTTCTGCGTCAATCTCCTCCTGCGCCCGTTCTGCGCGTTTCTGCGCGTTCTGCTCCCGTCTTGCCTGTTTCTGTTCCTCAGTCCAGGGCGGGTGCCCGCGCTTTCTTGGTGTTTCCTGTTCGCTCATGCTATCCCTCCTTCGGCTTAATGCCCAGCTTCTACGCTGATTGCCTTTTCACTGCACCGCTTTGCGTCTACGAACGCCCGCGACAAATCACCAATCATCTGATGCATGTACCGTTCTTGCAATGGTTCGACTTTATCGGACACAAGGCACGTTTTCAAGTGCAACAGTTCATGAACCAGCGTCTTTTCAAAATCGAACGGCTCAATCTGTTCTCCATATTCTTCCGGGTCAAGAATCTGTATTAGCGCCACTTTAGTTGATTCTTCCCATTCAGTACAACCAGCGACATCGTTCAGCTTCATGTCGTCTGCCTTACAACAAGGTGCAAGCGCAATCCTCCATTCGGAAAGGCCAAGTCGTTTGCGCCATTCTCTTAACAGCACTTCATAATCAAAGTTCGCCACTATCTCGCCTCCTGTTCACGTTCCCACATTTTCAGCGTTCTCCACGCAGTTTTCGACTCGTCTGGCTCACCGTATAGCATTTTCTCATGCAGCCACTCCACCGGCACAGCGTCCACGGCGGGCAACTGTTCAAGTGAATCATGCGCATCTCGATAATTCTTGCTCATCAGTAAGGCATTAAGAGCCGCCGACCTCGAAATCAGGTCAGCCATCGTTCACCCCCCCTCCCACACTCAGGACAGTATTTCGGATAATAGAAAATGCGGTCAAAGTCATCGCCATATCCAAACTTCATCTGTATAACCCCGTTTACCTTGAGCGTCGTTTCAAGCTAGCACAAAGATGGAGCAAACGAGGATGAAACTGCCGGTTCGTTGTATTTCATCCTGCAAATAGGACAATCGTTTTTGTTATCCATTATTTCAGCCCCCTTGCCATCACATTAGCATCAATGATAAAGTATACAAAACGTATCGATTCACATTCCTTTCTGCCACCATACAGCAGCATATAGCCGTCAATGACTGACGCATATTTCGGGTATTGCGCCTTGCTTACCTTGATACGGGTCTTGCTTTCATTTTCAATCAGCATTAATTCCATCGTTCGCCCTCCTGTTCCAACCATTAGCAGCTTCACTAGTCATCCAAATATATGCTGCGCTACTTTGACAGTTAAGGTCATAAGGATTTATTAGTTCTGCGGTATACAAAGGCCCTCTCGCATGACATTTATTGCAAATAACTTTTGCCCCACATTTGATTTTCTTGTCTCCAAATGCGTTTTGTCCTATAAACCTCATATCTTTCAGGCTGATTTTTGCATGACCCCCGCAAAATGGGCACTTTTTCAGTTCCATGGTGTTGCCCTCACAACTTCATCTGTCGGGATAGATGTCCATAAACGCCAATGCTTGTTGTAGCCTTCCCACCACATGTCATCAACAGCTGTCGGTACTGCGAAAGAATCATACACGAATCCATCTTTAATCAACTGAAGTCCAAGAATGTTGGATGAGTGAGACTGCCCAATTACATATCCCGAAGCACTCTTCGCTTCTTCCAGCGTCATCACCCTCGGCTCCTGCGCTTTCAGCAGCGCGAGGGCATCGTAGTGCAATGCTCCTTCGCAGTCCTCAATATCATTGTATGGACATGGTACACGATCACAGCCAAGCCCTTCTGGTTGCCCGGACATGCAACATTCCAGTCCCTTGATGACCTTCTCCCTGTCCGTCATCCTCTCGTCCCCTTCGCGTAATATTTTGACCGTTGCTTGACATTCTTCTCGCGGTATTCCATGCGATTGACTGATTCCTCTATCGTGAAATTATCTTTGTACCGATTGCGTAGTTTGTCGATGTTGGCCCTCGCTACGTCCTCCAGGCTCCAACCATATGCGTCGCACAATTCAGCCAGCATCCACAGGCAATCCCCGATTTCCAACCTCAACTCGGTCTCGTCCAACGGGTGCCCCTGATGGATTTTCTGATGCAGCCCCAGTACTTCGCCCACTTCGCTGCTCAACCCGAAAAGCGCGTGTTCACGCAGCGCCCACAAGGGTAGGTCTTTCCTCTGCGTCTTTCGTGCTTCAAATTGGTAATCGTTGAAATCGATAAGTCATTCCTCCTTCGCGCTTCTGCCGCAGCTTTCGATCTCATGGCAAACGCCCCCGTGATACTGGCACATGGGCACCAACAGTCCTTCCAATTCGGGCATCTTCTCCAACGCTTCCAGACACATCATCTGTACCACCCGGCGCGTCAAATACGCGGCCTTGTTGCACAGCCGCTTGTTGGCAATGGTCATGAATTCCTCGGCGTTGCAATACAGGATCATGTCCACCGGCGTGTTCCGTGGCGCTTCGTCGCCGTTTATCCTATCCTGCCTGTCGTTGCGTAAGCTGGACACAAACGGCACAGCATGAACATGGCGGCACAGGTGGACAGAGATATTGCTCGGAATGTCCTCAATCAAAAATGCGAAGTTCAGCACCCGAATCGGGCTATGCCGCGCCTTCAAGCAGTCATGCACCAACTTTTCAGACGGTCCATTTTTCGGCTCCGAAGCATCGCCCATTGTAATCCGAACTGCCCGCTTGAACAGCATCCGCTCTCGCGCTTCCGGCCAATATATGCAAGTCACATTCATCAGAATGTCCCCCTCTTGATTTTTTGCTTGATATTGTATTTTTGGTATGTCTCTCGCGCTTTGATCCTGCAATCCTCGCACAAAGATACCCCTTGAACAACCTGGTTTCTTCCGCACCACAGGCAAAGTCCGTTTGCCCGAAGTCGTTCCCGTCGTGCCTGTTCTCGCGCTCGTTGAATACTTTTATCTGGGTCTGTACGCATTGCCCAATCGCGCTGTTTTTTGTAGCAGTTTTTACAGGTGACATGCCCCGGTTCTGCCCAAGTTCTCGCGCATTTTGTGCAAATTCCATGCTCTTTCAGCCAATAGTAGCGCTCCCGGTCAGCCTTTTTATGGGCTTCTTTGGCGTATTCAGACATCGCCATTGAGTTCACCCCGCATCAGGATTCGCCCCAATTTTTTATAGGCACCATCAGCATCACCGTTTCGCACCTGTTCTCGCAATGTCAAAAGCTGCTGCTTGTTGATAAATCCGTTCAGATACGAGGATCGCAATTCCTTGTAGATACCGCGATTGACAAGGTAGTGCCTCGCCTGTTCCGGTACAGGGCCAAGATCGGTGTAGTCCTTGGGCCGGATGCTGTCACGGTTGATTCGTCGGTACATCGTTACGCCTCCCTGTTGATTTCGCTCAGATAATCATATATCTCGTACACAATTACCCAGAATAGCCCCCACAGCCCCAGAATGGCCCCGTGAAGCCGTCCGTGGCTTGCGGGTATAGTCATAGTCGCCCGCGCCTTCGCGGTCATGCAGGCGTAATCCTGCGCCGTCTTGGTGTTGTTGACAGCTACACGCAGCAAGGACCGTTGGACACGCTGTTGATGTATCTCCCGCTTGACCACCTGTATGCTGTCGGCATCCAGGGCCCGCTCCATGCCGTCTGCGATTGCTCCGGCGATTTGCTGGTCACCGTACAGCTTGATTACAACGCCACGCTGCATATCACGCCTCCATTTTCATCTTTGCGCCACACCGGCTGCAATACACCTTGTCATGAGGGGGCTTGTGGCAGATTTTGCCGCACTGGTCGCACTTCCACCGGGGCTTGTTTTCCTCATCCGTGATGTACTTCCATACGCCGAACTTCGCTTCTTTGTTCATCTCTGGCCCACCTGCCTTTTCGTTTTTGCCCGTTTTGCATTGATCTCAATGGTTCGCTTGGTGTGCGCGTCCGCGTCTGCCGTGATCTGCGCCGCCGCACGTTCAGCGTCACGCACGGCCTTCCATTCGGGATAGCCATAGGGACACAACGCTGTCTGACAGCCCGGATGCCGGAACCGGCATTGATAACACGGCGCGTTCTTCATAGCTTCCTCCGGGCATATTCGGCCAAAAGCAGCGCTTCCGCTTTCCCGTCGCTGTCGGTCTTGCACCGCTCCGTCCGCTTCAAATCCAGTTCCGGAAACAGATGCTTACAGGTGATTATGGACGCCTGTTTATCCTTTCCGATCAAGGAAAATTCCTTCTTCCATTTCGCTGGTGGGACAAGCTGATAGGGGATTCCCAGTGCGGAAAGCACGCCCTCGATGTACCCCGCCGATTTGCCAAAGTTGAACATGGACACAGTTCCCTGTCCGGGCCTTGCGCCGACCTTTTCCACGGCGGCGACGATTTTCACGCCATTCGCAAGATTTTTAATGCCGCGCATTTCACATATAAACATTTCATCATCCCAAGGAAAAGCGCGAACATCCGTTGCATACACAATTTTGTCATCATCAATCACGGCATACCCGCCCTTGGCTCCGGGGTCAACTCCCACATAGATCATTCCTCGTCCCCTCCAAGCGCCTGCCCCAAAAGCGCCAGCAGCCCCAGCACCACGCCGCAGCACAGCAGGAACACCAGCACGGCAAAAAACGCCTTAATTCCAAATGCTGCTCCAACAGTAACCCATTCTGCAAATGTCATTTCACGTACCTCCTGTTTATCGCTTTCCACTTCTGTTCCAAATATTCCATCACGGCAGGGCCTACCGTCAGGGCCAACGGATGGTTGCCGTTTTTATTTCCTAATGCGGCCAAAGTCTCGGCAGCTTTCGCCCACCATTCTTCTGCATTACCAGGGGGCGGTTGGTTGAACTCGTTCAAGAATTTATAGCAGTCCGTCATCACGGCTTTTTCCCTATCCGTCAACGCGCTTCAACCCCTTCCTGCTTACATATTCAAACTTTTTTGATTTGTACTTTTTCACTGTAGTCTCAGAAACGCCCAACGCATCGGCCAACATTACGGGACTTGCTACGCCGTCAACAGCATATAGATCAAAGAACTGTTCAATCTTCTCATCATCAATTCGCTTTGGTCTGCCACCATTGCCGCCATCCTTCACAGGTTGGCGTTTCAACTCTCCTTCGCGTTCCTCCTCATGCAGCGGATAGCGGAACCAAATGCGCTTCGGGATAATGTTCGGGAACTCCCGCAAACTGCTCTCAATCTGCCATGCCGTGTCCGTGTTCGCGTCCATGTAATCGTCGGGCGGTTCGATTTCCAACATATCCAACTGCGCGTCAGGGTCACGGGCAAACACGCCGCTTCCACTGGCCCTGTCCATTGCCCGTTTGAATCCCTGCGCTCCTTTGGAATGGTGGTGGCAGTAAATTACGGAACAATGTAGGAGGTTCGCTATCTTATCAAACTCGTTGCAGAATGCACCCATATCCGAAGCGTTGTTCTCGTCGCCCATCAGCACCTTGTAGATGGGGTCAACCAATATCACGTCCAGGTTGAAATCCTTGCACTTCGCCGTGATCTTCGGGACCATCTCATTCAGCGGCATCGCGTGTCCACGGAGATTCCAAATCATCAAATCATCGCTGTGGGAACAGTCAACCCCGTGATACTGTTGCAATGCTGCCCGAATGTCCATGAATCGGTGGATGCAGCTTGCCGAATCAATCTCAAAGTTGATGTACAGCACCCGCGACTTCCTGCACTGGAACCCAATCCACTTCCCACCGTTCGCCAGCGCAACCGCCAACTCCATCAGGAAGAACGATTTACCCGCCTTGGAAGGGCCTGAAATCAGCATCTTGTGTCCCTTGCGGAGAATCCCCTCGATCAGCACATCGGCCAGCGGGGGCGGGTCGATCAACGCCTCGGACAGCGGCACAATGTCCGGCCAATCGTCCGTGTTGCTGTCGTTGTATCTTATCCATGCTTCCCAATTCGCGCACCCGACATTGGTATCAATCAACGTCTGCTTGTTGCCGCCCCTGATGCAGCCGGGAAGCCGTGACAGCCGGGAGGGGTTCTTGTTCTGCATGTCCACCACCATGCCTTTGTTGGCAAGTATGGTGTACAACATTTCCACCCTGTCCCTGTACTCGACGGCATTGGCAGCGTCAATATGGACGATAGCGTGGATGCTCTTCCCGCCGCTTGTGACCATCGCGGCAATCGGGAGGTTTAGTCTGCGGTACATCCTGTACTGCGCGTCCAGGGGCATCGTGTCGCTTTCCACCAACGCGAACCTGTACGCCGCCACATTGGAGTTGTTCACGCCCTCGCCGTTGACGGGGTTGAACCGAATCCACGCCCCCGCCTCGGTGCTGTAGTCGCCTATCGTCGCCCCTATATCGTCAGGGTGCTTCTCCAACGCTTTCAGCACGTCCGCGCACGTTTTCCAGTAACAACCCTTGCCAGCGGGCTTCCACTTCCCGTCCTCGTCCTGCTTGGCCTCTGTCACCCAAGAGATGTATTCGTCGGGCTGGAACAGGGCTTGCAGATACCGTCTGAAATCCTCTACGGGGTTCCACTCGGCCTTCGGCTTGTCAGCCGTGTCCCCGTCGTATTCGATGATCCCGTCCCACTCCAATGTCTCGTCGTTGCCGTCGTAGGTTCTCCACCCGGCGTCCTTCGCCAGCTTGAAGATATAGGCTTGTGTGATGGGCTGTGAGGAACCGTTGAAACTGTCCCACTTCTTTTCACAGCCATTGGGCGTGTAACGTCTACTGTCTTTCGCGCTCCACTTGTCCCATACCTCACAGCACATGCCCGCTTCCTTGATCGCCATGCCAACCTGAATCCATTCGGTATAGTTGAGGGTGGAGCAGTCGATATATTCAAGGGCCTGTTCGATGTCGGTCACATCTCCACCCCCTTCTGCCTGTATATCCTCATCCGCTTCTTCCACATCCCGACCATGATCCCGATGTTCTTATCCACAAAGTCGATGCACACGGGCTTGGCCTTGCTCTCAAACTTCCGCGCTATCCGCCCCAAACTCTGGATGATAACCGCTTCATCTTTCTGCGGCGTGGTCAGGAACAGGCGTTCCAAGCGGGGAATATCCATGCCCTCTTTCGCCAGCGTATAGGTTGCAAACAGATACTTCTTCTCCCCCGTCCGCATCTGCTCTATCGCCGCTTCACGCTCGGCCTTGCCCTTCTTGCTGGTCATCCTGCCGCTTATCATCACGGCATCGGCCCTTATATCATCAGGCAGCATATCCATCAGGGTTTCCAAATGACTGAGCCTGTCGGAGAGTATCAGGCAACTATGACCATAGTTCTTAATCAACTCATCGACGATAAGTCCATTCCTTCCTGAATCCGCGCACAGACCATTCACCAGCCGCGCCCACACAATGCCCCCGTCATCTTTGGCAGCATCCTCCGGCATCACCGCGTCGGTCTGCACTGTACACACGCTCACAGGCTCTACAAGGGCTTCTACAGCCGTTTCCGGGACAGTGTAGATAACTCGCCCCAACAGCGCGAACGTCGCCCGTATAAGCCCGTCTGCGCGATGTACTGTCGCACTCAGTCCATACTTGTGTCCACACGCCAGACTGTTCAGTACCTTCTCAAACATGGCAACCCCCGTCGCGGAACAGCATACCCGGTGGCACTCGTCGCAAATGATGACGCCCCAAGTGTCGCGGTATTCCCGCAAGTCCATCTTGGACATTGTTTGAACTGTGGCGAAGGTGATACCGCTGCCGATGTCTACCTTGCCCTCGGTGATGGTTCCCATCAGTTCGGGGTTCATGTACCGCTCTGCCCGTTCCTTGCTTTGGTTCAACAGGTCTTTGGTGTGCGTCAGCCACAATGCCTTGACGCCGTACCGCTGGATCAGCGCAAGTCCCATCTGCGTCTTGCCGCACCCGGCAGGAGCTTGGAGTATGCCGTAGCGTCTGTCAAAAGCCGCCTGTACCGCATCTGCCTGATAATCGTATAGCGGTATGGAATCTCCGTACTCAACGTGTTCAGCCTCCCTGAAAACTACTTGCACATCATCCAGCAGATGCCGCACTTCCCGGAATACCCCGAACGGAAGTTTCAATGTCAGTACATCATTCCGCAGACAAGCATCAGGCCAACAATTATCATTTGTGGTGCCTGGGCATCCGTGGCAGCGAGATATTCTACCTTGCCGCCACAGTTTGATGCTTTCAGGTGTCTTACCCGTCCACAACCCCATGCGCTCTTTCTTGTAGTAGTCAGGGTTGGGGAGGGTCAAATGGTTTTTACACCATTTGACTAACTCCTCTGACGGCTCCACAACCCTGATGGTGCTGCCGACATACGTTACCACGGCATATCCTCATCCTTTACTTCCTTGAACCCGCTGAACTGATTCATCTTGTCCGGGTCGTAATCATAATACTGATCGATTTGGTTGTAAGTCTGCCCGTTGTGTTCGTGGTTGCCGAACTTCGCCAGCCCCTTCTTGCCAACAGCCGCCTGGAAGTTCATCCGCAGTTTTTCCCCATGCTTCTTCATGCCGAGGCAGCGGAAGAATCCGCTCAACTTCCATTCGAAGCTCTTGCACAGGTACAGCCGTTCGCGGAACGTCGCTTCGCCCTTCGGCACGTCGATGGTTCCCGTCACCAGGGCCATGTTACAGGCGGGAATCTTGCCGCCGCTGGACAGGTTGCCGGGGTAATTCTGCCGCTCCACCTTGGTCACGGTGAAGGAATAGTCGCCGGGTTGCACCGTGACGTATTCTTTACCATCGGATTCAATCTCACTGTCCCAATCAAAGACTTCGTTCTCAAAATCTGCCATTTATTCTTCCTCCTTGTTCATGCCGTAGTATTCCCGAATGGTGTCATCCACCATCAACAGATCGTTGTCAATCTCGTTCTCGCTGAACATCCCCAACGGCGTTTTCACCGTGTCGAACCCGCTGTTGTGGGTGATGAATGTGTACTTGCCATCCTTCACATGGGTTTTCAGAACGATGGTGAACAGCCCTTCCAACGTCACATACTGGTCAATCATCCGGCCAATGGTCTTTGCCTTTTCATTGCCCACCTGATCCCGCTCGATGTGGGACATGAAATACACGATGGTTCCGTCAGGGGTATCGTTCAACGCCGTTTGGATCAACCTCCAGTGGGCGTTTGCCATTTCATTGTACTTGTCGTACCCCTTCTCCAATGACCGCCTCATGAACGCATTGACCATCAAATACTGCGAATCGTCAATGACAATGGACGGGGTTTTCACGGACTTCAACGCCGCCGTGATCTTCATATAGTCATCGGTATTCAGCATCCGAATGTCACTCTTGAACGGTAGCGGTTTCTTCGACACATTGACGATACTGAACCGGTCTGCTGTGCAGTTTCGCATTGAAGCACTCTTGCCGGTTCCACTTTCGCCAATTACCAGAACCAACACATTTATGGTAATTCCTCCCTTCGCAAACCAACCGAATTCTCGATAATTCATATTCATAGGTGGTGGTTTCTAACCACCTATGAATGAATGAATTATGCAATCTTGCAAATTGAAAATACTATAACTACTTAAGGGTTTTTTCCAGTTTTGGAACCCCCAAATTTGCAAGTTCGGCACTTCAATCCTGCAAATTTTCATCTTCCTCCTCTTCCGGTTTCTCGTCATCCTCCCTAAAATTATGCTCGTATTTTTCATACGGGCACACCGCCGCTGGACAGTGGTAACAGTCCCCGAAAATGTCACAGTAGTGCATGTCCATTACTCTGCATCTTCTTCCGATACACTGGAACTGAACAGCAGCTTCGGCACTTCACGCAAGTATATGTACTTGTCAGACTCCATCAACAGCCGTTCAATAATGTCCAGCTTAGCCTTGGCAGCTATCAGTCGCGCATACTCATGCCGGGGAACCTTGACATAGGTAATGACCTGTTCTTCCTTCTTTGGCTCGTCGTTCAGCAGCCCGGTAAACGTGAAACACTTTTCTCCCATTGTCATCCTCCTATCTAAACCGTATGCCCATTTCCTGCTTGAACTCGGCCCCGTCGAATACCTCTCCCGTGGCCTTGTGTTCTCGGATCATCGCCGCCTTGTCAATCTTGTCAGGCTGCTTCACATGGAACCGTTCGGGAACTTTGTCCGGGTCTGTCACATCACAACTCATAGGGTTCTGCTGCAATGCCCATTTCCCAATGCTTGTCTGTATCGTCGGGGTGTTCGTCAGCTTCATCGCGTCCAACATGGCGTTCTTCAACCTCTCAATAAGGTTCTCGCCAGCAGTCGCCTTCTTCGTCAGCCGCTTCGCCTCGGCCTTGTACCCGTCTACGTCGCTTTGAACATTCTTGATAACCTTGACGTAATTCTCGGCCTTTTCCGTCAGTTCGCCGTGAATGTCCACCAATGACTGTAGTATCTCGGCGGCTTCTTCCTCATTCTGCGCGTTCGCGTAGGCGTCCATGAACCCTGCATACTCCGCGCTCAACTCATACAGGCTTGCCATTCCGTCCTCCCTTCCTGTTCGGCACGACATACTCAAACAACGTGTCCTCAATCGCTCCCAACACCCGCACCGCATGGGTGATAATGTTGTCCTTCGCCCAAACCATCTGCAACTCATTCAGCGCGTCATGAAGGTAGACATAGGCCATCTTCAAGTGTGCGCTGTCCTGCATGGCCCGCTTGGTGCTATACCTCTGTTGAGTATCTTGCATACTGATACCCCCTCTTTGGCGAGTTACCGTCCTTCAACATGACATGTGCGGCCTTGGCCCATTCCTGCATATCGCCCTGATCCGTGAAACTCAATTCACATTTGCGGGGCCAGTCGGGCGGTTGCACTCGGTACAATTTACCGTCCTTGAACCACTTTGCGAACTTAACTCGCGTTCCCACTCTTACACCTTCCTTCCAACCAATTCAGGAACCCAAGTCTCGGAATCTTTGTTCTCGTCCCGATTACCGCCACATTGAACCCCAACCGTTCAGGGTGCAGCCGCGCCGTCAGGCGAACATCTTGCGGGTCACATCCGAGTATCGGTGCTATCTGCGCCGGGGTCAGAAAGTCCTTCGGACAGTTCCTTATTTCGTTTAGAGTCATAAAGCAATTCCTCCATTTTTGCCAAATAAGCGTCTGTTGCTTCTTTTACGTTCCTGCCCTTACGTTCCCAAATTTCGTTATGATTGTAGTAGTACCATCTGACCTTTGCTTTGGCAGCGTCGATGTCTTGTGTTGTATCACTAACATCATGGGAACAGACAAATAATGCAGCTTTACGTCCACTCGCGGTAATCGCATCTATGGTTCGCTTTAGTGCTTTCTTTTGTCCCTCAGGCATTGATGCTTCACCGTATTTGAACTCATAAAAGATGAATATTTCATCCCGTCGTTCAAAGAAACCATCAATGTCCGTTGGTGTTATGTTCCCAAACCTCATGCCGCTAAAATCAATTATCTGCCGCGCCCTGTCTCGGAATTGGATCTTACCTCGGTTTTCTTCCGTATAAGTCATACTATGCTGGCAAGCCATCCTTTATTTTTAAATTCATTGGAAAAGGCGCTGGCATTGTCACCGAAGTATAAAATCGCTTGTCCCTGTAGTGGCGCTCCCGTCTTTCCGTCCGGCATATAGAACTTGACACGACTTTTGGGGAAACACACCATCGTGGCTTTATCAACCAGTTTGTTGAACCATTCCGTTTCAGTAGCATTATTCACAAGCACTATGGCCTGTTCAATGTTCGGAAGTTCTGAAACCAGTTTGTCCACGAACTGTCCTATCAATTCAGAAGCGTATGGTGGATTCATCCATACCCGTCCACCCCACGGCTTGTCCAGTCCGTTTGTCTTTGCCGTGTAGTAGGTATTGGCTTTGACAACCTCCTGGGCTACTTCGGATGTAGCAGGGTCTAAGTCAATGCCGCCCATCGTCTTTCGCGCCGCTTCGATAATGTCAGCCGGGGTGTACCACTCATTATTGCCACTGTTGAAGGAAACATGGGGCTTGTGTTGTTCGGACGGTTCTACTGCTGTCTTTGCGTGTTCGTAGAATGTACCGTCACCATCGTAGGTAGTTAGTAAATCGTTCAGTGATGGTTTTTCGGGAATCAGACTGGAAAGTACCGGATGTTCTACCGTCAATTCGTCAAGTGCGTACAGTGCTGATTTCACATCATCATCTGTTACCGCATCTTCTTCCCAATCATCATTGTCGCCCATCTCTTGAAACAGCCTGTCAACTTCATCATCTGTTACGGGTGTTGATTTGCGATCCACCTGTCGCGGGTATTGCTTGCCATCTGCGCCTGTTGTTGTATCAAGGTGAGGAATTTCCTCACCTGCTTCTAAGAAATCGCGTCTTGAAGCAACCGTTTTATTGTCAACGCCTAATTCTCTCCCGATCTGTCTATCTGACTTTTCAGGGTTTTCTCGCAAGGCATCATCAATTATGTGTTTGCGTTGTTCTCTCGACAACTGCCTCCGCGCCATGTTTAGCTTGCGGGCGTGTGTTCGCTTTTCGGCCTCCGTCATGCCCTTCCGAATCACGGTAGGAAAGTCGGTAATGCCCAACTCCGCGCAAATCTGCAATCGGTGATGGCCGTCCAGAACATTCCCGTGTTCGTCATACTCAATCGGCACCATCACGCCGCGCTGTTCGATGTCGCTTTTAAGTTCAGCGTATTCGTCTGCTGTCAGCGGCGGCATTACCTGATACATCGTATCGTTCATTATCGCCCTCCTGATATTGCTTTAAGTACTATTGCCGTAGGCAATATCGTTGTCAAAAAAAAGTTCCTGTACAGTCTTATTGTAGTAGTTGGCAAGGATGATTTTGTTGTCGTCATCGGGGATTCTTCGCCCTAATTCATACATACAAATGGTTGACCACCCAAGCCCTGTTTCATTCGCAACCGTCTGAATTGTGCGTTCCCCACGCAATTCTCGCAGCCTTTGTCCAATCTGATCTCTGTTCAATTTAACACCCCCTTCCTTGTTATTGCTTTTTGCAATATTGATTATATCACCCTTTGCAATAGAAAGCAAGCACTATTTGCAATATCTATATAATTGTAACAACTCTTAACAAATATTGCATATTATCGCTTTGCGTGATATAATAATCCAAAGGAGGGATGAACATGACACGTTCTGAAATAGTTGGGGCAAATATTTATCAACTAAGAACATCTTTGGGCTTATCACAAGTTGAATTTGCCGACTTGATTGGCCGTTCTCAAACAATGGTTTCTATGTATGAAAAGGGCCTAAGACTACCGTCAACTAAAATACTGGCACAAATCGGGAAAGTTCTCGGTTGTACTTTTGATTCTCTCTACTTTTCAGATGAAGAAAGAAATAGGAATAAATCAGATGAACCATATCCCGATGATCCTTTCAATGTAGAAGGATTCACAAACGAGGAATACCGTCTGATAGACGCTTATCGTAACGCACAACCTGAAATTCGTCGCGCTGCATTACAATTACTTGAAATGAACCCCGCTCAGAAAAAAGCAAACCTCGCCTAACCAACCACGGCAATATCACAGAAATCAGGTGGGAATAATGGGGAGCAGAAAGCGCGGAAACGGTCAGGGAACCGTCTATCGCAGAGGGCGAACATGGACAGCCCGTGTTGTTGTCGGTTGGAAAGTCGCGGATGATGGTCATGCTATACCCGTCTATCGCACCAAGGGTGGGTTTCCTCGGAAGAAGGACGCACTGGACTACATACCCACACTCAAACAGGAAAAGCCCAAGGCCAAGGCCCCCAAGCTGATCGACTATTGGACTACCTACCATGACGGAGAGTTTCAACAGTTGTCTAAATCCAAGCAGACAGCCTACAGCGGCGCGTGGAATAAGCTGACTCTCATCCACTATCGTCCCGTTGACCAACTCACCGTCGCAGAAATTCGTGACAACGTGTCACGGGTCGCCAACACCTACTATACCGTCCGCGACTGTAAGACTGTCCTCACCCGCCTGTTTGAACTCGCGGGAGCAGATGGTTGGTGCAACAAAGACCTCCCGTCCTATATCGTACTACCAAAGTTGGAAGAAAAGGAAAGGCAAGTGTTCGCTGATACAGAACAGTATAACCTCTGGAAACTCTATGAATCGGGTGACCTCCGCGCCGCCATCCCACTGTTGATGATCTATACCGGCATGATGCCGGGGGAAATGCAGCGCTTGAATGTGGAGAACATCGACATTGACAACCGCAAGATAACGGGCATAGGCATAAAAACCAAAGTACGCAAGGAAAGCCCCGTGTTCCTGCCAAACGACATCCTGCCCGTCGTGGAGGACTTGATTGCCAACGCTCAACCATCGGGGTATCTCTGGCCCCGCAATGAAAACAGGTGGTATGCTGACTATTACGCCGCACTTGAAACCGCAGGATGCCGCCGCTTGGAACCATACTGTTGCAGACATACCACGGCCACCCGCCTTGCTATCACCGAGAACATAGCCCCGCAGACCATTCGCCGCATGATGCGCTGGTCCACAACCAAGATGTTGGATCGCTACGCCCACCCAGACGAGGCCGATGTATTGGAAGCGGCAGACACAATAAAGCGCGAATAACTTGTTATTAGTAATGTTATTAGTAGCACTCAATTTTCCAACATTTTTTGCCACTTTTCAATTCTCAACACAAAAAAGAAAAAGCCCCGAAAACTCCGTGTTTTCAGGGCTTTTGGCGGAGAAGGAGGGATTTGAACCCTCGCGGCAGTTATCCCACCCTACTCCCTTAGCAGGGGTGTACTATGATTGCTAAAACCCCTGTATTTACAGGGGTATTGACGATTTTGAAACGCCACTTGTTATTAGTACGTTATTAGTAAATCAGGTATTGGGCGGCTCCTGCTTGTTGTACTGCGCCGTCGAAATCCCCAGCAGCGCACCAAGCAGAGTGCAAACAACGGCGCTTGTCTTGGCTACTTCCTCAGCATAAGGCCAATGCCATACCGCACTGAGGCCGACGTAGGCGGTAGTGCAGGCGGGAATCAGCACGAGGGTACACCATTTTAGGATCGTATAGATGGTATCACTGAGAACGAACATACTTATTTCCTCCTTATCAGGTATTCGTCGATTTCTGTCATACTGGCGTTCAGTTTGTCGTTGGAGTTGCCGTTTATCTCATGGGACAGCAGCGCACGTACCCCGCGCAGCATGATGGTCGATTGCTCCCCCATGTCCTGCATCCGGCTCTCCATTGCGTCCAATCTGTCCTTATCCTTCGCCAGCAGTTCGTCGTGACGGTCCACCCGTTCGGTCAACTTGGTCACGGGCGACTCGCGGAGTCGCTTCTCCTCGCGGTGGTTTTTCCATGCGGTCATGATCGTGTTGTACGCCCCCGCCAGCAGCAGGATTACGACGAGGGCAGTCAGAAACTTGTCGTAGGTCAGTTCAGCCATAAGCATCATCCTTTCAAGTCCGCCAATATAGAGTCAGCCGAGGCCATCACCCCGCCGAACGCCCCCAGCCCCGACCCGGCCAGGCCGATCAGGGCCACGATGATCGAATTGTCCACCGGTCTCGAGTCCCCGTTATTCCTCGGGCGACTCCGGCTCCGGTTCAGGCGTTTCCTTGACGTAGCACTTGCGCTCGATCACACCGTGCTCCAGCGTGCCCCATTCGATGGCGTCCACGTCGAAGGGGTTCTCCTCGCCGTCGCAGGCGTTGGCGCAGTAGAGGTGATACTGCCGCTCCATCTGGCGGCGGTCGCCGTAGCGGTTGTTGACGGTCTGAGGTTCGCCGTTGAGGATGGATTTGCGCTGTGCGTAGTAAGTCATGTGTTATCGCTCCTTTCAATATGCGCGTTGTCCGTAGATTTGAATGCGGGTTCCGGCAGGTTCAACATCGTTTGTATTCAGATAGATGTGCTGGATATTTTTGAAATCAAATTTTACGCCCGAACTATCTTTATTTTGCCATGACATCGGTCCACTTGTCGTTGAAGCTCTCGAGAATACCGCAATAGCCATTGGGCCGTCCCTGAGAATGTATATAAACTTAGCGTACACCGATGTTTGAGTAATATATTTTGAGGTTTCCGAATTCAGCGTAACGCCACTACTATCCTCGCATATATAGCGAGCATATCCAGTAGATGTCGTCGCAAGATTTGCGGCATAATACACTCGTATATATACGCCCAGCAGATCATAAGGAGTTCCGTTGTCATCTGCGGTCAGGTCAAATCGCCCTTCTTCTGTCAGCGTTATATCGTTCAACAACTCCCACGGCGGCTCATATATTCCCAGCATCTTCTGTATGGCCACCTTCGCCGCGTCCGTGTACGTGCCGACAGGATTGGAGGAGGAGGCCATATCGGAGCCTGCGGCCTTGGCGAGGCCGTAGAAGGTGGATTCGTGCTGAATACTCGGTACAATCGGTGTATAGTTCGCAGTTGCTGCTTTAATTTGCGCAGTCGTTGCTTTTATAGTATATATTTCGCCATTAAGGGGATTTACAGTAATACCCATCCCACCCGGTTTAAAAACTCCAAGATTGGTACCGGTTGCAATTGGCACATTCGCTACGCCATTATCAAGGATGCTCGTCCCGTTGACCTGTACATCCTGCACCGGGACGTCCACCTCTGCCGCGATGTCCTCTTTGTCCTGCTGGGTCAGCACATAGTCCTCGCCGTCCATCACGTTAAACGTGTGCGCCCCGTCCGCGCCGGTAATAGTCACCTGATGCCCGCCCGTGATGTCGGTCACTGAGATGGTCGGGGAAACGCCGTCCGCACCAGCGGGGCCGGTTGCACCGGTAGCACCGGTTGCCCCGGCAGGTCCCGCAGGGCCGGTCTCGCCCGTCAAACCGCGCTCACCCTGAGGGCCTCGTTCACCCCGCTCACCCTGCGGTCCCGTCGCGCCCGTCTCACCGCGCTCGCCCTGCGGCCCGCGCTCACCCTGCTCCCCACGCGGGATGCCGAACATCAGCGTCACCGCGCCCGTCTCAGGGTCAACGCTCTTCGTCACATCTGCATCCGACCCTGCCGCCAGCGTTTCGGCCTCCACGCCCATGTCCTGAACGCTCTCAGCGGCCTCCTGCGCCGCCTCCACCCCCGCGTTCAGCGCGGCGATGGCCTGATCGATCAAGCCCTGCTGCTGCGGCGTCGGCTCGTCCTCCGTGGGCCTCGGCCTCGCCACCACGGGAATGACCACGGCGTACACCGTCTCACCGTCATCTTCGCCCGCGTGCAGGAACACCCACGCATACACGGCCTGTCCCGTGGTCAGGTATTCGTCCGGGATGTCCACACCGTCAGCATTGCCGACCATTGTCTTTGCTTCTCCGCCTACACCCTGATTGGAAAAATGCACCGTGTAGGCGTCCGGCAGATCAAGGCCAGCGAATTGCAGCACCTGGCCGTAGTCCCACTGGTACAGCGCTCGCGTCCGCACCACCTTCGACGCCCCGAAGGCGGCGGTCACCGTATTCGTCGACATATTCCACTCACCATCCCTATGAATAATATCGCCATGCAGGCCAGCGCCCAGGGGTGGGCGGCGCAGAGCATCAAATCTGCCCGCGCCACCGCCGCCTGGATCATGCGCGTCGCGTCCATATCACTCCACCACCCGGCTGTACTTCCCGGACACCCAGGCGTTTTCGCCCTTGAACTCGATCAGGTTCCATCCCGTGTCGCTGGTCTGCCCCTGATAGATGTACTTGTCGCCCTTGTGGGCCACGCCCAGCTTCCTTGCGCCGGTGTTGGGGGCCGTCCGGGCGTAGCAGTTCCCGCCGACGATCTCCACCCATCGGGGCCGCGCCACGGGCCTGTCGTGCTCGTCCAGCGCCTTCTCCAGGGCTTCGCGGGTGGCTGCGTCGTACACGCCGGTCTCCTTCAAGCCGTTGGCCCGCTGGAACGCCTCCAGCGCCAGCTCGGTGCAGTCTCCGAACTCGCCGTCCGCGCCCCAGGAACCGCAGTCGAAGCCCAGCTTAATCAAACTTTCCTGCAATTCCTTCACGTCCGCGCCCACGTCGCCATTCCTGAGTTCCCGGTCGCCCTCCGGCTCGGAGGGCCGGGCATCGTCGTAGCAGATCATGGCGTCCGGCAACATGCCCCACTTCGTCCACGGCCCGTCCGCAACCTTGCGCCGCTGGCAGTCGTAGTCGAAGCCCTTCATCTCCACGGTGTAGCCGCCGCCGACGTACACGCCGATATGCCCGGATTTCCACACCACCAGGCCGGGGATGTCGGGAATGGTTTTAATCGGCCCGGTCTTTTTGCAGTAGGAAATCATGCCGTTGGCCGACTTGTCCGGGCAGTGGTTCGTGCCGTACTTCGGGTCGGTGTCATACCTGCCGCCCGTCCAGAAGAACGACTTGATCATGCCCACGCAATCGGCGCAGCGCCGCCCCTGTTGGATGTCCTTCATGTAGCCGCTGGCGCGGCCCTCGGTGTAGTGGCTCGGGTACTGCTTCCGCTTGCTCTCGTACTTGGACATCGTGCACTTGTTGCCATAAGTGCCATACCAGTAGGCCCAGTGATCCTTGTGCCGGTATATCTCCTCGCAGTATTCCGCCAACTGCCTGCCGGTCAACATGGGGGCTTCACCTCCGCTTTCGTTCCTTCCCGTGAAAAACGCCATCGGCTTCGTGCCCATCGACATGTCCAGGTCCACGTTGCCGTCGATGCCGCTCACCCTGCCCGCGCTGGTGTACTGCCACAGGTCGCACGGATAATCGGGCGGCGTCTGGGGCTGACCGTCGTTGGAACCGTATCTCGGAATCCACACATAGGCATACCGCCCGTAGTCCAGCGCCCAGCTTTTGTACAGGTGATGCCCGATGTACACCGCCACGCGGATGTCCTGCCCGATGTAGTGCCGAAGCCCCGCCTCAAACGCCTCGCAGACCGCCCGCGCCCTGTCGGCCTTGATGCCGCTGTATTCCGCGTCGATGACGTAGAACAGCGGCCTTGTGCCTGCACAGGCATCGGCCATCACCTTGGCCTCCGTCCGCGCCGCCGCCTCGTCTCCGGCCTTGATGTAGTGATAGGCGTGATAGGGAACGCCGTACCGGGTGCAGCCCGCCACGTATTCGTCGTAGCGGGCGTCCTTGTTCACGCCGACGCTTGACCGCAGTATGGCGAAATCAAGGTCGGCAAAGACTTTGCCCCAGTCGATTTCACCCTGATATTTGGACACGTCGATAATCATGTCATTCCTCCACTTCCTGCACCATCCGGTTATAGCACTGCTTGTCGATGGTATCACCGAACGGGCTGACGATCATTGCGGTATGCACCGGCAAAGCACTAAGCGCCGCCGCCGACAGCACTGTGTGGTATTTGTTTTGTGCCGCCCAGTAATCTTCGTAGGTCGTAGAAATGGTGGCCACCGTCCCGCTGTCACTCCTCTGAAGCTCGATTACAATATAATCCTGCACAGGTCATTCCTCCTTAAATCACCGTACCGCTGTACTGGTATACTGTTCCCGGCGTTACCGCCGAACTGGTGATTACGCAAATAAATCCATACAGGTTTTGCCCGTTAGCCCTTGCAACCAAAAACCGGTACGAACCCGAAGTATCAAATTTGGTCATTATCCCATATGCTGCCAATTCTACTTTCCCATCGGTCAAAATACTCATTACCGCACCGGGCACATAGACCGCAACAGTTGTTTGCACAACAAGGTCACTAATTTTGTTATAAATCAATGCTGCCGTTGTATCTGTAGCCACAAACTTTATGTGTTGAGCAGCGCCGATGTCACCCGGTACGAGATTTGCAAGCCCTTGCTCTATGTGATTAAGCGCCGCTGGTGTAATCGGAGTGCCGCCCTCCTCTCCGGATTGCCAACCACCGGGATAATAAGGTGTGTAAGCCATATTTTGTCCTCCTTTTACGTCCCTGATGTTTGAGTTGCCGCCCGTCGTGTAGCGGATTTCGGATAGACCAACGCGGCCTGCATCGCGCTCACAGTGCTTTGCAAGGTCGTCATGGCGTCCTGCAACGCCGCGATTTGAGCCGAGTAAAACCCACCGTTAATCTGACCGGTTTCAAAATCGATTGCGAATCCGCTGATGACTAATTCACCGTTATTGGGGTACAGGTCATCCTCCGGAAACAGCGTAGCGGACGGATAGATCATGACAATCTGTTCCGTTCGATAGTCCGCGCTGTGAATGATGCCGGATTCGATGTCCGACGCGGAGAGGTTTTTGATTCGTACCAACGCCGCGTTCAGTTCTCCGAGGTTCATGTAGGTAGCATTGATATACAGCTGCCCGTTCAGCAGCACCAGCCCCTGGGCCGCGCCATTGTCCGTCAGGCGGTTGAATATATCCTCCTGCGTCAGCGAATCGTCGATGTTTTCCTCAACACGCTCCATCGCCTCGGTCATTAACTGCGCCTGTTCCTTGGTCATGCCCACAGGAGCTTGCAGCTTATTGATGGCCTCCGTCATGCCCTTGGATTCAAGCGCCGTACTGCCGTTCAATCCAAAGGCCACATTCGTCAACACAGAGTCATGGTCATTGCCGTCCTTGTCCGTGAATACCACCGCGTCCATCGGCCACAGATACGGCGCATTGATAGTTGCCGCCGTGAAGGGCCGATAGGTAAACCCGTTCACCGCCGTGTCGATGGCGGGCAGCACCGTGGCAATCAGTGGTCCCGCAAGGCTGTTCCCGGTCAAGTCAATGGCGTAATCATCCGTACCTTCCACGATTTCAATGCCGCTTGAATTGGTATACACCACGCCGGTCAGCGTCAGGTCGTTTTCGTACAAATCGCTGTTGTAGCGGTTGTCCGGGGTGCTGATATAGCCCGTAATATTGTCATACCACGTAAACCGTAACTGTCCGTTCCAATCAAACCATGCGTTGGTCGCCATGATGCCCGCGCACCACTGAATGATGTTCCGATAGGTGATGACACCGTTCGCACTCGGCAGCGCGTCAATGCTCACAGACGCATTGGGCAACCCGGAAATGCTCTGCGCCAGCGTCACCCCGCAAAGCGTACACGCCTGCCCCACCAACCCCGCAACCGTCGCGGGAAACGTCAGCGCCGTGGCGTCCACCGCAATGTCAAACTTCGTCATCCGGTCAAGGCATGTCAGGGAGATGGTTGCCATTCGGCGCGGCTGAACGTCCGGGGTGAACAGACCGCAAGGCACATAGGTTATTGTGGGAGTGGATTGTGACCAGTCCGCAATGCCGACCTCAACGTTTAATTCCGCGCCTTCAAACTCAATATCGTCGTATTTCCCGTTTCCGTTGTACAGCTTTAGCGACATCTGCGCCGCAATCGCCGTTCCAACCTCCAGCTTTTCGCCGTTGCAGCAGTATCGGTCAACCTGAAATGAATCAGCAATTACATCATTGTCAGTGATGAGAATGGACGCGCTGTTTTTGTCGGTTCCTGTGATCCGCAGCACTTTGGTCTGCTCGGCCTCAAACAGCGCCTTGACCGCCTCGGTAATTTGGTACATTCCATCACCACCTTATCGCTCAATGATATTGAAGCTGACCGTCCATGCGTCGATGCGTACATTGTATGCGCTGGCCCCCTGGTCGCCACTGTAAAACGTCTTGGTGACGTACCCGTTCACCAGCGGGTCAAGACAGTTGACCTCAACATATTCCGGCGCAAACGCTGTCAATACTGCGTTGGCAGTGGCAATGTCCACATTCTGCCATTCCAGTTCCAGTTTGCGTTTGCGGGTAATGCGGTCCTTGTGCATCAACCCGGATTCGCACCGTCCTGCGTCCGAATCGCTGATGTCGTTGATCGTCCAGTCGTATTTAGACGGGCAGGGGATTGCCACCCCGTCCACCGTCTTGATCGGATTATAGGCTTGGTTCGGCAATCTCTGTCACCTCCATGTCAAGTCGTTACCGGCGCGATGGTCATACCGGCCCTACGGTTCTGTCGTAACTGCGCTTTATTCATGCTGGCAGCGGTGACTTCCGTCGTGAACTCCTTCGCGGCAATCTCCCGCATCAGCGCCAGCTTTTCGCGGTCTCTCTGTTCGCTGCCGGACAAGGCATCCGTGAAGGCGTCGTACATGGCGCGGTACATCATCTCATAGTCCGCTTCGTCATCATTGTCGCCGCCATTGTACATCGTCGCGGCAATCTTCACGCCACTCATTGCGGCTCGAACGGCGCTGTACATCGTCGCGGCAAGTTGGCTCTGGTTCAGCACTTCCGTCCTGCCCCCGACATGCCCCACTAACTCAGGCCCAGCCTCCCCCGCCAAGAACATGCTACCGTGGGCATTGGTCGTGCCATTGGCATATTGTGGAATATTTCGCCATACGCCATTGGAAAAAATACCACCTAAAGCGCGTCCTGCGCCGCCGCCACTGGTTTGACCACCGCCCCCACTGGGACTGCCCGATTGATTTACCTTTACGTTTGCGGTAAGGTTGCTTTTTGCACTATCCCAACTCTTTTTAAATGCGCTCCATGCGCCTGAACCGGTAGGACTAATAGTGGCAGTAATCGTTATGGACAAATCATCCAAACCAAGATATTTCTTCCAACCGCTTGCCATCCAACCTTTGCTCTTGGTAAGCGTAACTTTTATATCCCGGCTCATGTCATCCAAGCCAAGATATTTCTTCCAACCGCTTGCCATCCAACCTTTGCTCTTGGTAAGCGTAACTTTTATATCCCGGCTCATGTCATTCAAGCCAAGGTATTTCTTCCATCCACTTGTCATCCAACCTTTGCTCTTGACGAGTGTAACTTTTATCTCCCGACTCATGTCATTCAAGCCAAGGTATTTCTTCCATCCACTTGTCATCCAACCTTTGCTCTTGGAAAGAATTGCAGTAATCGTTACAGACAAACTTTTTAATCCAAGATATTTTTGCCACCCACTTGTCATCCAACCTTTGCTCTTGGAAAGAATTGCAGTAATCGTTACAGACAAACTATCCAAACCAAGATATTTCTTCCATCCGCTTGTCATCCAACCTTTGCTCTTGGAAAGAATTGCAGTAATCGTTACAGACAAACTATCCAAACCAAGATATTTCTTCCATCCGCTTGTCATCCAGCCTTTACTTTTGACAAGTGTAGCCTCAATCGTGATACCAAGATTATCCAACCCCAAATATGTCTTCCACCCACTCGCCATCCACCCTTTGCTCTTGACAAGCGTAGCTTCAATCGTAACACCAAGATTGTCTAACCCAAGATAGGTTTGCCAACCACTCGCCATCCATCCCTTACTCTTGATAAGGGTTGCATCAATCGTGACGCCAAGATTGTCTAACCCCAAATAGGTTTGCCACCCGCTTGCCATCCATCCCTTGCTTTTAATAAGCGTTGCGGTGATTGTAATATCTTCATCCTTTAAATCATTTAATGCGCTCCAATCGCCTTTTTCCACATCAACTTTGATTTTGCCATCGGGAATGTCAATATGGTCTGGAATGTCTATGCCAGGATTATTGTCATCTTTTGGCCCAAACAACCATTTGATCCAATCGGGAATATTGAAACTGACCAACCAACCCAAAAAATCTTTGATTTTATCTATTAACCAAGAAATTAGTTTGAATCCACCAACAAGAGCAGTTCCCGTAAGCAACCATTTCAACCAATCGGGCAAGCCTTCTGTTATATCTGATATTTTTTTCCAAATACCCTCTAATGGTTTTTCAACAAAAGAAATACCTTCAATTCCACCGTCGCCACCGACTCCACCAGTGCCACTGCCACCAGTGCCGCCGCCTGTATTTCCACCAGCGGAAGAAATTGCCGATTGTAACTTATTTATTTCATCGAAGCCGAGAATTGACCTCATTGCTTTTTCAGCATCCGATGCATTACTTGCCACATCACTGAGTCCATTCGCAACGGCATTGACTCCGTTTGCAACAGCATTTACCCCGTTTGCTACTGCGCCTGCGCCCCTTACGGCCATTGTGTATGTATCTTGTCCATTAATTGCAGCAATAGCAATATTAAATGCGTTTATCATTTGAATAAGCAAATTAATAACGCCATTTATAGCCGGGGCTAATGATTCTACAAGGGGTGCAGCCAAAGTGCCCAATGAACCCTTTAACAGATTCACAGATGAGTTTATACTGTCTATATTTGCAGCGAAACTACCCCCAACTGATTTGCTCCAAGAATAAACAGCACTATACCCTTCCTTAAAGGCTGATGTAATCTCTTTTATGATTGTCCTGATGAAACGATAATACGCAACACGCTTCAAAGCTTCCCAAAAACTTGAAACCCCAGCCGTACCACGCCTTGCCGCCTTACCGGCATCCTCGGCAGCACGACCAAAACTACGGGTATGCTTCTCTGCATTGTCCGCCTGCGTTCCTGCCTTTTCTGTAACTGTACTCGCGTCCTTTACACCAGCGGCCAAATCGCGCATACCGCCGCCAGCCCGGGTAGCGGCCCCACGCAGGACGCCAGCCGAAGAAGCAAGGCGGTTAAGCGCACTTGCAGCACTTTCAGCACTCGCCGTAACCTGTATCTCAAGATTATCAATCGTCGCCATTGCCGTTCACCTCCTGCTTCTTCGCGGCTTCTCTACGTCGTTTCATTTCCCGTTCACTGTCCGCGTTCATCTTCGCCAGATAGCGCTCGTAGTTTTCCTTATCCCGCCGTTCCTGCTGTTCACGCGCTTCTTCTTCGGTTATCGGCCACGGCTCATCGGGATAATGGCCTGGCTTCGCATCCTTCACGAACGGCTTGACAACGGGCGCTGCACACATGATGGCGCTGAATACATACGCGCCTTGCCGCCAACGCGCCCATTCTTCCCGTTTACGTTTGATCTCAAATGCTTCACGGTAGGCTTTTGCCAACCATGCGGGGCCTTGCCAGTATTCTTCATAGGACATTCCCATTGCCATATAGAACGGGAACATCCGTATGAAGAACTCTGCAAGCGTTATCGGTTCGGACGGCTCTACATAGTCGCCGTCCAACTGATTCCGTTTCCCTCGTCACCCTTGTCCTCGATCAGCGAATTATAGGTTTCGGCAACCATTCCTCGCAGCGTACTCAACAGCTTTTCCTTGTCGTTCATTGCGTCGAGAATCTCCTCGATGACCCGGCTGCTGGTCTTGCGATGGTTCTTGTAGAAAGCACCTGCCCACAGCATGTCCAGTTCGATCAACGGGGTCGAACCGCTCTCACCGGGCTTGAATCCCGCCGCTTCCATACGCTTCACGGCTTCTCGGTTATACTCCAGGCAGTAATGATTGCCCTTGTAGTCGAAAGTAATGCAATTCGCTTCTTTGATGTCAGACATGATCTTATTCTCCTTAAACCATTATTTTTAAAAAATGGGCGGGAGGACTGCTCCCGCCCTTACCGATCATCAGGCGCTAACGGTGCTGTCATCCACGAAGGGCTGGGTCATGGTCAGGGTGATGGTCATATTACGCACGGTATTAGCGTCGCCGCCGTTCCAGTAGACATCCAGGAAGCCCTTGCCCGCGAACTTGCCATCATGCCCGTCAGGGTTACCACTAACGTCCGCGCCGAACCACTCGGCCACGTCCTGCTCAACGCCCTTCAAGGACTTGATGAGCCTGTAGGTGGCCAGGGAGTAGTTGCAGGTGTACTGCTTCTGCGGATTGTCCTGCAAGCCCTCAATGTACTTTTTGACAGTATCGCTCTGGGTAGTAACCTCTAACTGATCCGGCGCCGTTGCTTCGTCCGGATCCGTTTTGAAGGGGGTGAGGTTCGTCCAGGTGGTAGACACCTTGTACATCAGAAAACTGTACTTGGTAGAAATCGGGGTGGTAGAAGCCGCCATTGTCATTACCTCCTATAAATCGTATGATCTTCGCTCACGGTAGCAACCCAACGCCCCGTCATGCGATAGATCGTCGCGTCGTTCATGTTCTGTACGGGGTTCAGGAACGTCCGGGAAAAGCCCATCTGCGCAAACTGGTCATCCACCAGTGCAATGATCTCCTTTGCCTGTACCTTCTTCCCCGTATTCTTGTTGCTGAAAACGTCTACTTGGTACATCACATCTGCAAAATTCTCGATGTTCGCGCTGTCCCGTCCGCGCAGATGAACGATGTTGTCCTGCTCTACGATGAACACAGCGGGAAACTTCGGCGGTTTTCTGACGTATTCCGGGGCGACATAGATATTACTTGCGCCATATTCATTGCGCAGCGCGGTTGCCACAGTCGTAAAGACCTGAGACTCAATGTCAATCACGAACTGAACACCTCCCGCGCTATCTGCTCAATGTCTCTTGAAACACTTTGTACAGCCCTGTAGAGGGGCATTGACGCCGGAGTGCCGTGGGTTAAATGGAGTTTCCCATCTTCACCCATATAGCCCCAAACCTCTTTTTTGCCCTGTCCAAAGCCATAACTGCCGATAGTGAATCCCAACGCAGCACCCAACGGGTTAGGGGAACTTCCAACAGCCCCGTTGTAATACACGCCAGCGCCGAACTCCATAAACACAGCGTCCGTACCGTTGGCAATCACCAGCGTGATGTTGCCGTTGTCCTCAACAACCACATCCACGCTGCCTGTGATTGCACCTTCCCAAAGGTCATCCTCTGCCACGGCGGTATTAAACACCGCACTTGCGTCCTTCGCTATGAAGTAGGCGACGCGCTCCCGCAGTTCATCCATCTTGCGCTTCACCCAATCGGCATAGTCCCTGATCTCATTCACCGCCGCGTCTATGCTTGCGGGATTGAAGATGTCAATGGTTATCGTCCGGCTCATGCGCTGACACCGCCCGAAACCTTACCGCTTGTTACGCTGACTTTCGTTATCGCTATTACTGTGCTGCCGAAATTCGGCAATCCCCGACCGACGCGATGCACGATGTAGTCCCACGGAGTTACGATCTCGCCGTCAGCGTTGACTTTCAATGCTCCATTCGCGTCGAGTTCGGGTTTCGTATCTATCCACAGCACCGCGTATTCGTCAATCGGGGTGTCCCTGTCGCCTGTGACAATCACCTTGTCATATCGGTCATCGTCACCGAATTGCCTTGTCACGACATCGCCCTTCGCAGGTGAAATGTTGCCGCTGGTCTGAACAGGGTTGCCATAGCTTGCAGATGTCCCGATCTGATTACCGTACTCATCGTACTGTTCGACAGTCGAATCATACAGCGCATACCAGAACGGCTGTTTGTTCCTAAAACACGTCCTGCTCATGGCGCATCACACCTTTGCGTAGGCAATGACATTCTGCCTGATGTACCGGGTCATATCTGTGAAATCAAAGTGCCGATGTATGCCGTTTTCGATGGAAACGCTCTGTCCTTCAAGGCCGCGCTGGGTGAAGCCGTTCACCACGGCATATACCTGAGTCATTTCATAGGCGGGAGGTACATCATCGGGCATATCGTCCACGTTGTACGAAAACCGCCATTGCAGGATTTCAGTCTTGGCCAGGGCCAAATAAGACATAATGGTATTATCATCGGGGGCATCTGCGCCCATAATGGTTTTTACCATGTCCAGCTTTTCTTCAACGGTCATTCTCGGCACTTCCTTCCTTGCGGTCTACGATCAGCCGCTAACCACAGCGGGGGCAGAAACGTAGATGCCGTTCTTCTTCTGGTTCTTCACCCACGCGCCGTGATACTCGCGGAAGTCGTACATCCACGCCTGGGCCTGCTGATTCTCACGGGGGGAGAACACACGCGGGGAGGCCATCTTCACAGCCTGCATCACAGCGGAGGGATGCACGATCATGTAGTTAATGGTCGCGCCAGACGCAGTGTAGCCGCCAGCATCGTCATGCGCAGAAGCCGCGCTCTTGGTAGCGGCGGTGTTGAAGCGGCCGGACGGGACGGTGATGACGCGCATATCGTTGTAAATCTCCACGTTATAGTCGATGTCTCGGTCGGCGTTCTCGATCATGCGAGTAATGCCGCCCTTAATCAGCTTATAGGTGGTGGGGTTCACAAACAGAATACGGCCCTCATACGGCACTTCCAGGTCATCCAGCGCAGCGATCGCATCGTCGATAGACGCGATAGTAGCGGAAGAAGTGGACAGGGTTTCGGTCTGCTTGTTGCCACTCGCAGCGCCATCGGCGTAGGTAGCGAAGCGCAGAAGGTCGCGTTCGGGGACAACCTTAGTGCGCATAAACTCGCCAGCCAGAGTGCCGAACGCCATACCCATGCTCTCGTTGTTGTCCTCAACGTCCACAAGGAACTGACGGCCCCTGTCCCACTGGGGCGCATACGCACGCCAGGAGGAGGTCACGTCGCCACGGACGAAACCGCCGTTGCGGTCATAGTCGGCAAGGCCAACCATGTCAGTCTCGAACAGATAGAAGGTGTGATACTCGTCAGACCAGCGGACGCGATCCTGGACGGTATCAAGGATAGCGGTCTTAGAAGCGGCCTTGTAAATCTCGTCCAGAATAGGGAGATAGCGCGAGGCCAGACCAATGCTATTAGCGATAGCAGGAGAAACGGTAGTCGCCATTTATATCATTCCTTTCATCGGTGTAGTGGCGCTCCCATCCAACGCCGCATCTGATTCATGTCAAAATCATCAGTAGTGTTCTTCGTAGGCGGTACACCCGTGGATAGGCCGGGTTGCCTATTCAGTGCTTCGTTGTTAAGGCGCGTCTTAGTCGCCTCTACAAACGCTTTAAGAGCATCAAACACGGCGTTCATGTCGCCATCAGCCATAGCGTTTGCGGCTTGCGCGGCGGTTTCGGTGTCGAATCCGATTTCCAACGCCTTGTTGGTATAATCGGTAACAGCCTTTTCCTTGCGCAGCGTTTCCAGTTCTTCCCGCATTTTCTGTTCCTGCTCGGAACGTTCCGCAGCTTCGCGCTCTGCTGCACTCTGTTTTTCGCGCAACTGCCGCTTGTATTCAGCAGCTTCGCTGTTCGCTTTGGAAAGCGCGGCTTTCAGCTTGTCAACCTCTGAGTTGACGGACTTTTCGTTCTTCGCGGGTTCGGTCTTTACGGTTTCGGTCTGCTCCACATCTGGGGCAGCATCCGTGGTCGTGGTGACAACATTCTGCTCGTCCATGTTCTTTGTCTCCTTTGCGTTTAGCGAGGCGGTTCACTCCGCACGATTTTCTGTTTGTTATCCCGGTTGTCTCCGGGTTGCGTTTTAAAGACTTCACTGTCTTATGTGAATGGCTACTCGTAAGTTAGCCAACACAAACAATTACAATCCTGTTCGGGCACTCCCCATTCGCCTGGGTACAATGTGCGTTCGCCACCTGGCGCGTAGAAATATCCATCCAACGGCGCCGATACACCATCCAGCCAAATGTGGTCATCCCGGCTGGTGTCCAGCATCATGCAATGCCAGACTTTCTTGGTCTTTCCTGCGGCTCTTGCAGCATCATAAGCGGCAGCGTTCGCGTCCCTATGGGCTTCGGTTGACGCAATACGCGCTATGTCGTACAGCGTCCCGCCATTATCGTAGTAATCCCAAACTCGATCTTCCCATGTCTTTCCGTCAATGCGCTTATAAAGCGTGTCGTTGACCATTTCCAACGGCGGAGGTTCAACCCCAACGCTATCCACACCCATTGCATAGGACAACAGAAACAGGTCAAGTAACTCGTCTATGATGTCCTCTGCGTCTTGTTTTGATTTGATCTTGCCGGTTCCGGGCTGTCCGTCTGATCCATCATCAAAGTGGACCTTTAGCCGTTCTTCCATTGCATTGATCTCGTCAATCGGGAGAATCGTCACGGTATATCACCACTCAATCGCTACAAGCCCCATGTCTGCCAGCTTTTCAGCGCGTTCCCACGTCACTTCGTGGATGTCGCCAATATACTGATCTTTGTTGAGTTCAATGTCGAAGTAATGCTTGATTGCCTTAACTTCGACCGTCGATTTCCTGTCTCTCTCATACTGTGCCTTACCCTTGGCAAGCACTGTCTCGTAGTGACTTTCTCGCGGTTCGACCTTGAATTTCGGAACACCCTTGTAAATCTTGTCGACAGGAATCTCACTCATGTCGAACGGAAGGATAAAGCCAGTTTTGCCATTGATAACGCCCTGTTCCTCGGCAACAGGCAGTTCGGTACAGATAACCGGCGTACCAACGCTTAACGCCTCCACGATGCTGTAAGAATAACCCTCTGTATCGGAAAGCTGAACAAGATAGTCAGCATCCGCAATGAAGTCCAATACATCGTGCCTCGGCTCCATCAGCGAAACGTTCTTGTTCGGGAACGTCTGCCGACTGTCAGTGAATACCAGCCAGTGGAACGGTATCTTCGCTTCGTCTAATGCCTCTGCAAGCCGTACCATCCGTACAAACCCCTTTTCAGGGGTTAGGCGGGTTGCGCTTACCAGCTTCAACACCTTGCGCGGCTTCTTCACCGTGTACGGGTTGTACATCGTTACAATGTCTTTCGCCCAATCATAGTGTTCACGGATTCCGTTCGTTGTATTGTCCGCAACGCCGAATCTGTCCGTAATACGTTCATCCATACACGGATTCAGATGGCGGCAGATGTAATCAGCATGGAATGTCTGGATAATCCGCTTTGCCTTGACGTGTTCAATGATTTCGTGACCATAGCCGAATATGAACGTATCACACTCTATTTCGTCACCTTCACGGTATCGAATCACCCGGCAAGTCTCGGCAATCTTTTTCATCATCCCCGCGTCGCCATTCTGGAATATTACGGTGATGTCATATTTCTTGCCGTACATCAACCCGAACTCATAGCAAAAGGTTTCAATCCCGCCTATAACATTGAAGTTCGGGAAGTACAACACATTCTTTAGCCGAAGCGTCCTCATGGAAGAATCCCCTTAATCCGTAGGTCTGTCAGACTTCCCTCTCGGGGATAGTTGTAGTGATAGGCAGGAACGCGGGTGTATACCGTTACAGGGTTCCTTTTCATAATGTCTACGGCGAAGTAGCCATCGTCACCGGCGCGTATTTCCTCGGGGAACGTCAGACCATCTATGAACTCCCGGCGAATGAACCGCGCTATCTGAGCGCAGAACACATGCCCGTTATCCTCGGTAATGTCATAAATGTCGCCGCTGTTCACGATTAGGTTCATGACGTACACATCAGCGTCGCCAAGACCGTCTATAAGCCCGCTATAAGCATCTGTAGCCGCGTAATCGTCGCTGTCGTGGAAATGGACGTACTCTCCGCAAGCGGCCTCTAACAGCCTGTTCTTCGTGTATGCAACGCCACGATTTTTGCCGTTTGAATATATCTGCAAATTAAGACCTGGATGCTCAATGTGATAGGCGAGAAGATTTGCCAACGTACTATCCGTCGAACCATCGTCACGCACCAGCACTTCCACATCGTTGCGTCGCGGTAGGTGATCTAATGCCTTAATGACCAGTTCTTCCTGGTTGTAAACGGGAATCAGCACAGACAGTTTCATATCTCGCCACGCGCTTTCTTGTGGCACAGAGAATTGACATTCTCCATCCACAGGTAGTTGTAGAACACGCTGTTATCGTGACGGTGCTTCGATTCATCGGTCAGCACTTGTTTGAGCCACACCTGATCACACCCGGTTTTCAAGGTTTCGTCGAACTTCACGCCGCCGATGAAACTCTTACGGAACGTATAGGCCCATACGGCGCAGTTGACCATCAATATGCCATTGTTCTGGTATGCGGCTTCTTTGGAACCGTCGCATAACCAGTCGTATGACACCCAGTCATACCCCGCATTGATGTTCCCAAAGATGACGGACAGGCAGTTGCCAAATATCTCATCGTCAGCGTCAAGGAACTGGATGTACTCGCCCTTCGCCATTTTCAGCAAGGCGTTCCTGGCGTTGCCCTCGCCGCCGTTCTTCTGCCGTTTGTAGCGGACGTTTGGGTATTCCTTCACCCAGCGAATATCCTCGTCGCTGCCGTCATCAATGACAATGATCTCAACGTCTGGATGCTCGGTAATCTGCACCTTTAGCTGTTCCAACAGCCCGCGCAGACGTTTTCCTGGGTTATACGCCGGTATCAGGATGGATAGTGTCATTTTCATACCGCGCCGCCCGTTTCATTCTCACCGTTGTCGCTGTCCCGTTCGATGATCTCAGCTTCACCCTGCCCGTTGGTCTGCTGCTCAACCTCGTCAACCTTGTCCGGGTCGCCCCAAACCATTTTCAGGTATTTGTCGCTCATCTTCATGTCGGCCACCGGGTCATTGGAAATGCCAGACTTGTAAGCTGCCAGTTCAGGATGCAGACCGCTTGCCAGCATCGTATTGAACGCCTGGGCCTTCGACTGGATGTTCGCGGTTTCATTCCGCACAAGATTCAGCTCAAAATCATTCAGGGCAATGTCCAGTAGTCCCCGCTGCTGCAATATCTTGACCAATATCCTGTCAAACTGCTTGTTACTCTCTTTGAACAGGTCACCGCAGTTGCGGGCGGCACAGTCAGCCTGATACCATCCGTCACGGGCCAAAACTGCGGCTCCGGTGTCCGAAGTAGATGTCCCGCCCTTGGTGGAACTCGGCATAGCGCATATCCGAAGAACCTGTTCATACAGGTTGTCCACCAACACTTGGGTCTGCGTCTGGTCAAGCTGCTCACTGAATATCTTCAACTCGGCCTTGTTTTCACCGATGGATTTCAGTTCAATCAGGCCCTTGTCCCGAACGTCGCGGGAGGACTTGCCCTCCGGCAATTCGCAGTTCACCAACACCAACAGACTTTGTATGAACTGCTCAATGCCGTCTGCCCGGTTCGACTGGATATTATTGATCTCGTCCAACAGGGGCAACACCGCTTCAAACGCGCCCATGTTCACGCTGTTGTAACGGTATTCGATAATGGGTATCAGTCCAAGCGCGTTCGGCTCAACGTTGTCCACAGAGACAGCCGTCGTGATATAGTCGTGGTTGACCTGGGTGGTCAGCATCTTGCCCGTCGCAGTTCCCGTCAGGTGATATACGCTATCCTTCGTGAACACGTCGAACTTCGCCACGCCGTCAGAAACCACGAAATTCACGCCCATAACAGGCTCGTTGCCGGGTCGCAACGAATACACCACGAAAGCGGATCGCGGGTCTAAGGCGTAACAGTGAATCGGGGTGTCGGGGTCGTTATCCCTGTCAGGCTCCACGTACAGAACGCCCTTGCCGACTGTGTGGAACCAATTCACAACCTTATCGTCAGCCACTTGCTTGTAGCTTCGGTAAAGGAACTCGTTCAGCTTGTCCACCTTGTCCTGTACGCCCTCGCGCCGCGCCGTATAGAAAGCAGGCTGTGTCAGGAAATAGCCGTTCTTGAAGGCGACAATCTCCTCCGCGTGGTTTTCCTGAACAATGTTCAGAATTTCAGGCCGAACTTCCTTATGCCGGTTCAAAATCGGCTGAATATTGCGCCGATACCAGTACAGGAAGTCCTCTTGGAGCAAATTCTGAATGTGATACGGCAGCGCCGTGTTCAACTCCTCAACCACGTTCTCGGCGGTGATGTTGTCGGAGGAAGCGTAAATATCCAAACGCCCAAACAGGTCGTTGGATATGACAGCCATGTTCTCGTTATCAGCCATACGCAAACCTCCAAAAAATCAAAGACCCCGATGCTTTTACACATCGGAGCCTTCTCCGCTTCCCCGCTTGCCGTCAAGCGTGGGGTTGTTTGTTATTCCACAACCAGCCGCTTCTTCCTCACGGTCTTGATGTTCAGCGTTCCGTCAGGTTTGCGGTATATCTCAACCTCAAACCCCTTTGCCAACCATTCATTGATGGCCGCAACCTCTTTCTCAGTCAGCATAAGCGCCTCCATAGTCCTATCTAAGCCTATACTAACATAAACATTGACATTTGTCAAGTGATTTTGCTTGACAAAACTACATTTTTTTGCTGAAAGTTCGGTATATTCCGAACATTAGACGCATGTACACACTATATTGTTCGGTTTTAGAACGGCCTTTTCACGATCTATTCGGTCTTATGCCTTTTCCTTCAACCGGAACGGACAGCGCTTCGTCCTCTGACCAACCGAATTTCAAAATGCGAGTTCTAACCGTCGCATAGTTCATACCAACGTCTTTGCATCTCTGCAAAAGCGATACCCTATCCCTATCTGACGGTGTATTCAACGCCCGATCAATATCCCACCCGCGCTTATATATCCTGTCATGCACAGTATCATAGCTGACAACAGCATTTTCAGCCAAGTCCTGCAACCGTACATTTTCGCCATGATACTCTACCCAAAGCGTTTCTCGCGTATTCTTACGCTGTTCTTCCATCGTAGCCCATTTGCAATTTTCTGGGCAGTAGTTCCCGTTTACGTCCACGCGCTCAATAGTCAATTCATCGGTGTACCCATGTGACAACGCCCATTCAGCAAAATTATCAAAGTTCAGCCATTCGGGGACAATCGTGATCCCGCGCCCACCGTAATCCTTGTACCTCAGATCATTCGGACGCAAACACCGTCTTTTCATGCCGTTCCAAATTCTCCACAACCGCTTATGTTCATCAATCCTGTGCTGATACCGAGGCGGTTTCTTGCCCCTATTCGGACGCTCAGTCATATTCACTCACCGCCTTTAGCACCGTAGTCCTGATAAACACGCTGACGGGTAGTCCCTGCTTCTCTGCCTCGGCCTTGATCTTGTCCAACTGTTCCTTGGTGAAGAACACCGCAACCCTCTCTGTGAACGTAGAAACTTTGGGTGCCATAACAATACACTTCCTTTCGTGTACCATTATAGCACCCTACAATGTATATGTCAAGCGTTTTAGATGTGTCTTTAATGTGAATTAGAAGGGACGCTTTACTATCTCGACCTTGTTCAGCGCAAATGATTGTATGTACTCAGCCAGCATCGCAAGAGCATCAACCGTGTCATCGTATTTGTTCTTGCCGCCCAGGGTATACCCCGTCACAAATTGCATGAATCGCTTGTACTCACGATCAGACTTGTATACCGAATCATCCTTGAACAGAAAGTTCTTCAAGCAAAACGGCGAATTGACCAAAATCTTTGTTTCCTTGTTCGCCGTAGTATATTTGGTGGTCAATTTGGCGCGTCCACCCTGATCCTTGACCATCTGTTGCACCTTTTCAGCGACACGCCCACCGGCTTGATTGCTTTCAAACCTTGCTAACTGAACACGATGCTCCACAAGCGCATTCGCCAACCTTGGCTCTACAACATTCGGACTACTGTTATCGCATATCACGGCATGGATATAAAAATCAGGGCCGTATTGATAAGCGATTGGCATAACGCAGTAGTCAGAACCTTTGTCCTTCGGGTCACAGGCCGCTATGATTGCATCAGGTTCGTCATCCGGCAATTCAAAATACCTGCGTAATTCATCTGCCGGGTAGAGAAGCCCAGTTCTTTCGATAGGCTCCCCCATGTACAACGCTCTCCAATTCGCGTCCTCCATAATCTCGCGCTGTTCGTGATAAAACTGCGTTGTAAATCCAACGTTGTACGGGTAATCAAAATTACTTTCATCGTTTTCATCCAATGCCGGGACATTGATAAACATTGCCCGTTCATTCTCACCATATTCTTCTTCAAGTCTACCCACAATGTCTACCCGCGACCAGCGAGTGCTAATGTGTAACTCTTTACAACGACCTATTTTTCTTTGGCGAAGATCGGTATTATAGATTTCCCAAAGTTTATCCAACCTGTCCTTGGACATTGCCACCTCAATGCCGCTCACCAAGTCATCACAGTACAAAAGTGTCTGCGCCCTGTACAGACCGGCGTTGCCTGTCCCTATTGACGTGAACTCCAATGTCTCAAACCTTTTCCGCTTCCCCAAGTCTATCCGGCAGTCCTTCGCGTTCGTGCTTGACAGTTGAACGTCAGGAAATACGTCGTGCCACAGGTATTCACCGTTCACGTCCATGATCCGCAGACATTCGTCATATGCACCACGTACCCAACTATTACTGTGCGAACCTGTCAGTATCGGCGCGTCAGGGTTCCGCCCGCCAAACCATGTCAGTGCAAACATTGCAACTGTACTTTTCCCAACACCAGGCGGCAGACTTCCGCATACCAAGTCCAGTTTATCGTCAGCTAAGTCTTGTATCGCTTGGACAAACGGCCTTAACTGCTTCCGCCTCGGCGCGTAAAACTTCTTCTCCGGCGCTCTGTCCCATTCCACATACTGCAAATAACTGTCAAAGTCATACGGCGCAGCCATCAGCAATACCTTCTTATGCAGCCCGTATAAACTGCCCACTTCTGCCCTGTTCACAACAGCCATTGTGGGCATGGCCTCTGTAATGCGTTCAGACAGCCATACAAGCCCGTTCACCGCATCGGCCACTGAATCCCTCATCAGCAACTTACATGCGCTGTAATGCCCCTCGTAGCCCCTGTAGCTGTACGGCTCCCGCTCTATCTGCTCCGTTAGCTTTTCAACCAATACCTTCGCGTCCATGTTCTTATCCCTCCTCCGTCAAGTATATCAGCTTGAAACGCTTTCCGCAACCTATTTCGCATAAACTCTTTTCTACTCGCGGAAACCGCCGAAAGTTGTAAAGTTATGTTATGTGGGGGGGCGTTCTTGCCCCCCACATACATAACTAACTTTACCCATTTTGAATTTTCAAAAACTA
>JAEIGA010001344.1_pt1 | contig 38304 bp, 53 predicted proteins | sample 9270691 | NCBI WGS metagenome assembly JAEIGA01 (sample SAMN17057246, study PRJNA624740) | gut metagenome | biome: biome; isolation source: fecal sample | host: Bos grunniens | place: China: Xizang | collected 2019
AAACCCGACAACGCACAACAAACCTATAACAAAAGAAGAAGCCTTAAAAATCATTGATGATCAAGGCTTTTTGGACATCACGGAAGAACAAGAATATGTCCACTTGAACGCTTATAGCGAAAATGATATGTGGTAAAAAACAAAATTTATATAGGAGAAAGCAGAAACAATGAAGGTTTTGAGTTTGTTTGATGGCATATCTTGCGGAATGGTTGCGCTTGAAAGGGCGGGCATCCCGGTTGAAAGATATGTGGCTTATGAAATAGAGGAAAATGCAATCAAGGTCAGTTTGAACAACTATCCGCAGATCGAGCAAAAGGGCGATGTATTCAAAGCGCAATACACTGAAGGGGAATTTGATCTTTTGATCGGCGGAAGCCCTTGCACATATTGGTCAATCGCAAGATGCCCGCACACAGACCACAAGCGAGAAACAACTGCAAGCGGGCTTGGATATGATCTGTTCATGCAATATGTCAGAGCTTTGCGGGAAGTGAAGCCGAAATTCTTCCTGTACGAAAATAATGAAAGCATGTCTGATGCAATCAAGGAAGAGATCACAAAGCAACTTGGCGTTGAACCGATCATGATTGACAGTGCTGATTTTTCGGCGCAGATCAGAAAGCGCTACTATTGGACAAACATTCCCGTTTTGTTGGACTATGCACCAAGCTCTTTGGTCTTTAACGATATTTGCTACTTGGACGAAATTTCCCTTGACAAAGCGAAAAGCTTTGAAAAATACAAGGACACCGTTCGAGATAACGGCATTGTGGTTAGTTGGGACACAAGCGGGAAAGGCAACTATTCCCAACAGAACAGGGCAAGGCGTGGGCATGTCAAAATGAACACATTGCCTTCATCTGGCGGAGATAAAAACAATGTGTATCTTATGGAAGGATCGTGTTTTTTTCGCAACATTCATCCGATAGAAGCGGAGAGATTGCAGACATTGCCAGACAACTACACGGAATGCATCAAGTCAAACATAAAAAGAATTGAACTCTGCGGCAACGGTTGGACGGTTGGTGTGATTGCTCATATATTCACATATTTAAAAAAAGAAAAGGAGAAACAAAAAGAAATGGAACTGCGAATTGAACCCTACACCACCCCGGAGCAGATTTCCTTCAATTATGAGGAATTGAAAGAAATGCTGTTGCAAAAGGCTTCCCATTATGAAGCTATGGTTTACACGGAAGATCAGATAAAAGATGCCAAGGCTGACCGTGCAAACCTGAACCACCTGAAGAAAGCCTTGAACGATGAACGCATCAAGCGTGAGAAAGAGTACATGGAATCCTTCAATGTATTCAAAAAGCAAATCAATGAGGTCATCAGCATCATCGACAAGCCGTGTGCGGTCATTGACCGTCAGATCAAGGAATTTGAGGAAGCGCAAAAGGAAGAAAAAATGCGGCTGATTGAAGATTTCTGGAACAGTTGTGAGCTTCCGGCGCCCATCCACCTTGGGCAGATTATGGATCAGAAATGGCTGAATGCTTCGGTGTCCATGAAATCCATTCAGACCGAAATCACCGCAAGGCTTGAACAGATTGCAAAAGACCTTGTTGTGGTTGAAAATTTGCCCGCATACGCCTTTGAAGCGAAAGAGGTATATACAAGCACCCTTGACCTTGGAAAAGCCGTGAGCGAAGCAAATAGATTGCGAGAACAGGCAGAAAAGAAGGCTGCATGGGAAGCGGAACAGGAAAAGCGCAGGGCAGAAGCGGAAGTGGCGGCAATCAAGTCCGCAACCACACCTGACACACCTTGCACGCCGTATGGAGCAGAACACAAACATGAAGAACCCAAAAGGGAATGGGTGCGCTTTCAAGCATTCATGACCATTGAGGAAGCCAAATCCCTTGGTCAGTACATGAGAGATCACGGAATCCAATATAAATCAGTTTGAAAGAAAAGGAGAAAAGAAAATGGCAGTACAGAATTCACTTGCGCAGAGAGTACAACAGAAAACGGGCATCACAGCTTATTTGAACAACGAAAAAACACTTGAATATATCGGTCAGTCCCTTGGATCTGCAAGCAAGCAAAGATTCATTACAAGCGTTATTTCGGCGGTAAATAACAATCCCACGCTTCAGGAATGCACGAATCAGTCAATCTTATCTGGCGCATTGCTTGGTGAATCTTTGAAACTATCACCATCCCCGCAGCTTGGACAGTATTATCTTGTTCCTTTCAACGATAACAAAAAAGGCAAGGTGGCACAATTTCAGCTTGGCTATAAAGGATATATTCAGCTTGCCATCCGTTCCGGTCAATATAAAAAGCTGAATGTCCTTGCCATCAAGGAAGGGGAGCTTGTCCGCTTTGATCCTCTGAACGAGGAAATCGAAGTCAAGCTGATCGAGAACGAGGAAGAAAGAGAAACCGCCAAGACCATCGGCTATTATGCCATGTTTGAATATGTCAACGGCTTCAGAAAGGCGCTGTATTGGTCGAAAGCCAAGATGGAAGCCCATGCATTGAAATATTCTCCCGGCTACGCCAATGACAAGAAAAAAGGAACCGCATGGACATTCTGGGCAAAGGACTTTGATGGAATGGCATACAAGACCATGTTGCGACAGCTGATAAGCAAATGGGGCGTTATGTCAATCGAAATGATGACCGCTATGGATTCCGATTATGCGGTTATCAATGAGGATGGCACAAAGAACTATGTTGAAGCAGATGATGACAACATCATTGAAGCCGAGGTCATAGAGCAGCCGGATCCCCAGCCTGATCCCGTTGAAGAAATCCCCAGCGCCGCAGATGCGCTTTTTGGAAACTAAAAAGATATTTATAAAAACAGAGGGGTAAAAGATGAATTTCACATTGAAAGAACTGAAAGAAAAAATGAAAAGAAATGGCGGCAATCTGTATTTGAGCGGAACGCAGATCACGGCACTGCCCGAAGGCTTGACCGTTGGCGGTTGGCTGGATTTGAGAGGAACGCAGATCACGGCACTGCCCGAAGGCTTGACCGTTGGCGGCAATCTGTATTTGAGCGGAACGCAGATCACGGCACTGCCCGAAGGCTTGACCGTTGGCGGTGGGCTGGATTTGAGAGGAACGCAGATCACGAATCCGAATAATTACAAGAAATTGAAGAATGGGGATTTTGTCAACGGAAAATATCTGTATTGTGATGACATGTTAATTCATGTTAAGCGTGTAAAAACAATTGGCGAATATACCTTCTATGTCGGCAAGATCAAGGAAATGAATGTAATTTTCGATGGTGAAAATTATGCTCATTGCAAGAGCTTCAAAGATGGTGTGTGCGATATTGAATTTAAGAAAGCGAAAGACCGTGGTGCGAATCAATATAAGGATTATACCCTTGAAACGGTCGTGACATTTGAGGAAGCAAAAACCATGTACCGAATTATCACCGGAGCTTGCAAGGCTGGGACGGAAAATTTCATCAACGGCTTGCACGATATCAAAAAGAAATACACGGTGCGTGAAATCATCGACATCACTGAAGGACAATACCGATCTGAAATATTCAAAAATTTCTTTTTGAGAAAGGAAAAATAAACAATGGCAAATTTCAATTTGAACAAAGTTATTCTTGGCGGCAGATTGACCGCCGATCCCGAATTGAAGCAAACCCCCAGCGGCGTTCCTGTGTGCCAATTTTCGCTTGCTGTGAACCGAAGATATTCCAAGGAAGGTGAACAGCCCACCGACTTTATAAATTGCGTTGCGTGGCGAAATACAGCCGAATTCATCAGCAAATATTTCCGCAAGGGATCTTCCCTTTGCATTGCCGGACAGATTCAGACAAGAACATGGACGGACAGCGCCAACCAAAAGAGATATGCAACAGAAGTTCTTGTTGATGAAGCCATGTTCGTGGATAGCAAAAACGGCGCAGAACAGGCGGAAACGGCAAGCCCTGCCGCTTATATTCCCGAAGCCTATACAACGCCGCAGGCGCCGAATTTTGAGGGCGTGAACAATGGAACAGATGATTTGCCGTTCTAACGAAACATGGAAAGATATTCCCGGATATGAAGGGATATACCAAGCATCAACGCTTGGAAACATCCGAACCGTTGAAGGGAAAACAACCTTCAGCAAAAAGCACGGTATAAGACGATGGAAAAGCCGAATTCTTAAAGGTAGAGGGGACAACCCGAACACCGGGAAAAGGGTGAATCTATACAAAGACGGAAGCGCAAAAGAATTTCTTGTTGCCCGCTTGGTTGCAATAACATTTTTGGGGAATCCGCCTGAAGGTTTCACGGTGAACCACATTGACGGAAACCGAATGAACAACGCCATTGAAAACTTGGAATGGCTGTCTTTGGCTGATAATATCCGACATGGATTTTCCACGGGGCTATACCCAACGAAGCATATTACATTGAGCAGAAACGGGAAAAAATACGAATTTGAATCAATGGCAAAGTGCGACAAGTTTTTGGGAAGAAAATCGGGATATACAAGCAACAGTTTGAAAAAGAGATATACCGTGTTCGATTCCAATGGGAACGAATATTATGGTTATCTTTCTGATTGGGGTGTGATATGACAAATGAAAACCAAATACCGAAGCAGAAAAATCACACGGGACGGGATCACCTTTGATTCAGTCAAAGAATACAGAAGATTTTGCGAATTGTCCCTGCTTGAAAAGGCAGGGGCAATCACAGACCTGAAAAGGCAGGTGGAATTTGTTCTGATCCCGGCGCAAAGAGAACCCGACACCATTGGCAAGCGTGGCGGAATCATCAAAGGAAAGACCATTGAACAGAAATGCAGTTATATTGCCGATTTTGTCTATACCGAGAACGGGGAAACCGTTGTGGAAGATACCAAGGGATTCAAAACAAAGGATTACATTCTGAAAAGAAAAATGATGTTGTATTTCCACGGCATCAAGATCAGAGAGGTTTGAAATGCTCATAACAATAAAAATCAAGGAGACAGAAAACATCATCGGTCTAAAAGAGGACATTTCCGCCCGGCTTGAAGGCGTGGCGGAGATCGAAAGAATTGATGTTTTTGAGAACGGAACAATAAAAATATTAAACCCAATTCGTAGAAAGGAAGGAACGCAATGAAAGACCTGAAAAGCACCAAAGCCCTTGTTCAAGCCATTCTTGAACGGGATCAGAGGGCAAGAAACAGTGATTATTTTCTTTATTTCTTGGTGATAAAAACCATTGCAGAAAAGCACCAAATCAGCCTGAAGCAAATATCCGTCATTGACTTTCTTTTGAACATGGAGCGTTCAGTGTTCCCACCTTTTGAATCGGTGCGAAGATCCCGCCAAAAGGTTCAGGAGAAATGCCCGCATCTTGCGGCTTCCGCAACCGTTGAGGAATTCCGGGCGGAGAATGAAGAAGTATTCAGAGATTTTGCGAGGGGCTGATATGGAAGAATTTAAAATTGACATTGCGGCGCTTTTTATCGAAGCAATGAATACTACCCAAAACAAGATGCTGCTGGGCGCCGTGAAGGGGGAAGCGGAAAGAAAACAGTTTCACAAGATTCTGACCGCCTTTAATAAAAGGGGCGTTTCGACACAGACCATTCTTGATGCGCTCATGGAAGCCTTTACCGAGGAATGAAAGACACGGCATGCAACAAATTTGAAAGAGAGGATCAGAAAATGAGTGGAAAACGAGATAAACAGATCAGAAGAATTGCAAAAAGGCTTTGGAGATTTCAGCTTTCGGCATGGTATAGAAACAAGCCTTCACGCTGGCGCATCTTCAAATATCTGAAATGGAAGAAGTCAATGCCCCGACATGCAGATAAAGAAAAGAAAATCAAAAATATATCGAAAAAGAGGGTGTGACCATGGCTGATGTTAAATGGATAAAGATCACAACTGACATCTTTGACGATGAAAAAATTTTATTGATTGAGAGCTTGCCAGATTCCTATGCAATCATCACGGTTTGGTTCAAGTTGCTTTGCCTTGCCGGGAAGCAAAACAACAGCGGCGTGTTTATGATGGGGCGGATCCCATACACCGAAAAAATGCTTGCAACTATCTTCAGAATGAAGGAAGCCACGGTCACAATGGCGCTGCAAACCTTTGAACAATTCGGCATGGTGGAAATCGTTGACGGAGTGATCACCATTCCGAATTGGGGCAAGCATCAGAACCTTGACCAGCTTGAAAGCAAAAAAGAGTATATGCGGAACTATATGAAGGAATACCGGGAAAAACAAAAAGCATTAACCGCTGGTAAACCTTCATGTAAAACTAACGGTAAGACTAATGTTAGTCAAGCAGATAAAGAAGAAGATAAAGAAAAAGATAAAGATTTAGAAGAAGATATAAAGAAAAAAAAGAAAAAAGAAAAAGCGCAGAGCGCTTCTCCCCTCACTCTTTTTGAAAAAATCTATTCTGAATATGATCTTTCTGATTCTCTTATCGCAAAAATCCGTGAATGGCTTATATATAAGGCTGAAAGAAAAGAAGATTATGCTGAACAAGGTCTGAAATCACTTTTGCGGCAAATCGAAAACAAATCCCGTGATTTCAGCAACACGGTAATTTGCGATCTGATTGATACTTGTATGTCAAACAATTGGAAAGGCATTATTTTTGATCGGTTGAAACCGGAAGATAAAAAGAAAAGCTATGATCTTGAAGAATTCTTCAATGCCGCCCTTGCAAGGTCTTATGAAGAAATAGAAGATCCGCCCAAAACAGTGGGAAACGATGAATCCTTACGGGAACGGGCGGAAGCTCTGAAAAAACAGCTTGGATGATATAAGGAAGGAGAAATCAAATTGAGGGCAAAGGATTTTTTGTCACAGATAAAGAAGCTGGACAGAATGATTGTCAATAAGCGGATCGAGATTCGCCAGCTGAAGGAGCTTGCAAACAACAGCGCCGGGGAAATGACGGGGGAAAGGGTGCAGTCAACGCCCAATCCCCAAAGAATCGCAGAAGCAATCGCACAGTATGTTGATTTGGAAAGAGAAATATTCCAAGACATAAACAAATTGATTGATGCAAGGCGGGATGTCATCGGTGTGATCGAGCAGCTTTCAACCACTGAATATGACATCCTTCACAAATTGTATGTTCAGAATATCACATTCCAAGATGTTGCGACAGCCTATGACCGGACATATTCATGGGCAACAACCATTCACGGGCGGGCGCTGAAGCATGTTCAAAGGATCTTGGATGAAAGAGAGGGACAGATCAGAGAATGACGGAATATGAATCGAAAAGATATAAGGTTATGGCAAAGAGAGAAAACACAAGCGAAGCGTGGTCAACATGGACAGATGTTGACACCATCGAGGAAGCGCAAATGCACGCCAAGCATATTGAAGAATTGGGCTTCCTTTCCAAAATTATTGATAGAGAGGACAAAACGATGGATAGAAACGAATATTGCAAAGATTGTGATAGAAGCATTTATGCAACGGGAGATTTGGCAAGAAGCTGCGACAACAATATCGCCGACAACGGATATTATAACCTTGCGGGTGAAAAGTGTTATTGCAAGATTGTGAACGGAAAGCGGGCTGAAAAATATCCGTGGGAAGGAGCAGACAATGAGCAGAGAGCAGATTGAGGAAATGGCGAAAATCATAGCAAGACGGAGCGTGGCATTTAGAAATCCGAATGTTGCTTTTATGACAACTGCCACAAAAACCGCAGAGAGTCTTTACTCCGCAGGCTACCGCAAGCAAGAGTGGATAAGCGTTGACGAGAGGTTGCCTGAAGATGTGTACAAGGACAGAAAGATTATAACCGTACTTGTATGCACGAAAAGCGGAAGGGTTAGCACATCATCGAGGGTAAGAATGATGAGGGTCAATAAAGAAAAGATGAATTATGAGTACACCGATATTTTTGAATGGAGCGGACAGATAGCCAAGAAAGTCACCCATTGGATGCCGCTTCCCGAAGCTCCGAAAGGCGGTGCGGAATAATGCGAGAAACAAAGGTATATTGCGATCATTGTGGCAAGGTGCTTGACGGAATGGTCGACTACAACGACACCGAGATAGATGTAAAGTCTTGGTTTAAGTGTGATCTGTGTGCCGAGTGCATTGAAGAATTGGACAAGATCGTTTTGAAATTTTGCAAGAAAGGTGGTGCGGAATGATTACAAAAGAAAAGGCATTAGACATACTTGATAGAATGGATTTCTTTCAAGGTCAACGAGCAGGTCGAGAGTTATGGAACGAGAAGTCAAGATATGTTCAAGAAATGGACTTACAGATTTTCCGTGAAGATGTCGCAGAACTTAAAGCATATATTGCCGATGTTGCGCCAAAGAGCGAGGTTGAAGCGTTGGAAGCGAAAATCGCACAATGTCAACTTGATTTGCATTATTCGGTATGCAGAGAAGATGATGCAGCAGCAAGAACAGCGAGGGAGATTTTTGAGGATATTGAGAAGTGCCGAGTTATCGGCTCGTATGGTGTTTGCGGTTATCTTATCCATGACATTGCCGAAATCCAAAAGAAATACATAGGAGAAAACAAATGACATTCAAAGAAAAACTGAAAACAGAACACCCGGATTGTGTTCATGATGGATTTATCGGCGGATGCAAGGGCTGTCCGTGTGATTATGGGTACGAAAAAGGCAACCCGTGCAAAGCTATTCCATATATGGCTGGTGATTGCGGGCGGCGTTGCTGGGGCAGACAGATCCCAGAAAAGCAAAGTGTGACTTTTTAATATCATTTGTGACTTTATTGTAGCGCATGTGACTTTTTTTCGCTCTATAATATAAAATACAAGAGTGTGACAAACGAAGCCACACCGAATACATAAAAAAACCACCAAGCATGAATTTGTTTGGTGGTTTTTTCATGTGAATTTGAGCAATCACAAGTAAAAAAAGGTAAAGAAAAGGGGGCGCATTAAGGTGCTGAAGCCGAAGCAAATAAAATGCTTGGAATTGATGATCACGGGCGAAATGACCGACAAGGAAATTGCCCAAGCAATTAACATTACGCAAAAGACCATTTGCGATTGGAAGAAAAACTGCAAGGAATTCCAAGATGAATATAATGCCCTTATGCGCCGCAGCTTGCAATATGCCGCTCCCAAGGCATTCAGAAAGCAAATGGCGCTGTTAAATTCGGAAAGTGATATGGTTGCGCACCTTGCGGCAAAGGACATCATGGACAGGGCAGGATTCAACCCGACAGACAAGGTTGAAATGGATATGGACATGGATCTGAACATCACGGTTGATTATGGTGACGATGATGATGAATAAAGAACAATTGCTTGATGAATACCTTCAAGAGAGTTTTGCCGATTGCGAGCTATTGACAGAAGAAGAAAGAAGATATATTGCAAGCACAGTGGGATTTGAACGCTATTGCCTTTTTACGGCGTGGGAAGAATTCAAGGAAAGCATAAAAGAAACCTTCCCATTCAATCTTTTGCTTGGACGGGATAAACAATGAACATCAGACCGCCCGCCAATAAGAGCTTCAAGCCCGTAAATTTGAGCAAGAAGCGCTATATTGTCATGAAGGGTAGTGCGGGATCTGGAAAGAGCGTTGACACCGCACAACACTTTATTTTGCGCCTTATGAGTGATAAGGGGCGAAACCTTGTCTGCATACGCAAGGCGGATATAACGAACCGTGACAGCACATTTGCGGAGCTGACAGGCGCCGTTTATCGCATGTTTGGTGATAAAGCGGAACGATATTGGAAAATCAACACTTCCCCGCTTCAATTGACCTTTATTCCAAACGGAAACAAGATCATTTTCCGGGGAATGAACGATGACAAGCAGCGTGAAAAGCTGAAATCAATCACTTTCCAAAAAGGAAAGCTGACAGATGTATGGATTGAGGAAGCCACCGAGATCACACAAGCGGATTTTGAAATCATTGATGACCGTCTGCGTGGTCAGCTTCCTGAAGGTCAATTCTATCAGATCAGAATGACATTCAATCCGGTGAATAAAAACCATTGGATCAAAAAGAATTTCTTTGATTTCACGGACGAAAACACGCTGACACACCATTCCACATATCTGATGAACCGCTTCATTGATGATGCGTACCGTGCCAGAATGGAGCGCCGAAAGCAGGTTGATCCCGAAGGCTATCAAATATATGGGCTTGGTGAATGGGGCGAAATCGGCGGTCTGATCCTTCACAATTGGGAGATCAAGGACATTTCCCAAAACCTGAATGATTATGACGATATTGCGCTTGGTCAGGACTTCGGATTCAACCACGCAAACGCCATTTTGCTGCTTGGAATCAAGGATGACAACATATTCATTCTTGATGAAATATATGTCCACGAAAAAAGCACATCGGAAATCGTACAGGAAGCCATCAAGCACGCAATTCCCACCAATAAAATGATGTGGTGCGATAGCGCAGAGCCGGACAGGATCAAGGAATGGACAAAAGCGGGGTTCTATCGTGCAAAAGGCGTGGACAAAGGTGGTTCCGCCGGATCCGTAAAGGCGCAAATCGATTGGTTGAAGCAACGGAAGATATATGTTCACCCGCATTGCATCAATACAATCAAGGAAATGCAGCAATGGAAATGGAAAAAGGACGAAAGATCCGGTGAATATCTTGATGAACCCGTCCCGATCATGGATGATGCCATGGCTGCGCTGCGATATGGCGTTGAAGGCTGGCGCAAAATGAAAGCGTGGCTTCTATAAACAGATAATTGCCTGTATTTGCGGCAACAAATGCAGGTGTCGGCAACATGCAAAACACCAGCGGCTTTTCGTTTTCTTTTCGGTTGGGGTTCCGGGTCATTGGCGGAAGGTCGGAAAATACTTTCCTCCGGGGCGGGTGTCAGAAGCCCGCCTATGGCGTTTGTATAGTTGCATTTTGATATTTTACGAGCCTGTGGAGCTTCCACGGGATTTTTTATACACGAAAACCAAGAAAGGAATGGTGAAGATGGATGCTGTCAGTCTCTGAAATTAAAAGATTCATTGATGATGATATTTCATCCGAAAAAAAGCGGCTGGCGGCAGTCGGTCAAAGATATTATGAAGCAGAACATGACATTCTGAAATGTCGGCTGTTTTATTTCAACACAGATGGGGAGCTGGTCGAGGATAAGACAAGAACAAACATCAGAATTTGTCACCCGTTTTTCACGGAATTGTCAGATCAGTTGTCCGCATATATGCTTTCCTTTGACGAAAACCCGATCAGGGCAAAAGATTCCGCTGAAGGCTTGCAAGACCACCTTGACAATTATTTTGATGATGATTTCTGGGCTGAAATCGGTGAATTGATCGGTGGCGCATACAATAAAGGCTTTGAATATCTGTATGCGTACAAAAATGCAGATGACAGGCTGGCTTTTCAGTGTGCGGATAGCATGGGCGTTGTGGAAGTCCGGGCAAAGGATGCCGAGGACAAGCAGGATCACATCATCTATTGGTATATTGACCGAATCGAAAAGGGCAAAAAGAAGATCAAGCGGATTCAGGATTGGAACAAAGAGGAAACCCGCTTTTATATTCAGAATGACAACGGAAGAATCCTGCCTGACAAGGATGAACCGTACAATCCACGCCCGCATGTCGTATTCACGGACGAAAAGACGGGAAAGAAGATGGGCAGACCGCTTGGATTTATCCCTTTTTGGCGGCTTGATAACTGCAAGAAGCAATTCAGCGGCTTGAAGCCAATCAAGGGCTTGATTGATGACTATGACATGATGCAATGCGGACTGTCCAACAATCTTGCGGATTTTGACACCCCGCTTCATGTGGTTCATGGATTTCAGGGTGACAACCTTGATGAATTGCAAACCAATCTGAAAACCAAAAAGATTGTTGCAATCCCTGACAATGAAGGCGGAATTGATGTGAAAACAGTTGAAATTCCGTATCAAGCCCGGCAAGCCAAGGCGGACGAGGACGAAAAGAATATTTATCGTTTCGGCTTCGGCTTCAATTCTTCGCAGGTCGGTGATGGCAATGTCACCAATGTTGTGATCCGCTCCCGTTATACGCTGCTTGATCTGAAAGCAAACAAGATGGAAACCCGCTTGAAAAAGCTGCTGAAGGAGATCATCAAGGTTGTTTTGGAAGAAATCAACACGGAAAACAAGACAGATTATCAGTTGAAAGACATCAAATTTGCCTTTACCCGTGACATTATGACCAACGAAACCGAGAACATCCAAAATGCAAAGATTGAAGCGGAAACCCGTCAGATCGAGGTCAACACCATCTTGAATATTGCGGCGGAAATCGGTGATGAAAAAGTCCTGCAAGCGCTCTGTGACATCATGGAATGGGATTTTGAAGAATTGCAAGGGCAGATTGAAAAGCTGAAAGCGGAAAACGGAACCGCAAACGCCCAATCCGTCCTTGACGGTATTGAAACGGAAGAAGATGAAGGGAATGCGGCTGCGCCTGTGGGTGCGCCCGGAGCCTGAAAAGGTGATGCGCTATGAACAAGCATCAGAAACTTGTCCAACAGCAATTTTTGAACGATGAAGAAAAGATCATCAAGCGGCTGAAATCCGTATATGGTCAATCCCTGAAGGACATCAATGGCAAGGTCGCAACGCTTGATTCAAGCATTTCACAGCTGCAAAAAGCCCTTGCCGATGTCGGGGAAGATGAAATTGGGGAGCTTGCCGCAGCATATTTCAAGGGAAAGGCGCATATCACCCCGGAAGAAGCCAAAGAAACCCTGCAATCCATGCTTCAATCCAAGGTATATCAAAAGAAATACCAAGAAGCGTTGAAAAAGCAGGTCGGCGGTGTTCTTGATACCATGCAAGACAAGGAATTCAAGGCGGTTTCCGATTATCTGACAGAATGCTATGAAAACGGCTTTATCGGTACGATGTATGACCTTCAGGGGCAGGGAATCCCCATGTGTTTTCCGTTGGATCAGGAAGCAATGGTCAGGGCTGTGCAGCTGGATTCAAAGATCAGTCAAGGTCTTTATTCAAGATTGGGTGAAGATATTGCCGTCCTGAAGAAGAAAATCACGGCGCAGGTCAGCCGGGGAATTTCAACGGGCATGAGCTATCAGCAAGTGGCGCAACAGCTTGCAGGGGTAACGAATATCGGCTTCAATAATGCGGTCAGAATCGCACGAACCGAAGGGCATAGGATTCAATGCCAATCCGGCATGGATGCCTGCTACAAGGCAAAAGAAAAGGGCGCCAATGTGGTCAAGCAATGGGATGCGGCGCTTGACAGCCGAACCCGTGAATCCCATATGTGGGTTGACGGTGAGATCCGAGAGCTGGACGAAAAATTCAGCAATGGTTTGATGTTCCCCGGAGATCCGGCTGGTGGTGCTGCTGAAGTGGTCAATTGCCGTTGTGCTTTATTGCAAAGGGCAAAATGGGCGCTTGATGAAGATGAGCTTCAGGCGCTGAAAGACCGAGCTGCATATTATGGGCTTGATAAGACCGCCAATTTTGAGGACTACAAGCAGAAATATTTGAAGGCAGCCGATGACCTTTCCGAGGTTGAGGAAATCAAAGATGCCATTGATTTTGCGTATGGTAATTATACCGATGATGACTATATCAAATGGATGGATGCGTATGACAAGCACAACAGCGGCGTTCACTTGAACGATAAAGAACTGAAAATTATTGACGATTACACAGAGGGCAGCTTTATTGGCTTGAATGATGTAAACAGATATTCTGATTCGCAGCTGTTGAAAAAAGGGTATTCCACAGAAGATATAGCAAGAATACGCAAGAATGCAGAAACGCTTGATGGTGCATTGTCCAAATATGACCTTGACACAGACATAGTGACACACCGATTTGAACGGGATGTGTCATGGCTTACAGGAAACGGCAATGGCATTGAAGAATTGGAAGGTCTGGTCGGAACTGAATACACCGCCAAGGGCTTCACTTCTTCTGGGATGCTGCCAAACCGATTCCGCTTCACTGGTCGCAAGGCGGATGCAGTACACTTTGAGATTGTAACGCCCAAGGGAACAAACGGCGCTTTCTTGTCAATGTCCAAAAAGGGTGAAAATGAATTTCTGTATAATCGAAATACAAGATTCAAAATCCTTGATGGCGGTGAAAGAGTGGTCAAGGAACGCAAGCTGAACATCAGAACCATGAAAATGGAAGATGTGGAAATTACAGAGCGCTTCTTGAAGGTTCAAGTAATTCCGGATAAAATTTACACTTCCGCAAAGATTTCTTCACAAATGGATGATATAATTACAGTGAAGAAGTGCAGAAGTTTTGATGATCTTTCAAAGCACTTGTCAAAGACATATAACATAAGCGTTGATGATGCGGTGAAGCAGCTTGATTTTGAATCTTGTCGCACAGCATTGACGGGTGTAGAAAGTATGCTTGACGAATTTGATGTGTTAAAAGATCGAATCAGCAAAATCACAACAAGCAAATCGGGATTCATGAGTTGTAGCACCGATGGTGTTATAAGCTTCAATCCAGTTTCGTTCGCTGATGCCAAGAAAGTTGCAAAGACATTTGCAGATCAAATTGCATCCGGCTATTGGGTGAGAAATTCAAGCACTGCATCTGTTGGTGTTCATGAGACTTCGCACTTGTTGGAATGGATTTTGATAGAAACAAGCGGAAAATATCCAAATCGGTGGGAAAAGATGGCTGCATGGAATGGTTGCAAGGAAGCAAAAGAAATTGTTTCACAAGCCTGTAAGAACATGAAGAAAACCGAATTTGGAAAAGGCAGAACATACGCAGAAATGCGAAGAACGATTTCTGGATATGCCACAACGGACTATTCAGAAGCCCTTGCAGATTCGTTTGAAGATGTTTATGCTAACGGTGCAAATGCGAGTCCGCTTGCAATCGAAATCAGGAGATTAACTATCGAAAAACTAAAACAATATGGGGGGTGATATGTCATGATAAAAAACAAACTGCCTTTGGGAAAATGGTTTGAATGGGCAATTTTCGATGATGATGGAAACATGTGTGGAATTAGAGAAGATGCGCCTGATGAATACAAACAGGCATATCACCAGTTCATTGAAAAGAAGAATGAACTGAACGAAAAAGGCATTAAGGCTTAAAGCACTTTGCGCTTTGCAAGGTGCTTTTTTCATGAACAAACAAAGGACTGAAGCTGATTCAGTCCTTTTTCTATGCAACAAAAAAGAAAGGAATTGATTTATATGACAATTATAAATCTTTACACACGGGATCAAGAGCTGTTCACCGCAGAGCGCCCAAAGGTTGCTTCGGGAAACCAAAAATCTGTGGTGATTCGTGTCAACTTTGATTCCGCATGGGACGGATATGCCAAAAGCGCCGTTTTCTATACGGAAAAGGATTCCGCAGCCTATGAAAAAGTGATGTCAGGCAATCAATGCACTGTTCCGCAGGAAGTCATTGCAGAACCCGGCGCATTATTCATTGGTGTCCGTGGTGTTGATAGTGAAGGCACCGTGAAACAGTCCCTTCTTGTCCGTTACAAGGTGGAAAGAGGTTCAAACGGTCAGATGGTCTATGAACCCACCCCAAGCCTATACCAGCAACTTTTGAATGCGTTGGGCTTGGCAAACGCAAGAATCGACAACCTTCTTGCAGGAAACGGCGAACCCGCTTCAGAAGTGGTGGATATGCGTGTTGGTGCGAATGGTAAGACATACAGCACCGCCGGAAATGCTGTCCGTGATCAAATCACCAGCCTTGACAATACAATATTGCAGACGGTGAGCGTTGGCGCCAAAGAATGCGGCTATCTAACCGATGCCAATAGAATTGGCTTGTGGGAACAAGGATGGGTTTCGTCACAGACGGGCGAAACCGGAGAATCTGGAACTGACTATCAGAGATATATTCGGTATAAAGGTTTCGTCAATCCTGAAATTGGTCTGATTAAAACGGATTCCGATTATAGATTGGCAATCTATGTATATAATCAAGCTGGGGCGTTTGAAACCCGAATCACTGGCTATCTTCCCGAATATTCTTTTGACCACGCAAATCACAAGTACCGAGTTGCAATGACCGGAGCGCCCACGGATGGTTATAATGGAGCTTCAACGCCTATCACGCCCGAAGAAGCAATCCACGCCCACGCTTTCAAGACAAGGGCGGAGATTGCGACCATGGACGATATTCAAAGATGTGTCAGCATGAAGGCTATGGAACACGGATATTTTGCGGATTACAACAGCGCCGGGCTTTGGGAGCAGGGATATATTTATAGCACCGATGGGACACCCGGCTACACTGGCGCTTCCATTGATTACATGGGCTTCCTTCGCACCGCTGATTTTGTCCCGGAATGCGTTGAAAGAATTTTGGTTGATGCGGGATTTGATTTTTCCCTTTATGCCTACGATATAGGCGGCACATATATTGAGCGTGTCGGAGAGCGCTTGACCGATTACACGCTTGATCATAGCAACCGCAAATATAAAATCGGGCTTTGTAGAAACAACCGCAATCCCATTGACCGTGCTGAATATAAACATATATACTTCTTCGGATCGGGCGGTCTTGTGACACCGTATTCACGGGATGTGAATTTTGGTCAGCCGCCCACGGGGGCATATTACCGTGGTTTGCAGACTAATTATTCCAAGTTTGGCGCCGGGACAAAGGCGGTTGAAGTCATTTCCGCATTTGATGTGATTGCAAGCGAGAACCCCGGCTATTGTACCAAAAAGCAGATCGGAACGGATGCAAAAGGAAATGGCATATATAGCTATACACTTTCGCCCACCGTGTTCAAAGGAACAAAATCGAAGCCCATTCCCAAGATCATCATAACCGCTGGCGTTCACGGCTTTGAAAAATCAAATGTTTTCGGACTTTATTATTTTGCAAAAGACCTTTGCGGCAATTGGGCGGACAATCCGCTGCTTGAATACCTGCGGCACCATGTTGAATTTGTGATTGTGCCGATTGTTACGCCTTCGGCATTTGATGCCGACACATACAAGAATGGCAACGGTGTCAACATAAACAGGAACTTTGATGATAACTGGGTATTGGTGGACGATGCCGATTCCAGCGCCTACGGCGGCGCAGAGCCGTTTGATCAGCCCGAAAGCAGAGCGATCCGGGATTTGGTGTTGAGCAATCTTGATGCGTTTTTCTTCATTGATTTTCATTCTATGGGATCTGGGTGCGTATCAAATTTCACGGATATCAACTGGCATGCTTATAGCTACACCACCGACAATTATTATATAAGGCTTGCGGATGCGTGTTGCTTCCATATAGCCAACATCACCGCCCATTTCAATAAAGATTATTCTTTGAATTTGGGAAATGGTGTGACTTGCGGAAAATACACTGGATTCATCGGAACACCGGGCAACGGCTGCTGTGATAACTGGGTTATGGCGCAGGGCATTCCGGCAATGACCTTTGAGGGCTTCAACGGATTTCCCGGCGGTGGTGTGCATAGCGCAAATGTTCAGAAGGCAAATTCCGAGCTTATCGGCAATTGGCTTCTGACAATTATCAATGAATACAAGTGATGAAGGGGTGATGAAATGGCACACAATCACAATATTTCTGATTCCGATGTTTGTTTTTCGATAGATCCAATTTCAAGGGAAATCAAAAACAAAACATTAAAAACCACACTTATTCAATTTGATAAAAAAAGCGAAAGATTCGGTTTTGAACTTCCGAGGATTCTTGAGGGGCATGATATGTCCCTTTGCAGCAAGGTGGAAATCCATTACATCAATGTTTCCCACGATGGAAAAAACCAAAGCGAAGATGTTTACCCTGTGGAAGATCTGACCATCAACGCTGTTGATGACAGTGTGGTGATGTTTTCTTGGCTTGTTTCCGGCAATGCAACCAAGTATGAAGGCACGCTGATTTTCCTTGTCAAATTCAGATGCTTGACAGGCGCAACCATTGATTATGAATGGAACACCGATATATTTGAGGGCATTTCGGTTGGCAAGGGCATGGACAACGGCGAAGCGGTTGTTGCTAAATATTCCGATGTTCTGGAAGCGTGGAAGAATGATATCCTGTCGGCATTTGATGCTGAATTTGATATTGTTCAAAACACAGGTAATAGCAAAGCAAAGGTCATGAGCCAAAAGGCGGTCACGGATGCAATTGCGGTTACAGAAACCAAGATTTCACGCAACGACAAGCGGATCACGAACCTTGAACAAGGCATCATTCCCGATCCCTTTGCAACCGATGATTCCGTGGCATATACCAAGGATGTTCCTACTAATGCTTTGCCCTATGCGGAGATCACCAAGGTTGGCGGCATGACTTACAAGGACGGAGACACGCTGAAATCCGCAAAGGTGACGGAGATCGCAAGCGTGGGCAAAAACTTGTGTCCTGTTGCGAGCATTACAACGAAGGAATCCCCCGGTGGTCATGTCGATATTTATGGTGTAGCCAAACATGGATATTATACCGCTTCTGCGTATATTACAAAATATGCAGACGATACATCGACCAATACGAGACTTTCTATTTCGGTGCATTATACTGACGGTACAACAAAAGAAGTAGGGTGTACCCCCGACCCTTCTTCTGCGGAATCGGACGGAATTGCGAGAAGAAAAACGGCTACTGTGCAAACCGATTCTTCAAAGACTATATCCCGTATTCGCATAACCACCCTTAATTACTCTACGGCAAACAACAGAAACGCAAAGGCGGAGAATATACAGTTTGAGTATGGCAATGTTGCAACCGAATACGAACCCTATAACGGGTACACACTCCCCATTCCCCAAGCGGTGCAAGACCTCGATGGATATGGCTTGGGTATAAGTGCGACATACCACAATTATGTGGATTGGGAAAATAAGCGGTTCGTTCAGCGTGTCGGAAAATTTGTGCTTACTGGATCGGAGCCTCTTGAATTTTATAACAACCGATTCAAGTTATTGGGCTTTGCAAAAACAGGAGTACACCCCCCCGTGATTTGTGTGAGTAACAAGTATGTGTACGAACCTACGGTTACTTCCGATGGTGCGACAAAAACAGGAGTATTGGTTGATGGAGACATTCTGTGTATTAGAGATATGGATTACACTTCCCTTGCTTCTTTCAAAGCCTACCTTGTGGAACAGTACGCTAATGGAACACCTGTGACCATCGTTTATGCTCTTGCCGAACCGATTGAAACCGATATCACCGACCTTCTCACGGCTGACAATTTCATCGAGGTCGAGGGCGGTGGCACGATCACCATGGTAAACGACTACGGCTACGATGTGCCGAGCGAAATCACCTATATGTTGAAAGGAGAAGCGGTATGAAATTTTTGAAACTTGCTCTGAAAAACAAAGAAGTGGATCCCAAGTCGTGGGAAGATCTGTATGAAGGTAAAATCAACAGAAGAATCCGAAAGAGATATTCCGTAAATCAAGAATTGGCTATCTTGCGGCAGAGGAACACCAAGCCTGATGAATTTGCAAAATACCATGCTTTTGTGGAGCAATGCAAGGCAGAAGTTAAAAAGAAAATGAAAATTTAATAATCACGCACATCCCTTCGGGGGTGTGCGTTTTTATATGCCCGGATCCGTCAGGGCGCTTATAAAAAGGCGGGATATTTTGTCCACCATAAAGACATTTAAAGAATGGCGGCAGTGGTGACACCACGATAAAAAACAAAGCCGAGGAGAATACATGGATTTTCTGAAAGAAATCTTGGGTGATGACCTTTTTGCGCAGGTTGCGGAAAAGATTAATGCGCACAACGGAAACGAAGCAAACAAAGACAAGCAAATCAAGGTTGCGAATCTTGGTTCCGGTGAGTATGTCGGAAAGGGCAAATATGATGCCTTGAATGAATTGCTGACCGGAAAACAGACCGAGCTTGACACGGCAAACAGCCTGATTGCGGATCTGAAGAAAGGCACGAAGGGTAATGAAGAATTGCAGGGCAAAATCAGCGGTTATGAAACGCAGGTGGCTGACCTTCAAAAGCAGCTTCAGGAAACCAAGATCAATGGCGCCGTCAAGGTTGCCTTGCTTGCGGCAAAGGCGCTTGATGTTCCCTATCTGACATTCAAGCTGGAAGAAAAGATGAAGGCTGATGGCAGAACCCTTGAACTTGACGAAAACGAAAACATCAAAGGATGGGATGACCTGCTTTCCGGGCTGAAAACGCAATGCCCCGGTCAGTTTGAAGCCGCAAAGGGCGGCAAGGTTGATCCCAAACCGCTTCCTGACGGTGATGATGGCAGGCATTCTGAACCCAAATCCCTTGCCGATGCACTGAAGATGGAATTTGACCACAAATCCAATTAAAAAAAGAAAGGTATGGTAAAAAATTATGGCAATTATGACTCTTGAAGAAATGAAAAAGGGTATGTCCGACAAGGTTTTTGATCAAATCGTTGACATTTTCCTTCGTGAATCCGATATTTTGCAGCTTCTCCCGTTCGATGACTGCGTGAGCGCATCCGGCGGTGGCTCCACCATGAAATATAAGTATCTGCGCAAGGTGCTTCCCGCAACGGCGCAATTCAGAAAGCTGAATGGCTCCTATGAAGCATCCGCCGCAACCAAGAAGGAGTTTGAAGCAGCCCTTGCAATCATGGGCGGCGAAGTACAGCTTGACCGTGTTCTGAACAAGACCGCCGGAAAGTTTGACAATCTGGCATATCAGATCGAGGAACACATCAAGGCAGTGATTTCCTTGTTCCATTACACGCTGATCAACGGTGATGCAGTGACCACCGCCGCAACGGATCATCCCGAATTTGAGGGCTTGGATTCCATGCTTGCGGGAACTTCCACCGAATTCAACGCTGGCGGCTCCATCGACCTGTCCAACATCACCAACACCAAGGCGAATGCGGATGAATTCTATGAGGCATTGACGCTTCTGATCAAGTCCACCAACGCCGATGCGCTACTGATGAACACGCAGATGATCGCAAAGATCCAGACCGTTGCCCGCCTGCTGGGTTACAAGACCGACACCGAGGAAGCCTTTGGCAAGAAGGTGACTTCCATTGATGGTGTGCGCTTCATGGATATGAAGAACCACTACACCGTAAATGATGGCGTTGCCGTCCCCAACAGCGTTGTAAAGGTCAACGAGGGCTTGACTGACATCTATGCGGTCAAGTTTGATGTGAATGATGGCTTCCACGGCATCAGCCTTGCCGGATCCGCTGTCATTGACAAGTATCTTCCCGATTTCAACGCACCCGGCGTGATGAAGAACGCAGAAGTTGAAATGATCGCAGCAACCGTTCTGAAGAACACCCAGCATGCAGGCGTTCTGCGTAACATCAAGATTGCGTAACAGAAAGGACAGGTGAAACACGATGGCAGGTAAAAAGGCAATCGCAAAGACATACATTGTCACTGTAATAAACAATCCGGAGTTTTGCGGAATCGGCGCAGGCGGCGCACAGTTTGCACTTGGAAAGGCATCTGTCACCAATGAAAGACTTGCAAGCTGGTTCCGTGGTCATGATGGCTACACCGTGACCGAAGCAAAAGCAGCTGACGAAGCTGCGGAGTGAAAAGGCGGTGATGCCCGATGATAATTTCTGTTGAAAAGGCAAAAGCCCTGATTGATTTCAATGGATGGACAGATGAAAAAATCGAAATGAAGTTGAAGGCAATTGAACAGACAATCAGGGCATACACCAACAACAACTTTCAGGATCGGGGCTGTCGGGTGTATGCGGATATCCGTGCGGGTGTCTTGATGTCCGAAGCCCTGATTCCTTTTGAAGTGGGTGACACCGTTCAAATCAGCGGTTCACGGCTCAATAATGGGCTTTATACGGTCAAGGAATCACATGACACAGCCTTCACGGTTAGTGAGAATTTGAAAGATGAATATGGTGTCCTTGTGACCAAGATCGAATATCCCGCAGATGTTGTGGATTGCTGCGTGAATCTTCTTGAATGGGAAAAGAACAGCCGTGCGAAGGTCGGAATTCAATCAGAAACGCTTTCAAGGCATTCGGTGACATATTTCAACATGGATGGCGCAAACAGCGCCATGGGCTATCCTGTAAGCCTTCTGGGGTGCCTTAAAGCCTATCGAAAGGTAAGGTGCTGACCTATGGCGAATATCGGCGGAAACACCACCGGGAGATTCCAAACCTGCAAAACCGTGAAAAATGAAATCTGCGAATCAGAACAGATATGGGAAGATGCTGTCAATCAGCTTGGCTTTCTGGACTTGCAATCCGGTGATAGCAAGCACAGCAATTTCAATGCAAAGGTTGAAGAATCAACCCATATCTTTCTTTGTGATTTCAATTCGGCGCTTTATGCCCTTTCATTGCCTGACAAAGATGGCGCTGTCCCTGATGTCCGGGCAATTTTCAAAGGCATGGTTTATGATGTGCTTCTGATCGACAATCCAATGGAATTGAATGAACAGCTTGAAATTTACCTTCGGAAAGTTGGTGCATGGAATGGCTGATGTCATTTTTGAGGATAACACGGTCAAGGTTATTGATGCTATGGAAAGCAAAATCAATATTGTTCTTGAAGAAGTCGCTGGGGAGATGGAAGCAAGAGTTAAACGAAACCAAGACCGCTACCGTGACACTGGAAACACAACTGGCAGTTGGAAACATAGGGTTGACGATGACACCCATACTGCATATATCGGTTCGGATGCGGAAAATGCCATTTGGGAAGAATTTGGCACGGGTGAATTTGCAATGGACGGTAAAGGAAGAAGGGGCGGATATTGGGTATATGTCAGCGGTTCAGATAACAAATCAAGTAAATCTGGCAAAACATACACCCTTAAAGAAGCCAAACGGGTTGTTGCAATTATGCGTTCAAAAGGTCTTGACGCATACTACACCAGAGGAAAAAAGCCAAGGCGGCATTTGTGGAAGGCTTATACCGAATACAAAGACAATATGGTAAAACACATCCAAAATTCATTGAAGGGACTGTGACATGAACAAGCATGGATTTATCGGTGAACAAATGGGCGTGATTGGTGTTCCTTATGAATTTGGGGCATGGACATCTAAAATCGTTTATCCCTATTTCACGGGAGAAATCACGGAAGAACCAACAAACACCGAGGACGGGGCGGAAGAATCCACCCTGATCCTGAACGGCTTTAGCAGGGGCAAATATATTGACCTTGAAGCGGCAAAAGAGAAAATCAAAAAGCATTTCCATCCCATTCATGGATTGCGTGGAAACACAGACAGCGGATCGATTGCTGTCTTTTTTGATGGCGCTTTTCCCGTTCCCACAGGGGAAGCCGCTCTGAAAAGAATTCAAATCAATTTAAAAATCAAAGAATGGAAAGGAGATTTGTGATATATGAGCATTATTGGCAAACATGGCGTGAGCGCTACCACGCCCGAAAACATCCTTCTGGGAGCAGGAACGATCCACAAAAATCTTGCTTGGGATCCTGATGCCAAGGCTTGGAAGGGTGACATCATCGGTGCGACTTCCGGCGGAAACAGCGTGGAAATCAAGGGTGAAATCGTTGACATCGAGCTTGACGGCGCTTTGGTCAAGGTGAAGGGTCTTGCGGTGATGCAGGGCGGCACCGGAACGATGGAAGTCAACTTTGCTGAACTGTCCGTTGATGTCCTGAAGATGGGCATGATCGGAGAAGAAGCGGCATCCGATGCCGAGGGATATACCATGATTCAGACCAAGGCAAATATTTCCGAAGGTGACTATGTGCCGAACTTTGCATTTGTGGGCAAGACCGCAAATGATGCAAAGGATATCATTGTCATCATGGAAAATGCGCTTTGCACTTCCGGTCTGAAGATCGAAGGAAAGGCAAAAGAAAACGCCGTGATCAAGCTGACCATGGAAGCGTATGCAGAGAACGCAGGAAACCTTGATCGTGTTCCCGTCAAGATCTATTATCCCACCGCAGCCAATGCGTAAAAAAAGAAAATAAGGAGATTTGAACAATGAGTGAAACAATTGAAAAAAATGAAATCGTGAAACCGTACACTTTCAGAAAATTGTCTGCGGAAGATGTTTTCCCTATGGCAAATATCATCAAGAAAATCGGAATCAAAGAATTCAAGACCTTTTTTGAAGGTGACGGAATCAACAACATCATGACCGCATTCAACGGCGGACAAGGTGAAAAATCGGTTGAAGCTTTGGGCGTTTCGATTGTCCTTGAACTGGTTGATATCATCTTTGGCAACCTTCCGAAATGCAAGGACGATATTTTCAATCTGCTTGCGGACACATCGGATCTGACCGTTGAAGAAATCAAGGCGCTTGACCTTGCGGATTTTGCTGAAATGATCGTTGACTTTTTCAAAAAGGAAGAATTCAAGGATTTTATGAAGGTTGTTTCAAAATTGTTCAAGTAGGAGATTTTCTATTCATGGATCGGCTATTCCAACGATATGCCGATCCATTTCTTTTTATGAATGGAATGATTCAATGTGGAAGATTCTCTGAATTTGTTGAAGATTTCGTCAGAACAACCAATAAGGAAAAGGAAGATCGAATCAATTGGGAATTCTATCTTCACAGGGTGTTGGTTATGGGATCGTTCAATGACTTCATTGATGAACTTGAAACCAACAAAAAGAATCAGAATCTATCCAAACGAACTATTGAAACAACCGTTCAACATTCTATGAATATCTTAAACAAATTCAACCCAGAAAGGGGGTGAATGGTACATGGATCTATTTAAGATTGTTGGAAAAATTGTCATTGATGCTGGTGAAGCAATACAATCCTTGTCAAAAGTATCATCGGCGGCAAAAGACACTGCTGATGATGTGGAAGATGTTGCGGATTCCAGCGAAAAATCAAGCGGCAAATGGGGAAATGCCTTCAAGAAGATTGGTTCTGGCGCAGTTGCAGTTGGAAAAGTAGCTGTCACCGGGTTGGCGGCTGGTGCCACTGCCCTTGGTGCACTGACCGCAAAGGCGGTTTCGGCGGCAGGAGACCTTGAACAGAACATGGGCGGCTGTGAACAAGTCTTTGGCGCACATGCGGGAAAGATGCAGGAAACGGCAAAGACCGCATTCAGCAATATGGGGCTTTCCGCTTCTGATTTCCTTGCGACATCAAACAAGATGGGCGCACTATTTCAGGGCGCAGGATTCGGAATAGAAGAATCCGCCACGATGTCGGCTGATGCCATGCAAAGGGCGGCGGATGTCGCATCCATCATGGGCATTGATACGGCTTCGGCAATGGAAGCCATTGCGGGAGCTGCCAAGGGCAACTTCACGATGATGGACAATCTTGGTGTTGCCATGAATGACACCACGCTTCAGGCATATGCGCTGGAAAAGGGCATCAGCAAATCCACAAGCGAAATGACCAACCAAGAAAAGATTGCGCTTGCAATGGAATTGTTCATGGAAAAGACCGCATATGCCGCCGGAAACTATGCAAAGGAAAATGAAACCCTTGCCGGATCACTTGGTACGGCAAAAGCGGCGTTGTCAAATTTCCTTTCGGGTGCTGGCACAGCTGAAGAAGTGGTTTCTTCTTTCTCCAATGCAGCCAATGTCATTGCGAAAAATGTAACCACAATTTTCCCAACGCTGATGAATGGCTTGATGCAGATAGTCAGCCAACTTGTTCCCATGATTCCGCCTTTGCTTGAACAGCTTTTGCCGGGGCTTTTATCGGGAGCGGCGCAATTGATCACAAATTTGGCAAGCATACTTCCATCCGTTATGAATCTATTGGTCACGCAGGTTGTTCCAGCTTTGCTGACGGCTCTTGTGGCGGTTTTTGGAGCTGTTGCGGGCGCATTGCCGAGCTTGATCACGGTGCTGGTGACTGCCCTTCCTGTATTGATTCCACAGATTCTTGAAGCGGCAATCAGCATGGTGATCACATTGGTTCAATATTTGCCGGACATCATCAAACCGATTCTTGATATTCTGCCCAGCCTGTTGAAATCAATCGTTTTTGCGGTTGTTGACAATTTGCCGATTCTTTTGGAAGCGTTGCTGATGGCGGTTGCCTTGATTGTTGAAATGTTGCCAATTGCAATCATGGAATTGTATCAAGCCCTTCCGTCATTGATGATGTCGATTTTGAAAGCAATCGTCAAGCTGATTCCGGTGCTGGTTGTCGGTGTCGTGAATGTCCTTGTGTCGTATTTGAAATCGTATTTGGCGGCGGCAGTCGGCATGATCACATGGGTGCTTGATTGGCTGAAGCCGATATGGGAAGGCATAAAGAAGGGCTGGGATGCTCTTTGCGCTGGCGTGAAAATCGCATGGGATGCAATCTGTAATGCGATTGAAATTGCCGTGAAATTTATCAAGTCGGTTGTGACAGCCTACATCAATGCGGTGAAGGATAGAATCACCACGGTTTTCAATGCTGTGAAAAATGTGGTGATTACGGTCTGGAATAGCATTAAATCCGCAACGACAACGGTATTCAATGCGGTGAAAAACACCATTTCCAATATCTTCAATAACATCAAAAGCAAGATTTCAACGGTTGTCAACGGCATAAAAACCACCGTGACCAATGTATTCGACAAGGTGCGGGAAGCAATGGAAAAGCCGATTCAAAAGGCAAGAGACACCATCAAAGGCATTATTGACAAAATCAAGGGGTTCTTCAGTGGAATGAAGCTGAACTTCCCCAATATCAAATTGCCGCACTTTTCAATTAAGCCTTCGGGCTGGAAAATTGGTGATTTGCTCCAAGGATCGATTCCGAAGCTTGGGATTGATTGGTATGCAAAAGCCATGAACAATCCCATGATCATGACCAAGCCGACCATTTTCGGCTACAATGCCGGATCTGGTGAATTTTTAGGCGGCGGCGAAAGCGGAAGCGAAGTCGTGTCCGGTACAAATACGCTGATGGGCATGATCAGCAGCGCTGTGGCGGCACAGAACGGCGCCTTGGCTTATTACTTGGAGAAGTTGCTTGAAGTCCTTTCAAGCTATTTCCCGCAGGTCTTGGAAGCCATGGATCGTGATATTGTGCTTGATACGGGCGCAACGGTTGGCGCTTTTGCTGTACCGATGAATGAAGCTCTTGGAAAACTATCAACAAGAAAGGATAGGGGAAGATAATAAATGATTGAAACAGGAATGTATTTTGGCGAAATTCATTCATTCTATGATTTGAACTTGATTCTTTCTTCAGTGGATATTCCTGCGGCTGTTCCAAAAACAAACTATATCGAGATTCCGGGCGGGGACGGAAGCATTGATTTGACCGAAGTACACGGGGAAGTCAAGTATTCTGATCGTGACTGTAAATTTACATTCACAGCCCCGCCCATGGGGGCATCTGCTTGGGAAGAACTCAAAACCACCGTGAACAATGCGCTGAATGGAAAGGTGTTCAAGATCACCTTGGAAAAGGATCCTGAATTTTATTATTTCGGGCGCTGCTCAATTGATGGCTATTCAGAGAACAAGAAGATCCGTCAGATCGTTGTGAAAGCAAAGGTCAAGCCGTGGAAATTGAGACAATCCCAAACCGTCATTGAAAAGGCGCTGAATGCAACATGGCAAACCATTCTTTTGCCGAATAGCAGGAAAACGGTTTGCCCTGTCATCGAATGCACGGATGAAAACACGAAGATTGCGTTCAATGGGGTGACATATACCCTTGAAGCGGGAACGCATAAAATCCTTGATTTGCAGCTAAAAGAGGGCGCCACGGCGGTTTCCGTTCATGGCAATGGAACAATCAAATTCACCTATCAGGAAGGAGATTTGTGATGGCATATCAAATCAGGTGCAATGATTCTGTGCTTTATGATCCCCGTGATGATGATTTGATTGTAAAAAGCCCGAAATGCAAGCTGGGTGTCAATACCGTTGGGGAAGCATCATTCACCATTCTTGCAAATCATCCGCATTATGGAGAATTGGCGAAGCTGCGTTCTGTTTTTGAAGTCAAGCAAGACGGTCATGCAATCTTCAGAGGTCGCATGACCGATGAAAGCAAAGATTTCGACAACATGAAGCAAGTGGATTTGGAAGGAGCAATGGCGTATTTCAATGATTCCATTGTGCGCCCTTTCGCCTTCCCCAACGCCTTCCTTGAAGATTCGGAATACATTTCAGCGGCTTCGGAATCTGCGGAACAGGCTGCAATTGATGGTGGTGTCGTTCGTTTCTTTTTGAAAATGTTGATAGACAACCACAATTCACAGGTTCAGCCGTTCCAACGATTCAAGCTGGGCAAAGTGACCGTTTCAGATCCGAACAATTACATCACAAGAGAGGACACAGGCTACAAGAAAACATGGGAAACCTTGAAAGAAAAGCTGTTTGAATCTTCCCTTGGTGGTTTTCTTTGCATCCGATATGAGGATGACGGAAACTACATTGATTATCTTGCGGATTTTGAACATACCAGCTCACAAACCATTGAATTTGGCGAAAATCTGTTGAATATCGTTCAGGAATCGGATGCAACAGAAACATATTCGGCAATCATCCCGCTTGGCAAGCAAGACGAAAACAATTCTGAAGCCTTGACAATCAAAGGCTTGCCCGATGGAAACATCACAGATGATATTGTCAAAAAGGGTGATACCCTTTACAGCAAAAGCGCCGTTGAAAAATATGGCTGGATTTATGCGCCCGTTTCAGAAACCACATGGGAAGATGTTGCGGATGCAGAAAATCTGCAAAGCAAAGGCGTTGACTATATTGAAAAAACAGCAATGTTTTTTCATGACACCGTGACCGTGACGGCGTTTGATTTGCATTTGGCTGATTCCGAAATTGAAGCGTTCCGAATTTATAGCTATATCAACGCATCATCCTTCCCGCACTTCCCGAAAGACCATATAAAGCGGTTTCCGTTGACGGAACTTGATATTGACATCGAGGATCCGCAGAACACCAAAATCACGCTTGGCGAAAGCAAAAAGGCGCTGACGGACAAGACAAGCACCACCGCCAACCGTGTTTCGGTTATTGAAGCGAAAACCAACACCGCCAAGAAAACGATTGCGGAGATTGAAAAGAAAGCAGCCGACAACGAAGCAAGTATTTCTTTGCTTGTTCAAGACGGGGAAGCCAATGGAGAGCTTATCATATCCGCCATAAACGGCGAAACCGCCGCTAAAATCCTTGCAGACCGTTTGGACATCGAGGGAAAAAAGCTGAACATCAAGGTTGAAAGTACAAACATTGAAGGCAAGCTGAAAGCAAATCAGATTTCAATCAATGATCTGTCCGCTTTAAATGCAACAATCGGCGGTATCAAGCTATCGCAAATTGGTATGTATTGTGAAGCTCCGCCTATTGAAACGCCAATCAGTCAAGCCGACCTAAACAGGGGTGGAACATTCAAGGTGGTTGTAGAGCCAAATTCCAATGGAATGTGTGTGTTTACTCTTGAGCTTATCGACAATAACACGGGAACAACTACATACGTGGAGTTTATCGACGAGAAAGGTGATACACCATATGAGCGTGAATTTTCGCTTGATTCCGTTTCTGTAAACAACGTCGAATATCGTATCAATTATGAGCGGGATGACGCAGGATCGTACTCATTGTATAGTGTCGATTATAGCAATTTCGGCGGTTGGGGATTATACAACACGAGTGTTCCTAATGATTTGGTTTTTTATGCAGGAGTAGATTTGAACGACAAGGACGAAGCACCGTTTAGAGTTTATCACTCTGGCAAAGTGCATGCGACGACATTGTACTTGGAAGGAGAACCGTTTTCATTTGTGTACAAAGCGGTGGAAATTAGGGGTAATGAATTGCGTTATATTTTAACAGAAATCTGCAAAAAAATCGCTGATATAGACAGTAGGCTATTTATGATAGGTGGATAATCATGGATAACAAAAAGCCAAAACGTCCGTTCCAATTGGAATATGAGGACGCAAACAAAGAGATTGTAAATGCAATTATCAACGCTTCACAGATTCACGGCGTTCCGTTTTATTTGATCGTTGGTATTGTCGAGAATGCCTTGCACCAATGCAAAGAAAACGCAAATAAGGAATTGGCAATCACGATGAAAAAATACGATAAAGAAATGGCGGAGTATATCGAAGCCGAGAAAGCGAGGGAGCAAAATGGATCTTGAACACGAGAAGAGATTGACCGAGGTGGAATCACGGTCAAAATCCAACACAAAGCGCATTGACAAGCTGGAAGAACAAACCGAAGCAATCAATCGCCTTGCAACATCAATGGCGGTTATGGCGGAAAAACAGGACGAAACCACCAATATTGTAACGGCACTTGATGACAAGGTGACAGCGCTTGAACAAAAGCCCGCAAAGCGGTGGGAATCCGTTGTTGAAAAAATCATTTGGGCTGTTGTTGCTGCCGTTGTCGGTTTTCTTTTGGCAAAAATCGGTCTTGGGTGAGGTGTCCGAATGAATTTATATGATTCTATGAATGAATGTTTGTCCACAGTCTATGCACATTGTGAAAATGCTGGGGATTATGCCATCAAGCGTGAAGGGGAAACATTAAAAATCTTCTTTGAATGTTCTGATGGCAAAGAGGATTGGCGCAACAATTTCAAATTCCTTGCAATCCCGTGGAAGGCATACAAAGAAATGAATCATGTTTGGTTCTGTCACAGGGGCTTCTTGAGGGTGTGGAAATCTATCAAGCCATATATTGAAGCCGACATCCTGAATCCTGAAATCAAACAGATTGAGATTGTCGGATATTCGCATGGTGCGGCAATTGCATTGCTTTGCTATGAATATGCAAAATTCAACCGTCCTATGGTTGATGTGTATGGCGTTGGCTTTGGATGTCCCCGTGTCTTTTGGGGCTTTGTTTCCCAAAAGGTGAAGGATCGTTTCAAGAATTTCAAGGTGGTACGGAACGGGAATGATATTGTCACCCATGTTCCGCCCGCCTTGTTTGGATTCCGGCACATTTCAACGGTGATCAAGATTGGGCAAACAAATCCCGTCAAGGATCACTATGACAGCGAATATCTTTTGCGGTTGAAAGAACTGCAATGAATCAAACAACTTTAAAAGGGAAGCCAATCAATTTGGCTTCCCTTTTTTCTATTTTGAAAGTATAGTATCAATCTTTTGCAGTAAAAATTCATTTTTTGAAGGGAAAGATGATAAATGGCAATCAAGGCATATTCAAAGGCGAAGGACGGAAACAAGCAGCTTTCAAAAAATTTCAGGGTGCGGGAATTTGCGTGTTCAGATGGTTCGGATCCGATTTTCATTGATTCAGAGCTGGTCACAATCTTGCAGAAGATCAGAACCCATTTCGGCAAGGCTGTGACCATAACTTCAGCATATCGCACACCGGGCAAAAATAAGGCTTGCGGTGGCACCACATACAGCCAACATCTTTATGGAAGGGCGGCGGACATCAAGATCAATGGCGTTGCCCCCAAAACGGTTGCAGCCTATGCGGAAAAGCTGATGCCGAATACAGGCGGGATCGGGATATATAAAACATTCACCCACATCGACACCCGGACAACAAAAAGCAGATGGAACGGGTGAACAACGAAAACGCCCACGGATTCCCGCCGTTTCCTTTGCGTGTGCGCACGGAATGAAATTTGCGGGTAGTTGGTAGGTTAAAAAGAAAAGCCAACAGAAGCGAAATTTGGGGCATTACAAAAGGCGGGCAATTCAGCCCGCCTTTTTCTTTTACTTGTTTAATTTTTCTTTTAATTCTTCTTCGGTGATAATGTCTTTGATGTAGAGTTCCAGCAGGGTTTCAATATAAGCTGTTTTCTTTTTCTTGTATTCTTCTTCATCAATTTTTCCGTCCATCAGCATTTTTTCAAGGTGTCCCAAAGTGTTCATGCGGTTCACATCCTTTGTGTTTGTCATTGTACTAACTACACTTTGCCCAATGGACTAATGCAGTTAGCACTATGCCAAGGTCAAAAAAAGTTGACCCGGACAATTTCCTTCTTGTCTGTTGTCCAATCAATTTCAATAGATTGGATGAAAGACCGCCAAAACGCCCGTTTGTAGGCATCGTCAAGGTTGTCATAAATTGCTTTCCATCCGTCATGCAGAATGGCTTCAATCTTTTGGAAGTTCTTCACGGGGGCATCAGTGCGTTCTGCTTCTGCCTTTTCCAAAAGTTCAATCAGTTCCGCATAGTCGGCTTCATACTTTTCAACCGTTCTGATCTTGCCTGTCTGCCATGAATAATTCAAGCGGTCAATCTGGGCGTGAATTTCGTCAATGTTGAATTGCGGGATTTTTGCTTCCCCGGAATCACTGACCGTTGCAGCCCTGATTTTTGCATCTTCAAGATACTGCCCGATGTTGGCAAGCATCATCCGTTCAAAGACATTTTCACTGACAGCTTTGTTGAATCCGCATTTGTGATTGATCCTGTTCCCGGCGCAACGGTATTTTTTATAGTAATATCGTCCGGTTTTCTTCATTTCAGAAGTGGTGTTTCCAGAAAGACGGTTTTCGCAATGCGGACACAAAATAAGACCACTGAAAATATATGCCCGGTTTTCGGCGGTGTTCTCTTTCACATTGTTCTGTTTGATTTCCTGAATCTTGTCAAAGGTTTCCTTGTCAATATACGCTTCACAATATGCCGGGTTGTCCCGATACGCCCCGTAAAGCATCGGATTTGACAAAAGGGCTTTCAATGAATTATATCCTATGCTTACATGATACTTTGTGTGAAGGTATATCAACGATTTTTTTATACTTTGATGTGTCATATAATATTGAATCACACCCCGCATGGCTTCTTCTTCTTCAGGATCACGGATGATCTTCTTTCGCCCTGTCTTTTCGTCTGTGGCAATCTTGAACCCGAAAGGCTGGCTGCCGGAAAGAGGTTGCCCGGTTGACACCTTATATTCATTTACAATGTCAATTCGTTCCCCGGTTTGATCCGCTTCCATTTCCGCAATGGTCAATTTCATATTTACAAGCATTCGCCCGTTTGCTGTGGTCAGATCATATTCTTCTTCAGTTGTTGACCAAAGCACGGGCGCAATTCTTTTCATGCATTCATGGTATTCAGCAACGGATCTGAAGAATCGGTCAAGCTTGATGAATATGATTCTATCAAATTTGCCTTTTTCCGCATCCTGAATCATCCTTTGCAGCTCTGGACGGTTCTTGATCAGCTTCCGCCCGGACACACCTTCATCAACATACCATTCAACGATTTTCATATTGTTTTTTTCCGCATATTCTGTCAATTTCATTTTTTGGGCATCCAATGACAGACCATGCAGCTTTTGTTCTTGCGTTGACACCCGGACATAAGCCGCCACAAGCTCAACACTTAAAACATTCCGAACCTGCCAATCCTCTTTTGTCATTTGCTTCACTTCCTTTTCTGTTTTTTCTTGGTGCGGTATATTGTTTTCGGCAACACCACCTTTACGGATTATTCCTTATAGTGCAAAACATAGCTTCTTCCCGACTTTGTTCTTTCAATTTTCCCTTCTTTCGATAGGGCATAAACGATGTCTGAAGCGGCAGAGCGGCATATTTCATCATCGAATAATTTCCAAAAATCCGATTGCAAAATACCATCGTTTTCTTTTAAAAGAAGAATCACATCGGATTTCATTTCGATAATTTTTCTTTGCTTTTCTTCCTCTTTTTGCGTTTTTAATTCATATTCTTTTTGCAAGGCATCATAATTGACAACCAAATTCTTCAGCTCATTTTTTCGCTTTTCAATATAATCTTTCGGTGCAATGCAATTATAGAACCAAAATTCAAAACATTCACCCTTCGGAACACACATCTTTTCCGCATCTTCAAGATATAATACAAAAGATTTCAAGGCGGAATATTGTTCCCTTGGGGATTTGTTTCTGGCATCCAACCATAACTTCAAAAAATACGAATATTCGCCGTTGATTTTGTCAACGAAATCTTTGTTGCGATAAATCCATCCAAAAGGCAATTCGCCTTCGGATGTCAATCTGTCAAGGGGTTCACCGAAAGAATTTGTTTCGGCTTTGGTTGTGTTCGGCGTTTTTGCCGGAACACTTTTTTTCTTCATAAAATCAAACAATCCCATAAACAGCCTTTCTTTTTACTTTTTTCAGTTGTCTTTTGCAAATCCACTCATGATTGACTTGTAGTAATTGTGCAAAGATATGATTTCCTCTTTGTGTTCCAGCTTCATTCGCAGGATGTCATTTTCAGCGGTAAGAACGCCAACTTTGTCTTTCAACATGGCATTTTCGGCGTTAAGTATTCCATTTTCGGCGTTAAGTTTGTCAACTTCGTCTTGCAGGGTTGCAAGATTTTTGCTACCAACAACAATCTTGCTTTCTGCAAACAAATCATCAAGTGATCCGTCAAGAACGGCAACAATCCGGCGCAGCGTGTCCACATATGGGTTATCCGTGTCCCCGGAAAAGATACGCACGACCGTTCTTTCCGGCAAGTTTGTCTTTTCGGCAATCTGCTTGGATGACATCCCTTTCGCTTTTTTTAATTCTTTTAGGTTATCGAGCCACATATTTTTGTCCTTTCGATATGATAATTTTATCAATATCAATGCTAAACTTGGGCGGCAAAATGACACAAGTGAGCATTGATTTTTTTGCTTTACTGCATTAAAATTATTCCAGAATTGTTGAGTGGTATCACACATCGACAATTTTCACAATTTTTTAATGATATAATTTTTTTGGAAACATTTTCTGATAGAAAAACTCAATTTCAAAACTGTATAATGTTTTCGAAATTATTTATGGGAACAAATATTCCCCTCGCTTGAAAGGAGCTTGACCAAAATGAAAGAAAACAAATTGTTGTCCTACCTCTCTATGCTCACCCCTGAACAAATTGAAAAGCTCGTCAATCAGCTTCCACTATTGACTTCATTACTTTCAGAACAAGCTCCACCTTGTCATCAGGAACCGACTTCGCAAAATCAACAAGTTTCTTAATATTTTCAGAAAGCTCGTCCTCTGCGGTGGGCTTTTTACTATTTTTTTCATCAAATATTAATTCGTATGGCGGAATGTCCAACACATCAGAAATCTTTTTTAATGTGCTGCGCTTTATATTTACAACCCGTCCGTTTTCGTATTTTGCAATAGCTGATTTTTGAACACCGAGAATATCCCCAAGCTCTCCCTGTGTCATTCCTTTTGCTTGTCTTGCCGTCTTTATTTTTATACCTATATCCAACAGAAGCACCCCCTTTTCCCATTTGGATGTCCTAATTATACACCCTTGTGTCTTAAAAATCAAGATTTTTTGAAAAAAATTCAAAAAAAATATTGACAACCAAAAATTATTTTGATATAATGATGGTGTCTTAAAAAGACACAACAAGAACTGAAAGGAGAAGCGGAACGAATGAACAAAGAACTTTTGCGAAGCATTATGGTGCTGAACGGTGACACCAACAAGGATTTGGCGGAGCTGCTTGGAATATCGGAACAGAGCGTGTCGGGAAAGATCAACGAAAAAGGCACGGAATTCAAGCAGGGCGAGATTGCAAAGATTAAAGACCATTACAATCTTTCGCCCGAACAAGTCGAATCTATTTTTTTTGCTTAAAGGTGTCTTAAAAAGACACAAGAAAGGAAGGGCGATGTCAAAGAAAATTGAAATGATCGGAAAGCGGTTTGGGAATCTTGTTGTGATTGCAGAGGGGGAAAAGAGTACAAATCATCGGGAATTCAGATGGATTTGTCGGTGTGATTGCGGCAACATCACGCAATCAATTTCTGGATTTGACCTTCGCAGCGGTCATACAAAATCGTGCGGGTGCTTGCATCTTGAAAAAATGAAGGATGTAAAAACAACACACGGGAAAAGCTCGTCAAGACTATACCATATTTGGCAAAACATGAGGGCGAGATGCAACAGACCATCATCACAATTTTATTCTTGTTATGGCGGGCGTGGAATCACAGTCTGCGAAGAATGGCGCAACAGCTTTGAAACCTTTTATGAATGGGCAATGGCAAACGGATATTCCGATGACTTGACCATTGACCGCATAAACAATGATGGCAATTATGAACCATCAAATTGCCGTTGGGCAACACAAGAACGGCAAAACCGAAACACCCGGAAAAATGTTTTTTTATCCGTTAACGGCATAACCAAAACAATATCTGAATGGGCAAAAGAAACAGGTGTTTCGTACTCTACAATAAGTTGGAGATACAAGCAGGGCGTGACGGGCATTGACTTGATTAAACCAACAAAGAAAAGGAAGGTGCGTATATGAAAGAACCAAGCGGCATTAACCTGCTTCGCACTCTCGTTGACCTATACGCAGATCAAGAGGGCGTAAAAATTACATACCAAATTACACAAGAGAAGGAGAAAACAGCATGAAAGCAATGAAAAAATTATGGGAAGCAATCACAACCCCCATCATGGCGCTTGTGGTAAACATCAAGCAATCCAAAGAAGAAGGTGATTGGAATGGCATTCAGGACTGATGATCCCGTGCATGACTTTTTGATGCACGATGCCGAGCAACAGCGGAAATTGGACAGGCTGCCACGGTGCGGTTATTGTGACGAGCCGATCCAAGACGATGTTTATTTTGAAATCAACGGCGAATGCATTTGCGAAGAATGCCTGAATGAGCATCACAGAAAGGCGGTTGAAGATTATGTCGAATAGGCACGATCCGCACGACTTGGCGCAGATGCAAAGCCTTCCACTTGAAGCCAAGATCCTGATGACACAGCAAAGAATCCGGGCGTGGTATGACTATTGGAACGGTGATGTGTATTTGGCTTTTTCGGGTGGCATGGATTCAACGGTACTGAAGCATATCATTGACAACATGAATACATGGTGGGACATTCCGGCGGTGTTCGTGAATACGGGGCTTGAATATCCTGAAATCCAAAAATTTGTGAAGGACATAAAAGCCGGGAAATATGATTGTTTCAATTCAAATGTTGAGATAATCAGACCGAAAATGCGCTTTGATGAAGTCCTGAAAAAATACGGCTATCCTGTGATAAGCAAATCTGTTTCACACGCCGTAAAGGTTGCAAAAAGAAACCCTGACGGAAAAGTGATGAAAAATCTATTTGATCCGGAAAACAAGGGGCGCTTTGGATTTTATAAGTGGAAATTCTTGATTGATTCAGAGATCCAGACAAGTGAGGAATGCTGCAATGTGATGAAAAAAGCACCCGCCAAAAAGTACGCAAAAGAAACGGGAAGAATGCCGATCTTGGGAACGATGGCGGACGAATCAAGCCTGCGATATACAAGTTGGTTGAAGAACGGGTGCAACGCTTTTGAGGGAAAGAGTCCATCTTCACAGCCGCTTTCGTTCTGGACAAAACAAGATATTTTGCTTTATGTCAAACTGTTTAATGTTCCGTATTGCCCCGTATATGGCGAAATCATATATGAAGTCGAACCCGATCAAATGCGACTTAATGACTATGGGATTGATTGCGGAACGCCGGAAAAACTCATAACAACAGGATGCGACAGAACCGGATGCATCTTCTGTATGTTCGGATGCCACCTTGAAAAAGAGCCGAACCGATTCCAAAGGCTGAAAGAAACGCACCCCCGGCAATATGAATATTGCATCAAGGGCGGCGAAATGGTTGATGGCAAGTGGCAACCAAGCAAAGAAGGGCTTGGGCTTGGAAAAGTCCTTGATTTTATAGGTGTTAAATATGAGTAATACGGTTAAAATGCTGACCTTCCCCAGCCGTGAAGAATGGCTTCAGGCACGAAAAAACACCATCGGTGGCAGTGATGCTTCGGCGGTGGTAGGAATGAACCCCTACAAAACAAATGTGGATCTGTGGGCAGAAAAAACAGGTCTGGTGATACCGGAAGATATATCGGACAAGCCATATGTGAAATATGGACACGATGCAGAACCTTTGCTTCGGGAATTGTTCAGCTTGGATTTCCCTGAATACCAAGTTTTCTATGAAGAAAACAACCTTTTCTTGAATGAAAAATACCCATGGGGGCATTTTTCCGCCGATGGCTGGCTTCTGGATCAGAACGGAAGAAAAGGCATCCTTGAAATCAAGACAACGGAAATTCTTCAATCCATGCAGAAGGAAAAATGGAATCATCGGATCCCGGACAATTACTACATTCAAATTTTGCACGGATTTCAAATCATGGAAGCGGATTTCGCCATTTTGAAAGCCCAGCTTAAAACGGTCTTTGATGGCATCCCATATTTGCAGACAAGACACTATTTTATTGAGCGTTCAGAGGTCGAAGAAGATATTGAATTTTTGAAATCTTCTGAAAGCAACTTCTGGTATGGCGTTCAGAACAAACAACGCCCGGCGCTGATCTTGCCGGAATTTTAATTTTAATAGGAGAAAAAGAAATGTTGAAAATGAGTTTTTACGATGGAAGCCTTGACCGCAACAAGGCGAAGGAGTTTGTGGCGGAAACGAATAAACCCTTGCGATACACCTATGGTTTTTCTTATAGAAACCCGACAACGCACAACAA
>JAEIGA010001345.1_pt1 | contig 38303 bp, 34 predicted proteins | sample 9270691 | NCBI WGS metagenome assembly JAEIGA01 (sample SAMN17057246, study PRJNA624740) | gut metagenome | biome: biome; isolation source: fecal sample | host: Bos grunniens | place: China: Xizang | collected 2019
TATAATATATAGTATAGAAATTCACAAAAGGAGAATTTCGAGTTGATGGTGTCAAACGAAATAAATTTAGATATATTAAATAATCTGTCTCCTGAAGAACGCCAATTGGCGCTAGAAATACTTAAAGAGTATTCAGAAGAAGGACAATCAGCGATTTTAGAAGATCTAAAGTACTCTGACTATGAAGAGATACCAGTTGACATAATTACGTTCATTACAGAAGAAAAGTATCTTGGTAAAGGTTTGTGGATAAAAGACGAATTTACTGGAGAGAGAAAATGTACAGTTTTCCCATACTGGCTAAATAAACTTCAAGAGATATTTCCAGATAATTTAACAACCAGATATAATACGTTGATACTTACTGGATCTATCGGTCTTGGTAAATCTTTCGTTGCAGTATTATGTCAATTATATCTTTTATACCGCATGCTTTGTTTAAAAGACCCTTATACTTATTATGGTCTTCAGCCGATAGATAAAATTACATTTTCAATGTTAAACGTTACCTTAGAAGCTGCTCAAGGTGTTGGCTGGGATAAAATGCAACAGCTACTACAGAGCTCAGAGTGGTTTATGGAAAAAGGCTTTATGAATGCTAGTAGAACTAATCCTCAATGGATACCTCCTAAAGGTATCGAATTAGTATTCGGTTCTAGTAACAGACACGTTGTTGGTCGTGCGCTCTTTTCCAACTTCTCTGATGAAGTTAACTTTGGTGTAGGAAACAATGTTGAAAAACAAAAAGCTAAATTAAAAAAGATGATATCTCAGATTGATGCACGTATGATATCTCGTTTTGGTAAAGGTACATATCTTCCAACTATGAATATTATAGCATCTTCAAAAGACTCTGAACAAGCTTTTATGGAGTCTTACATTGAGATGAAGCGTCAAAATGAGAGTAAGACTACACTTATCGTAGATGAGCCTCAATGGGTAGTAAGAAATGACAAAGGTTCTCCTGATGACCCTGGAAGCTTTTATGTAGCTGTAGGTAATAAATTTTTGGCTCATGAGCTTCTCCCAGTAAATGCCACTGAGGCAGAAGTACAAGCATATCGAGAAAAGGGATACTTTATGCTAAAAGTACCTCCTATCTATCGAGAAGCTTTTGAAGATAATATAGATTTAGCACTTACAGATAACGCTGGTATTTCTACTTCTAGCACTACTAAATATATATCTGGTGTACGTTTAAATCAAATAAAAACAGATACTTATAAAAACCCATTTACTAAAGATGTTATCGAAGTTGGTAATAGTCCTGAAGATGTCTTACAATATGCTAATTTCTTTGACTTATCTCGAATAAGTCCAAGGGACCTTGTCCGACCTTTATTTATTCATTTAGATATGTCGCTTTCAGGTGACAAGACCGGTATAGCAGGTGTTTGGATTACAGGAAAACGACCTTCAGTTGTGGGTGAAGCGCCTAGTAAAGAGCTTGAATTTAAATTAGCTTTTTCAGTCTCTGTGAAAGCTCCTAAAGGATTTCAAGTAAGCTTTGAAAAGAATAGAAACTTTATCAGATGGTTACGAGATCGCGGTTTTGCTATAAAAGGTATCTCATCTGACACATTCCAGAGTGCTCAAATCCAGCAGCAACTAAAAGGTGACGGCTTTAAAACTAAGATACTGTCTGTTGACCGTGTCGATAGTGCTACTCGAAGTTGCTTACCTTACGCTTTCTTTAAATCAGCTATTTATGAACGACATATTCAAATTTATAAAGATTGCAATCTATTAACTGAAGAAATTGTTAGTCTAGAACGCTTATCAGATGGTCACATAGACCACCCTCAAAATTTTTCAAAGGACCAGTCCGATGCTGTTTGCGGCGCACTATTTTTAGCTAGCGAATTTGCAGAAGAATATTCTTATGACTATGGAGAAAACTTAGAAACTTCTCTAGACGTAAATGAGATTATTTCTGATGACTTTAAAAAACATCAGATGATAGCAGCTTTTGAAGAGGAATTAATAAATATTTATGGTGAAATAAATCAAGCAACTTTAGTACTTAATAATGAAAAACGTGAAGAATACCGTAGATACCAAGATATAATGGACGGAATAATTGTTATTTAAGGAGATTAATTATGGCAAAAGAAAAGTCAACGCCAAAAAGTAAACAGCCTAATCCTTTAGTAGGTCGCCAAGCACAGCCTACTACTTTGGATAGTACTACTACTTTAGATATAGATACAAAAAAAACCTTACCAGATAATATTATTGAAGCCGGTCTAAGCCATGTTTTAGATATATCAGCTTTAGAAAATTTTACTTCGATTTCAAACTCCAGAGACCAAATATATCAGCTCATAGATATTATGGCCCAAGACTCTTCAGTAGCTTCAATATTACGTACTTATGCAGAAGACGTATGTGATGTAGCTGACAATGGTCATGTAATTTGGTGTGAAGCTACGGACCCAAATATCAGTAAGTATATAAATTATATACTAAATATTATGAACGCTGATAAAAATATTTATAGCTGGGCATATTCACTATTAAAATATGGTGATGTTTATTTAAGACTATTTAGAGAGTCTGATTATGAGGATGATTTATTTAAATCTGATAAAATAGATAAAGCCTATAAAGCAAAAAATGTTCTTAATGAAGACTTAAATAGAGCTATAACTGAAGCTGAAAAATTACAAGAAGCTAAAGAACTTGAAGAAGCAGTAAATCTTAATTTACACACTGGAACTGATTCCTATAGCTATTATGTAGAAATGGTTGATGACCCTGCAACGATGTTTGAATTAACTAAATTCGGTAAAACTTATGGCTATATTCAAGTGCCTAACCAAACATCTAATTTAGACCACTTAGGTACTTTTGATGGTTTAACAAACAGTGTTTTTAACTTTAGACTAAAATCAGCTGATGTAGATGTGTATCAAGCAGATGATTTTGTACATGCCTGCTTAGAAGATAATTATACAAGATTTCCAGAAACTGTAGAATTATTTATTCGTGATGATAATACAAAGACAAAAGTTCCTAGTTATAGTGTTCGTCGCGGTAAATCATTATTATATGACTCTTATAAAATTTGGAGAGAAAAAGCCTTACTTGAAAACTCTGCTCTATTAAATCGTATAACTCGTTCTAGTGTCGTTCGTAAAGTTGGTGTAGAAGTCGGCGATATGCCTAAAGAACAGGTACAGCAAATTTTACGTAGAGTTAAGGAAATGATGGAACAAAAAAGTTCTATTGATGTAGGAAACTCTATGTCTGAGTATAATAATCCAGGTCCTATGGAAAATAATATTTATTTTGCAACTCATGGTGGTCAGGGTCAAATAACTGTTGAAGCTGTCGGTGGCGATATTGAAGTAAAAAATTTAGCTGACTTAGACTGGTGGAATAACAAATTCTATTCTTCCTATGGAATTCCAAAACAGTATTTTGGCTGGACTGATGATGGTGCTGGATTTAATGGTGGTACTTCCTTAACAATTCTTTCTAGCGTATATGCAAAAGGCGTTAAACGTGTTCAAAATGCCTTAATACAAGCTATTACTGATGCTATAAATCTTTTCTTGTTAGATAAAGGTTTTAAGAGCTACTTAAATAACTTTACTTTAAAAATGAAAGCTCCTTTGACTCAAGAAGAAATTGATTATCGTGCAGACCTCTCAAATAAAATTAATGCAATTAGTAGTCTTCAAAGTTTATTCACTGACATTGAAGATAAGCCAAGACGCTTAAGAATATTAAAAACATTATTAGCATCATTAAATTACGGTGATGAAATTTATACTGAAATAGACGCTGAAATTACTGATATTGAAGAAGCTATGAAATTGGCTGAAGAAAATGAAGAAACCTTAGAACAGGGTGAGGACGGTGCGCCGGCACCACCAGTACCTAACAAGAGCGCTCCAGATAATGAAGATGGTGCGGATATTGATTTAGGTACTTTAGCAGATTTAGAAAGTTGGAAACCTGCCGAAGGTACCTATAGACTATTAGAAGATTCTGAAAAAATCTTAAATGACCCAATTGATCTCTTACAAGAAAGCGATTTACCTTCGCCTAATGAACTTGATTCTGAAAAAGATTTTACTGAAAATAATTAATTATAATAGAAAGGCTGTAACTAAACAATGATTACTAAAAATGACTGCTTATCTATATTAGTGTCGTTAGAAGACCAAGGTATAGATATAAATAACCAAATGAAAAAATTACTTACATCGAAAGAGCTTCCAATAGATGTTTTAAAATTTATAGCTCAAAATCGAGGAATGGAAGTTATAGATTTCTACGAGATGCTTAGAAAAAAGTATAATCAGAAAAAGTCTCCTTTATATAAAAACATTATTAAAGAGATAGACGATCCAGAAGAAGTTATAACTACGCTAGCTTGTTTATTAGTGCAGATTGCTTTGTATAGTAATAAGCTAGAACAAAATCGAGAGCTCTTCCAACGTGAAATACGTGCAGAAGAAATAACTAGGGTTCTTAATAATTATTATAATACAGGTACTTTAGATGCTTGTATATCACTCATAAAGCTTTTAAAATCTGACTTATTGGTACTAGAGCATATTAGTGGGCGCAGAGAGCTTTTTAGCTAATTTAATTAATGTTATAAATAAAACTACCAGATATCTGGTAGTTTTATTTTATTTTAAAAAATATACGCTAAATTAATTGATTAGATGCTAGAATCTAACAAATAAAATAAGATTCTATAAGGAGACTTAATTATGACTTTAAAAAATGGCTATAAAGTAATTTATGAAGTTATCGAAAATCGTGAAGACGCAGGTTTAACTAGAGTATTTAAAGCTTCAAAAACAGGCGTTTTCGAAGATGCAGAAGTTATCGGTGAAGCTAAAATAGGTGAATACAAACTTATTTATGAAAAAGACGGTAAAATTTATGGTAGTACTTCAGGAGTTCCTTCTGATGATGCTGCTAATGATTTCTGCTTTGAAGACTTTGAAAAAGTATTTACAGAAGCTGTTGCTGATGACGGTGTTACTGATGAGGAAGGTACTGACGGTTCAGAAAACGGTGAGAACACACCAGGTTCTGATGCAGGCTCAGATAGCTCTACTACAACACCTTCAGAAGGCGACGAAAATACAAGTACTGATCCAGACGAAAATGGAACAGAATCTGGTGATGAAAATGGTAATGATGCAGGTGAAGGTACTGAACCTGATGCGGAGCCTTCAGATCCAGAAGTGGACCCTGATAGTACACCAGAAGGCGAAGAAAACGAATAATTTAATAATTTAATAAATTAATAAATTATAATTCGCTAAATTATTTAGAAATTGTTCAACTAATTTTATGTATTAAAAGAGGACGATTATGGATATAAAGAATAGAATACTTGAAGCACTACAAGTGCAGCCTTTATCTGAAGAAGAAAAGGCATCAAGACATATTTTAGGTAGACTTTATGGTCCTATCGCTACTTGTGTAGAAAGCACTAGAAACGGTAGATTATATAATAGGCCTCTCTGGGAAAAAGCATTAGCTGATGATATTTTCTTAGAAAAAGTCGCTACAAAAGCGTTATTCTTAGAATTAGGTCATCCTGAAGACAGAGAAGAAACAGATATGAAACAGGCATGTGCTTGTATACCTGAAGTACCTAAAATTGTTGATAATGATTTATATGCTTACATAGACATTTTAGACACTCCTAATGGACGTTTACTTAAGACTCTTGTAGATTATGGTTTTGTACCAGGCATCAGTTCAAGAGGTTCGGGTGACGTTATGGAAAATGACGAAGTTGATCCTGAAACTTTCTTTTTAGAAACTTGGGATATTGTTCAGCTTCCAGCTGTTAGAAAAGCTCGTCTAAATATATGTGAATCTTTAGACTCTGAGAGTATAAAGCTTAAGAAAGCTCTTGCGGAGTCTTATAAAGCCGCAGGAGAAGAGGAAAAAGATACAATGAAAAAAGCATTAGAAAATTTAAATATTGATATTGATAAAGAACTAGCAGAAGAACCTAATAAAGATTCTGAACAGCTTGAAGAAGCTTCTAAAAAAATTCTTACTGCAGATGATATTCCTTGGGATCCCGAAGTTGAGAACTCACTTACAGAAGATACTGAAGAGGTTGAGGAATTTGAGGAAGTTGAAAACACAGAAGAGACTACTGAAGAAACTGAAGATGTAGATGGTATTGAAGAAGTGGAAGACCCTTCTGAAGAAACTGAAGAGACTGAAGAAACTGCTGAAGAAGATGAAGCTGCTACCGATGATTTAAATACAGTAGCTGATGCAATTGAAATGTTACAGGAACATGACCCTGAAACTAAAATTGAATTTGAACCTGTAGTTATTGACGGTGAAGAATATCCTATTGAAAACTTAGATTCTTTTGTAAATGACGATGACACTTTAGTTATTGGTGTTGACTGCGGTGAACCTGAAACTACTGATGAAGAAGCTTCAGAAGAAACTGCAGATGATATAGATTCACAATCAGAGGAAGACAATTCTGAAGACGAAGAAATCATTTCAGATGACGCTGAAAACGCTGACTCAGCCGAAGATAACGGAGATGATGAAGTTATTGAGAGTCTCAAAGAAATGATACGTCAGAAAGAAGCTTTAGAAAACGAAAATAAAGATTTGCGTAAAGCTAAAGCAGTTGGCGATGCCAAAGTAGATGAATTACAAGAAAGTCTTAATCGTTATAAGAAAGCATTTGCAAAAGCGAGTGCCGTTGCTTCTAAAGTAAATACTTACAAAACTCAGATTACTGAATTAAATGAGCAACTTGCTCAATCAAAAGACACAATTGATACATTAACAGAACAAGTTAATAATGGCACACAACAGCTTAAAGAGAGTGTAGATAAGAATGCTAATAAAGTAAAAACTCTTACAGAAGAGGTTAATACTTTAAATAAAAAATCTGAGGCTCTTGAAGCTAAGCTCCAAAGTCAGAATACTCAATACACTAAGAAGTTACAAGAGCGTACAGAAATTGCAAAGTCTTATAAAGCTCGTTTTATTGAGACTTTAACAAAGTATGTAGAATCAAAAGCTTCAATGTTAGGTATTCAGCCTTCTGAGATTACAAGCCGCCTCAATGAAAACTATTCTTTAGCCGATGTTGATGCTGTTTGTGAACAAATTTTAGATTCTACTGTTAACTATGGTAGACTTCCATTCGGTAGAATGAATAAAGCTTCTGCTAGAATTACAGAGTCAGTTTCTACTAAAAGAACTACTCTTGATGCTGGTTATGAAGTAGATGATTCACTCTTAGAACTTGCCGGATTGAAAGACAAATTTTAAAGTTCAAAAAAAAATATTATAAAGAGGTAAAATAACTATGAGAAAAAATCTTTTAGAAACATATTCTCGTCAACTTAAAGTTGCAGAAGCTTACGTTGCTAAAAACTTTGAAGGTAAAGCAATGTCAAGTAACACAGCTCTTACAACAGCTGTTCTTTTAGACAACACAAATCGTTGGATTACTGAGTCTCTTAACAGTACTCTTGCTCCAACAACTCGTGGCGATATGGGCGCTTGGAAGAAATTCTGCCTTAACCTTACAAATATCGCAGTTCCTTCACTTATCGCAAATGACCTTGTTATTGTTCATCCTATGACATCATACTCAGGTTCAGTTGCATATTTAAAATATGTAGCTCTTACTGACAAAAATGGTATGCAAGGTAAAATGCTTAACAGCGTATTCGGACACGGTGATATGAACGAAAACCGTATGAACTACACTTCTCAAATTATTGTTGAAGAAGGTACTGCACCAACAGCTTTCACAGGTGATGACATTGAAGCTAATGGTCTTACATACGTAGATGCTGACCAAGCTGTTAAAACTGCTACTATTAAATACATCGGTAAAGATGCAAACGGTAACGCAGCTGTTTCTTATGACGATGAAGGTAAAGCACTTGCTTCAGTAGAAAAAGTTGCTTATATCGCTAAGAAATTCCAAATGAACCATATTCCAGCTGAAGAAATTCCTACAATCGGCCCAAAAATGGAACACATTCCACTTGTTGCTGAACCACGTAGAATCGCTGTTCGTTATGACCAAATCACAGCATTCCAAGCTAAAACAGACTATGGTTTCTCACTTGACAAACAAATTGCTGAACAAGCTTGTGGTGAACTTGCTTACGAAATCGATACAGAAATCGTTGCAATGCTTAAAGATGGTGCTGGTGCAGCTCAAGAAGCTCTTACTTGGTCAAAAACACTTCCAGTAGGTGTTTCTAAGTTCGAACACTACAATGGTTTCCTTGAAATTATTGAAATGGCTAAAGCTATTATCTATAATAGAACAAAGAAATTCCATCCTAACTACATGGTTATCGCTTCAGACGTTCTTCCTGTTCTTCGCTTCGTAAACGGATTTACAGCAGTTAAGAATGTAAAAATGAATGGTCCTTACAAAGTTGGTGAACTTGACGGTCTTAACGTTTATGTATCACCTCTTATGCAGAAGGGTGAATTCTTCCTTGGACTTAATGGTAACGATATGATGTCATCAGCTGGTGTATATGCACCTTACATGGCAATCGTTCCTACACAGCTTCTTGGAACACCAGACGGTGGTATGGCACAGGGCTTCAGTACTTGGTACGCAAAAGCTCTCTTAAATGATAGTCTTCTTATCGCTGGTAAAATTGTTGACTAATTAGATTAAAACTGATATATGTAAAATACTGGGATTCCCGCAAGGGAATCCCAGTATTTTTTATTTTTATTTTATTTAAGTTGGGTTCCAAGCTGAAATTATTTGCTAAATTAATTGATATGTTAGCAAGGAGTTTAAAACAATGACACTAGAAAATATTTTAGATGAAATTAAGCTTGAACTTACTGGCTATCTCTTAGATATGGAAATAGATGATGAAACTCTAGTATCTATAGTTAAAAAAGGTTTACGTGAACTTGAGCGTTTTTGGGATGAATCTACTATGATCACAGTTCCTTTCGCTTCTTGTATTGAACTCGAAGGTGAATTTTTCGAAGAACAGGTAAGCTCTATTGTTAAAGTCTATCGAACTGCTGGAGTTGGAGAGTCAGCTAGTAGTATATCTGTAATGAATGATCCAGTTCAGCTAGCTCAATTTACTATTTTTAGTAATGGCGGTACTATGTATAATCTAAATGACTATGTATTAAATTATGCCGCTTGGATGACCACAAATCAAATAAAAAATACTATGTCTACAGATTTAGCATTTAAAGAAGATAGACACAATAAAAAATTGTATATTAACTGTGCTAATGGTTCACCTGGCTGGGTTACTATTGAATATATTCCAAAATTAACTGATATTGAATTAATCCAAAGTGACTATTGGATCGATGTCTTAGTTAAATTTTGTGTGGCTTTGACTAAGGTTGTACTTGGCCGTATTAGAACACGTTTTTCACAATCCAATGCTCTTTGGGCACAAGACGGTGATAAGATATTAGAAGAAGGTACTACTGAATTAAAAGAACTTCGTGAAGTATTACGCTTAAATTCTAATATGGTATATATAATTGATTAATTAATTTGTAAGGAGATTATTTTAAATGAAAGAATCCGTAACAAAATTTGACCTCGAAGCAGCTTTTAAAGCTCTTGATGAGATAGAAATTCCAAAGGTTAAAGGAAAAGTTATAGCAAATAAACCTGCATTAACTGAAATTTTTTCAAGAAAAACTAAATTAGAGTCTCTTATGGAAGATTATTACGATATTAGTAATCCTGCAGAATTAGATGATGCTAAAGAAGCTCGTGAAGCAGAAGTTGCCAAAGCTAAGCTTGCTAGAATAGAAAAGATAGTAGACTTAGAGGCGGAGTCGCCAGAGGACTTATTAACATCTTATGTAGGTAAATACATTATGCAATGTCCTCAATGTATGACTCTTTTTTATAAGAATCCTGAAGATATCGTAGAAAATGAAAATGACCCAGAGACTGTAAATGTAAACGAAGTTTGTCAGCATTGTGGTAATGAAACAGGTTATACTTTAATAGGTAAAGTTGGAGAAGTTACTCCTGAGGAAGCTGAAAATTATCAAAGTGAAGAAGAAGATACTGTTGAAATAGATGTTCAAGGTACTGATGAGTCTGCAGAAGATGAAGAACTTGATTTTGACCTTGAAGGTGAAGATATAGACTTAGAAGACATCGATTTGGATTTAGATATCGAAGATGACGAAGAGCCAAAAGAAGAGTCTTTTCTTCCAACTGGAGGACAACCTCTTGTAGAAGATGTTGAAACTGGCATTGAGATTGTTGATGATGAAACAGGCGTTTTAGCTGAAGCTGCTGATGAAGCTGACCCTTTTGATACTCTTTTAAAATCAAAAGAGTTCAAAACTCCTATTTCACATTCTAAAGTTCTTGCAATGCTTAATGATTCTGTAAAAGAAAACCTTACTGAAGATATAAAAAGAGATGCTCCAGATATAGAAGGTTTTGATTATGCAGTTACAGATTCATTTAAAGATGGTGAATATGAAGGTGAAACAATTCTTTATTCAAAAAATGGTAAAGATATAGTCGAAATCGAATTTTGGGGATTTGAAGACCCTATAGCTGTTTCAAATAATCTATATGCACCTAATTTAATGCAAAAAGTTTATGATAGCTTTGATGAATTCGCTTCAGATTTAATTTATAAAACTAGTCAGTTCGATGATTTGAAAGACTTATCTGAAGGCGTTTTAGATGATGTAAAAGATAAAATCAGTTCAGTACTTAAAAAGCCTCTTAGCGATGCAGAAACAGCTGATTGGATTCTTGAAAATTCCTTAAAAGATTATGAAAAAGAACCAAAGAAAGAAAATAAATTATTTACATATTTTACTGCAATTTGCTTCAAAAATATTGATACTGATGGCTATGAATACGGTGAGGCTCCAGAGTGGAATAGCACAAAACTTATTGTAGAAAAAGGAAAAGCTAAAAAGTTTAAAAGTTTTAAAGGTGCTGCTGCTTATGGTAAAGCTGAAAGCTCTAAAAAGGAAAATGGTCCTGTGCTCATTTATCTAGCTAATGAAGCTAATGCTGAAGAATTAGTATTTTTAAGTATGTATTTTAATGGTGAACGTCAGAAAGACCAAGACCAAATTAACGATTACTATACAGAAGTATCTAAAGCTATTTCAGCATCAAAACGTTACCAAAAAAATTTAAAAACTGCACAAAAATTTGAAATAGAACAATAATTCTTAAATAGCTGAAATAGTTAATTTAGATGCTATTTCAGCTATTTTTAGCTTTAAAGAAAGGAAACACAGCATGTCAACTAATAGAACCGATTACGGTCTTTTAATAAATAAAGATATTAAATTACACAGAATGTGGTTTAAGCAGATGACAGCACTACATGGAATTAATTGTGTCTATAGAGCACCTAGTGATAACAAAGATTATGATACCCGTGGTGACCTTCATACTGGATATGGTCCTGAAATAATAGTTGGTTGTATTTTTCAAGAACACCCAGACCAGAAGTCTCTAAAGAAAATGGGTTGGGTAGCCGAGCTGCAAGAAAATTCTTCAATAATACACGTGCCATATGATCTTCCTGGGCTTCAGGCGGGTGCTTTATTTACAGTACCTAGCGGCTTAGACAATGTTCCGGGTAGAACTTTTCGTGTGCTAAGTCTACAAAATATTATGATATATCCGGCATCGATTGCTTGTGAAATTGCACTAGAATATACTTCTGTGGACGAACATCACTTAATAACAGATCATGAAGTAATTGACATGCCGCTATTAATAGACCAGGAGGGTGATGACTAATGGGCGAATTTTTAAAAACAAATATAAATGACCTTTTAAGCCGAAGTAATGACAGTAATGTCTCTAATGCAGCTACTAAGGCTAAAGCTTCTCATAGCAATATAGAACAAAACAAAAGTCCTATTGTCCAGCCTAAATTTAAAACTACTAATATTAATAATTTAAAAAATCAACAAGCTACTGCAGCGCAAAATGATGCTACAGAATTCGATAACACTGAAAATTTTAATACTAATTCATATAAAGGCGAAAAATATCCTAAAACCCTGAATTGGCAACAAGAATTATCAGACAGATTAGAAGCAAATAGACGTGTTACACCAGACTTACAAAAGCCTATAAGTGAGGTAGAAAAAAAATTCTGGATCGACTGTTTTGTATCACTTTGGCCAGAAGAACTTTGTCCTTATTTAGATTCATTAGGAGAGTATTTTAAAGAAGATTTACTTAAATGGGGGTTTTCTAAAAATATAAATCCTATGGTAGCCTTTTTAGACCAAGGCTACGTACAAAATAAGCTCTTAAAAACTAAAAAACTGAATAAAAATTCTTATAAAGCTTTACATAATGTAATTTTAAATAAATGTTTCGCCTTAAAAGAGTTTGCTAAATCAAATGACTATAATATTTTATATAGCCCAGCATTATATGAAAAGTCTCCAGCAGATATATATAAGTACTTCTTAATGCAAAAATATATTTTAGACCCAAATACTTCACAGTATTCTCAGAAGACTCAACATTTAAATAAACGAATTTTTATTCAAATGTTAAAAAATAGCTCTTTAGAGGTTAGTAAGGCTGTAGGACAAATAAGTAAAATTGCGGAAGATAAAGTAAGTAAAGTTAGTGTTAAAACAAGTGCTAAGTTAAATAATCTTGATTTAATTACTGAATACTTAAAGCAACTAGGTACTGAGTCTAGGGAAGCAGCTAAACCAGCTACAGCTTCAGATGATGAAATTTATGATATAGTATCCGATATTAAAAAGGCTGAGGATGCAGCCGCTCTTATAACTTTTATAGCTGGAAAAACTACTACTCAAAAAGATGCTTTAAAAGTCGCTAACTTCGCTAACAAAGTTTTTAAAGATATACCAGCAAATGTAGGAGCTCTTAGTGATATTATAGTTAAACTTGGAAATAAAACTATTAGCTCTCAGAGTATTAGTATGATCATAAAAGAGCTATCAAATAGATTTTAGAATAGAAGAGATTTAAATGTTTTTTAGAGTAAATAAACGTAGTCTTATAACAGATGACTTTCTAAAAACTGACATGTATTTGAATGCCTGTTTTTTAATTGAAAACTATCCTATCAGAGCTTCTGAAAAAAGCTTAGATTTATTTATAAAGCAAAATTATAAAATCAGTCTAAAAGAAATGTGCTTTAGACTGCTTACGCAATTATCTGTTAATGAAGTAGCTCCTGGAGAATTAGTGCTAGTTTTTAATGATTTAGAACAAGATGCTATTGCTAGACTAATTACTTATGGCAATGGTGTCGTTCCAGGAAGTAGAATATTACTATTAGCCCTAAACCAGAAATAAGGAGGGTTCAAATTGGCTATAAGTTATTATGATGAAGCTATTACAGCCAAAATTAAAGGTTGGCTTGCAGATTCTTCTAAGTTAAGAGTGCTCTCTCCTGAAGAAACTACTAAACTAGTGCAGCTTCGTGCTGAAGATACAAATGATGAGCCCCTGACTTTACCTCTTTTAACGCTTTCTAGAAATAAAGATATAGAACTTCTATCAAATATAAAACAAAATAGGTCTTTTGACGGTTTAATTATAGATAAAAATATTAAAACTGCTGAGACAGTACATATGAATGTTATTCCGATAAAAACTACCTACCAGCTTGATATTTATACGAAAAAAAGAATTGAAGCTGATGAATATGTACGTCAGTATCTATTTAAACTTATAAATAATCCTCAAATTATTATAGATATTCCTTATAATAATTATTATATTAGACATACTGCTAATTTACGAGTACTAAATACTGTTTCAGATACTAGTGATATTTCAACACATTTATTTCCAGGACAGTTTTATAAATGGTCTATTCAAATAGAGCTTCAGGACGGATTCTTATTTAGTCTACCTTGTAAGCAAGGTTGGAAGCTAGTAGGTATTGAAGTAACTATAGCAGATAAAATAGAAGACCCTACAGATGAAGAAGTTTTATTTGAATATGAGTTTAAATAATTTGCTAAATTAATTGAATTCTGAACAGCACAGTTCAGCAAACACATAATAAAGAAATAAAAACAAGGAGATTTATTAATATGCCAAGAATAAATATTAATGAAAAAGATTATACTTCTCCAGGTGCTTCTCTAGATTATGCTAATTTTGCTGTGTTAATTACAGGTTTTGAAGGAGCTTCTCCGGAAGGAACTAATTTAAAACACCCTGTATCACATAGATTAGCTAGGGAGAGAGCTGAAGTAACCGAAGACGGTACAGTTATTAATGTCTATAATAGACCTGTAGCTCCTGATGAATATAATGTTTACGAATTTACTTCTAGTCAAGATTTTGAAGAGACTATTGGTTTATGCCCACCTAGACATGTATTTAATGCAGGTGATAGCATAATGTACCATTATGGTAATCAGATGGCATACGAGCTTCTTAAATTAGGCTATACAGTAATCTATAAACCAATTAGTTCAATCTTAGAATTGACTGATGAAAATACTTGGGAAATATTTAAAGATAAATCAAGTTATGACTATAGATTTATTTCTCATGGTTTACTTACTTCCGACCCAACTTTAAGTGATTTCTTAAGAGACCCTGATGTACTTGCAAAAGATGCTTTAATTGCTTTAGCTGATGAAGCTTTTGCACCATATACTCCTAATTATAAGCGTACTTTAACAGTAATTCAAAATGGCGTTTCATATTCTTTAGATGCCGAATCTTTAATTGCTAACAGTATGAATATTAAAAAATCACAAATTAGCTTAAGTGACACTGTTCAAAAGTTATCTTTCCAAGGAATAGCTTTAGAAACTGAAGACCAAGAAAAATTAATCAAAGGTATTCAAGAAGCTTTCACAGAAATGATTGAACCAAATTCAGCTAAATATAATAAACACTTAGGTGAATATGTTAAAAAGAAAGCTGAAGAAGCAAGAAAAGCGAAAGTAAAGAACTTTGAAGCTACTTTTGAAGGTTGTTGGAATGACTTAGGTACTTTTATTGCTGAAGCAAATGCAGGTCTCAGCGCTTCAATTACTCCTGAAACAATTTCTCGTGCTAATGCTTGTATTGCAAACTTAGCAACTTATGTATCTGACATTTCAGACTCAGATATTCCTGCTGTTACATCAGGTCGTGGAGATTGTATAGCATTAATTGAAATGGATGAAAGTATCTATACTAAAACTTCTTCTAAGAAACCGGAAAAATTAATTTTAGATGCTATAAATAGTGAATTTTCAAGTGTTATTAACAATCAAAATGGTACTTACTGTGCGTTAACTGTTCCAAGTGTTTACTATAAGAGCTTAAGTACTGACAGAAATAACGTTTGGGGCGGTAATAATAAACTTCCAGGCGCTTTCCATTACTTAGCTTGCTTTATGAACTCTCTTAATATGGGTTATAAAGAATGGTATGCAGCTGCAGGTTATACACGTGGTGTTGCTAGTCACGTTGTTGACCATACATCTGTAAAACTTGGTGAAATTGCTATTAATACTCTTGAACCTCGTTACACTGTTGACCAGAATTCTTCTCCGGCTTTTGCATGTAATGTTATAGCATATTTTAGAGGCAGCTATTACTTATGGGGTAATAGAACAGCTCATCCGTTAGGTAAAAAAGGTAACATTAAAAACGGTGACCTTGTAGCAAGCAGTTTCTTAAATATTAGACAACTTTGTACAACAATAAAGAAACAACTTTATGTATCTTGCCGTCAATTTACTTTTGACCCTAATAGTGATACTTTATGGATTAACTTCTGTGCAACAATTAAACCTACTCTTGAAGCTATGAAAGCTGACCAGGGTATTAAAGATTATAGAATTATTAAAGTAAAAACTGACAAGAAAGCTACTTTAAAAGCTAAGATTAGAATTATTCCAATCGAAGCTGTTGAAGACTTCTTCCTTGAAGTTTCACTTGAAGATTCTTTTGGTGAAACTACTGCAGTAATTATAGAGTAATTGAAAGGAGAAATATAGAATATGTCAAATAGTTTATCTGCTCAACATATAAGTACAAACTTAGCTAATTACGAAGCTGGCAGAACTGGTTTCTTCTCTTTGATTGTTCACGATATTGATAACATTATTAAAGCTTCTTACGGCGGAGATCGAAATGCAGCAACTGCTAATGATAGAATTCCAAAAGCACAAGAAATTTTAAAACTTAATGTTGTTAAGGCACCAGTTCCACACTTCAGTATCGAAGCTTTAAGATATAAACGTGGTAATGACACTGTTACATTCGCAGGTACTCCTACTTTCGATTCTGGCAGCATTGTTGTTGACGACGTTGTAGGACTAGATACTAAATCTGTTTTAATGGCTTGGCAAGCTCTTGCTTACGATGTTTATACTCGTAAGGGTGGCCGTATGAAAGATTACAAGAAAAACTGTACTCTTATTGAATATACTCAAGACTTTGAACAAGTAAGAAAATGGACAATCTACGGCTGCTGGATTAGCAGTATTACTGAAGGCGAATTCGATAAGGAATCTGACGGTAAAAGACAAATTACCGCTAAGATCGAATATGACCGCGCAGAAATGGAACTTCCAGACTAATAAAGCTATTAAAGCTCTCCCTTTGGGGAGAGCTTTATTTTTTGTTTTATAAATTTAATAAATTTATTTTGCTAAATTATATGAATGTTTTAAAACTATGTCTAAATGAAAGGAACTAAGCAATATGGGACGTAAAAAAGTAGACAGAAGCGATAAGGTGATGCAGACATTTGAATCTACAATTCCCTTAACCAATCGCCTCAAAGCTATGGCCAAAGAACGTAATATAACTGTTTCAGCTTTAATTAGATATATTTTAGAACATTATTTTGAAAATCGAGAATTATGATTTTTTAATGAAAGGACTAATTTAATTATGAGTGAGCGTCAAACTGACTACACAATTATGGAAGGCTATGAACTACCTTCTAAAGGAAAGATTTATGAAGAATCAGTAAACCCGCATATTGAACTTCGTTCAATGACTGCTCGAGATGAGATGAAACGTTTATCACCTTCGAGCACTCCTTTAAAAACACTGGCGGATATTATAGAAGGTTGTTGTGTAGAAAAACCTAAGATTCATGTATATGACATGAGTCTAGGTGATTATGAATTTTTATTGCATAAACTAAGAATTGTCACTTACGGTGAAGGCTATAATGTTGCATTACGTTGTCCTAGCTGCGGCGAGCTTATTGAAGCTACAGCTGATTTAGGTCAGTTAGCTATTAAAAATTTTAATGACGAAGAAATTGATAAATTACGTATATTTACGCTTCCAAAAAGTGGAAAGACTATTTCTTTAAATTTTATAACTCCACGAATTATTGAAGAATCTGAAATAAAAGTTAAAGAAATGAAACGTAGATATAAAAATGCTACAATAGATTTTGAAACACTTGTAAAACTTCAAATGAATATTAATTTAATAGATGGAGAAAAGAAGGACGAAACAGAAATGGAAAATATTATCACGAACCTTCCAGCTCTTGACCTTCAAAAGCTATTAAATAATATTGATAACTTGAATCAGCAAATAGGATTAGATAACATTCTCTACTTAACTTGTCCTAAATGCGGCGATGAAGTAACTACATTTTTTCGCTTCGGGCCCGAGTTTTTTAGACCCACAAATATCTAAAGACGGTACACCTTACGGGCCGAAAAGGTATAAAGAAATAGTAAAAGAATGTTGGTATATTAGTGATAACTTACATACCAGCTACACAGATGTTTTAAATTTAAGCTATCAAGAAAGAGTTTATTTAATAGAGTGTATAAATGATAAAAAAGAAGCTACTCAAAAAGCTATTGAAGAAATGCAAAATCAATATAATATAAAATAATGGGAGGGTGAAAATTTTGGCAGGTCTAACACCAGAACAACTTAATCAATTTAATAGCGCAATAGCTAAAGCTCGAGAACTTACAGACCGACAAGCTGAAATTATAGATAAGCTAATTGAAGGTGAAACTCAGTTGGCTAATACTAAAATTGCCAATCTAAATACTTTTTTCTCAGAGTACTTTAATAAATTAGACTTAATTGCCCATAAATGTGATGATCTGCCAGAAATTTTTCAACTCTTTGCTAATGCCTCTAAATCTGGCAAAAATAATAATATAAAGCTAGAATTTGCTGTTACTGATAATACTACTAATAATGGTAATAGCTCAGGCGGAAGCTCTGGGGGTGGCTCAGGTAGTAGCTCTGGAAATAATAAAAAACCAAAGAAGTCTGGTCCTAACTATGGGTCTAGACCTTTTGAAGGTGAAGAATTAGAACTAGGGCTTACCGAAGAAGAATTAAAAAAACAAGAAGAGCGTCTTGAACATGTACAAGAATTAATAAAGTCTCTGTCTGACGCTGTAATTGTTAACTCAAAAGCTGCTAATGAGCACTTAAGTAATCAAAATGCTCTCAGTTTTAAAGAAACTGAAAGATATGCTGAACGAGTAACAGCACTAAAAAATGAGCATAGAAATGAGTTACTTAAAGCAGAAAGAACTTTTTTAAATACTACAGCAGCTCTTGAAATTGCTAATGCTGAAACTACTCAAGCAGAGATAACAGCTTTGCAATTACGTAAAATGCAAGAGGTAACCGATGCTGAATTAGCTGCTGCTACTTCTTATAAAAAATTACAAAATGAAATTAGTATCACTGGTGGTGAAGAAGGCAGTGATATCGCTGGATATCTCGAAGCTCAGTTAGATGCTGAAAAAACTCGTGATGCAGCTGTTAGAAAACTAGAAAAGCAACGTCTTGAATATATAACTAAAGAGGAACTCAAAGCTAAAAGAGCTAACAATGGCATATTGAGTGCTGAAGCAGCAAAAGAAATTTTAAAAAATGCTAATATTGAGTTTGCTCTCAAAGAAGAGAATTTAGAAAAAATCCGTAGGGCAGAACAATTTAATAGTAATATAAATACGTTGTTTGATAAGAACAGTGATATACGTGATAGAAAAGATGCCTTAAAAGAATTAACAGCGGATAACGAAACTACTAAAATGGCTTTAGTATCTGTAATAGGAAAGCTAGGAGATTTGGCTAAGCAACTTGAAACCAAAATGGACGCTATTGCGGGACAAAAAGGTTTTATTGATACACGTTTACAAGGATCTTCTAATGAAAAATTCTTAGGCTCTTATTGGGATAGTTTAGCCCGTGACATGATAAGTGTAGGTCTAATTACACCATTCTTCAGACAAGAACAATTTGCTGCTAACATTAAAGAGTTGGTTGGTCAAGGTATTGCCTTTGATGTAAAACAAAGAGCTTTCTTAAAGACTATTCAAGAAAAAATTGCAAATACTTTTGATGTAGCAGATGGAACTTTATTACGCTTAATAAGATTACAACAAGAAGACTCTACAGCAGGTCGTTTAGGCATGGAATCTGCTTTAAATACGTTCTTAAACCAAATGTATGAGAATACCGAGTACCTAAATAATGCAGCATCCAGTGTTAGAAATAGCTTAGCTGAAATGGAAGCCTTTATGACAGGGTCTCTAGCGGCAGAAGTTGAATATCAAGTACAAAAATGGATGGGTTCTTTATACTCTGTAGGTATGTCTCAAGAAGCTGTAAATAGTATTGCTAATGCTTTTGGTCAAATCGCTGCTGGTCAAATAGAAGGTTTAACAGGTGGCGGTGCTGGTAACTTAATTGTTATGGCTGCCAATGACGCAGGTATTTCTATTGCAGAAATGCTCACTAATGGTATAGATTCCGAAAAAACTAATAGTCTCTTAGAAGCAACAGTAAACTATTTAGCAGAAATTGCTGCAACCTCTGCAAATAACCAAGTAGTGCAGCAACAACTTGCTACAGTATTCGGGGTGCGTGCATCCGACTTACGTGCAGCAACTAACCTTGCTTCTAAAGGAAGCCTTGCAGCTATCTCAGGACACTCAAAGTCTTATCAAGATATGATTGACCAATTACTTGTAATGGCAAGTTCTATGGGCCAACGTACAAGTATGGGTGAAATGATGAGTAATATCTGGGAAAATGGTGCTTATTCAATAGCTAATGCCATGTCAAATAATCCAGTTTCATATCTTATTTATAAGTTAGCAGGTCTCTTGGATTCTACTACAGGCGGAATAGCTCTTCCTTTTGTAAATGCTATGGGATTTGGTGTAGACTTAAATACTACAGTGGCAGACTTAATGAGAGTCGCGGCTGTTGGTAGCGGTTTATTTATGAATCTTGCTCCTATGGTACAGGGATTAGGCTCTTCGTTTAGCGGTCGTGCTATGCTCGCTAAGATGGGAATTGAATCAGGTGCAGGTTTAGCAGTTACTCCTCGTGGAAATGAGATAATTAGTAGTGCTGCTATGGATCAACTGAGCACCGGGATTTCAGCGTCTGGTTATATAGGCAACTCTAGTAGTAGCGATATTAAAAATGCGACCTTACAGGAAGCCTCTGATACTAAGAAAAGCTTAATGGTTGAAGCACAAGAGGAGCAGGGACAAACTCCTGTAGATGAAATAAATATGAATGTATTCAAGATTTATGAACTATTAAGCGATGTTGTTAGTGGTGCTTCTACATTACGAGTACGAGTAGATAGCTACGGACTTGTAAATGCTGGAAATCATGGCGGTTTTAGCAGTAATTATTTAGCTGGACCTTCAGGCCTAGCTGGTCAATCTGCAAGTCTGGCAGCTAATAGTGGATATATTGGAAATGCTCCAAATACACAGGCTGGTATTAGTCAGTATTTCTCAGGAGCTCTTGATATAGGTTCTTGGGTACTAGGTTAATTTATAGGAGGTACTAATGTTTACTTTTAATAATACTCATATATTTACAGGTTACTTAAAACAGTTATTATCTTCTGTAAATATTCCTACTTGTAAAATATATACTCATGAATTTTTAAAATATTATGAAGATCACGGTTATGAAGATCCTCGTGTTATAGAATCTATTAATACTGTAAGTGAAAATAGACGTGCTATAAAAATAAATTATTTAAAAAATAATGATTTATACCTTTATCACTGGGCTGACCCTACTAACAAAAGTTCAAAAAAACCTTATTGGGTAGATTCTTCTAAAATTGTCTTTGAAGGTAATGATCAAGTATTTGGGTTAACTCGAACTTTTAAAGGTACAGGGAATATATATGACACTAGAACACATCACTATCTCGGTGAATTTCTACGTTTTTTAAGAGACTATAAAAATATAGACTTGATGTCATTATATAACTGTTTCGATAATAAGATATATAATAATGTATACTTAAGAATTCCGCATCAGAAAAATCCTAATGTTACTTTTTTAGAAGTAAACTCAAATGACCCAAACTACAAACTTTATGCAATACCAGTTAAATTATTCTCAAATTATACAATAGCTGTAGATAGTTTTCAAGGCATTGAAATGTTTTGTGGCTTTTATGGTACTCGTATTGATGCATCCGAAAGGTCTATAAACTTAATTAGAAAAACCTATAAAAAGCTTTCTAAGACTAATTTTAATAGGCCTTTTTTATACGATTGTCTAGACGTTAAATTTTGGACCAGAGAAGCTGATTTAGCGGTAAATAGTTTAGGTATTCCAAATTATTTAACTGATAATGTTATCACTCGATGGGATATAATTAAAAAAGAATGTGATTTAAAATTATTTATTAAAGTACCTACGTCGTGTGAATCTTCTATAGTAATACTTGAAGGTGACTACAGAAGTTTTAATGATTTTAAATACTCACCAGTAAAAACTCAGATTAAAGGTCATGAAGAAATTTTTTGGCAGTACAATCAAAATACTTTAAAAAGTAATTTTCAAACACACCCAGATGTATTTTCAGCCGAAAATCCAAGTACAGGTTTAGCAGAAACTTATATACATGAGTTACCTGATCTGAACGACAGACCTTTTAGGCCTATAGGTAAGCTGCAATTATTAGCATTAAATACTGGTGAATCTTATCCCTTTGCAGATCGACTGATAGAATATTTAATAGGAAATGCAATAACACCTAGAAGTGAAATTGCGGATGATATCAAAAGAGTTCAAAAGGTAATGAATAAAAATGGCTATAGTTTTGCTATTGAAGGTATTTGGGAACCAAAGATGCAAAAAATAATTTATGATTATATTTTAAATAAAGGACCTTTTGAAAAAGGCTATACTACAGATGAACAAGGAGAAACTAAATTTGTAGTACTAGATAAACAGCGTGGATTACAACCTTCTTTAGGCCATAAAAGAAAGAGCTCTCTATTTGATACTCTTGGTTATGTCGATAAAGATGTCGAAAAATGGTATGCTTCTTGGGAAATTGTTTCATTGGTATTGCGAGGAAAAATTTATCCAGATGAACAAGTTTGCGCTGCTACAGAAACTCTACAGAATGTAGATATTTATAAAGGACTATATGATATAATTTAAAGGAGACTGGCTAAATGAAAAAAAGTAATGATGCTCTATCAGGTACTGAGATGCTCACAAATGACATTACTAGTAGGGTATTACCTGACTGCTACATATATATCTCGCACCTTGATGGAGATATTAAGTATTGGCAGCTCCCTTGTTACCCAGAAACTGTTAGTGATACTATGTCATCTACTTTTCAGTCAACAAACACTCTTGGTCGTTCTGCACCTGTTTTTACTTTTAGCTATTCAGGTCCTAGACAAATTTCACTTACTTTTCGTTTTCATAGAGACATGTTTGAATCTGAAGAATATGTATCAAATTCAGAACCGGCTGAGTACGAAGATAAGGCAGAAAATTTTATTCATGCGCTTCAGGCAATAGCAGTACCTAAGTATAATCTTTCTAATAAAGCTATTGAACCACCTTTAGTAGGTGTAAGGTTAGGTAGTGAAGTTTTTATAAAAGGTGTAGTCTCATCTGCTGTAACTGTTAATTATAGTAAACCTATTTTAGTTAATGAAAAGTACGCAGGTATTGAAATATCTTTTACAGTGTCTGAAGTAGACCCTTACGATGCTTCAAGTATATTTAAAAATGGTTCTTTTAGAGGCCTTACTGCTACTATGCGAAAAAATATGAACTATAATTAAAGAGGTCGGTCTTAATGAATACTTTAAAAAATAAAAATTATGAAACTTATAACTATTTAAGTAGATATACTAATACTCCTCACTACTATGACAGTCTTACAGGTAAAAATATTACAGGTATTGGTACAAATCTTAAAAAACACACAGAGTATCTTACTCATGTGGTAAAAAGTAGTGATACTTTAGATGCTTTAGCTCTTAAATATTATAATAACCCTACTTTTTGGTGGGTAATTGCATATTTTAATGATATTCAAGATGCATTTAAGCCTTTAAAGGACCGTTATACTACTATAAAAATTCCTAATATCACAAGTATAGAGTTTGGAAGGATTAATAAATGATAGATATCAATAGAAATAAAAGTTTATTATCGGGTCAAAATCGTATTCAGGTACCTTGGATAAAAGTAACTATCGGAGATTATACTTTTGGGGCTTTTGATGAGAAAACTAAAAAGTGGTACTCAGACAATTTAGGCGCATTTGATGTTTTTTCCATTCAATATCCGCAGTATGTATCGGATTTAAATATAATTAAAATTAATGGCCAAGTAAATACATATTCTCTAAGCTTAAATTACCCAGTTACTCAATTTAGTGACCCAAATTTTTTTGAAAAAGTCTTTTCAAGCGTTAGTCGAACAAGAAAAATTGTCTTTACTTACGGAGATGCCGAAAGTCCAGGATATACTTATAAAGATGAAGAAGCAATTATTACAGATGTTACTCAAACATTTGATTTGGCAGGCAGTGTAATATCTTATCAAGTAAAAGCAATATCTAGTGCAGCTCTCACTACAGATGGTAGTATAACAAAACCGGCACCTGGTATTAAAGTTAAGCCTAGTGACGAAATTAAAAAGCTATTTCTCGAAAATAAGAGCTTACAAAATACTTTTACAGGTATGAATATAAATAATTTAAATGAACTTATTGCCGGTGATGATGCCGCAGTTAAAATTGAGTCTAAACAAAACATCTCTGCACTTGACTACATTAACTATCTAACTAGTTGTATGATCCCTGCAGGTTCTGAAAATGGTTTAAGCAAAGATATTTACGTTTTAACTATTATAGATGACTCCGTATCAAATGCAAATAAAGCTCACAGCCAAAAAGGCCCATATTTTCAGGTTACTAAAGTATCAACTACCGCTGAACATAGTGATGCTTATGAAATTGATATAGGAATTCAAACGTCTACAATCGTAAGAAGTCTTAGTATAGAAAATCATGCAAACTACTCTATATATTATGAACTCCAAAATTTGGCACATCCCGAAAATTTTGCACGTCGTATAGGTTCAGACGGCCTTTGGGAAGATGTGTATGCTCCAACTAGTATGGCAAGAAACTCAGGCTTTGAAACCCATGCTAGCGATAAAGCCTGGTGGGCAAAAGCTACCCAATTCCCTATAAATGCTACTATTCAAGTACAAGGATTGCTGAGGCCTGCTACTCTTATGCAATATGTTAGATTAAATATTATTTTCCCAGGTGGAAAAAAGCATTTACTCAGTGGTTTATACATAGTTACCAAGCAATTTGATAGTATTAGTCCTGGTGGATATATAACAACGCTATCAATGACTAGAATTAATGGAGATACTTCAGAAACTTTTAAATAAGAGGTTCTTTAAAGAGCCTCTTATTTATTTTTTATTTAAATGTGCTAAATTATATAGATATTTAGACTGAGGAGGATGAAAATTTGAACACACGAGGCAAAAATGCTGGAATTCTACAAAAAGTACAACCTTTAACTCCAACACAAATTACTCAGATTGAAAATGAAGTTTTAGAAAAGCATAAGATAGCATTTTATCTTGAACCTAATGGTACAATTAGACTAGTTACTAGCTGGCCTATTGAACAAGAAGTACGAAATATTGCATGGAATAAGCTTGATCTTTTAGTGACAGAAAATGATAAAGAATACAAATATGAGTATTTTCGAACTTCTAAAAATAAAATAAATCTTAATTTAAGCTATGAACGAGAGGTAGGTCTTATACCTTGGAGACCTATATTATCTGAAAAAACTGCTTTGTTAGGAAAGGCAAGACTAGGAAAAATAATTTTAGGAAGAAGGTATTAAACTGATGGCTTATAATAAACATAATTGGTCTGAGATGCAGGCCAAAGAAATTCCATTAGAAGCAAAACATTTAGAAGAGCTCGAAGCTGGCTTAATAGACGTCATTAATAAAGTAGGTGAAGTGACTACTGCTGAAGTAGCTACTTGGTATGATTCTACTTTTGAGCTTGGAGATAAAAAGCACTTAATGACTGCTATTGATAAGCTTCCTTTAAAAGAAAATAAAGCTTATACAGTAATACTTACTGATAAAAACGATAAGGAGTTTATCTATGAATTATCACTTGTAGACAGTGAAGCTGTAAATGGTATTACCGGCTACAAGATGATTTATTTTGGAGACCTTTTATTAGACTTAGATACTGATGAAGGATTTGCGCTTATCCAAGATGGCGTTGCAGTTGATGAAAACTGCACTATAAAGTCCGCACCAAATAAAACCGGTGTTCTTTTAGTAGGCTACAAAAAAGCTGTTGTTAAAGAAACCCACTTTACTACTTCTACACAGAAAGTAATTGTTCAAGATGAGGAATATGCGAAAGCAATTCAAGATAAAATCGATAAAGGTATTGAAAAAGCTAATAAAGACCAGCTTGAAATGCTTCATGTACATTTAGAGAGTCAAATAGAAGATTTAGAAAAACACTCTAATAAAAAATTTGAGGTTATTGATAAAAAACTAGATGCTTTTGAAAATGCTATAGAAGAACATAGAGAAGATATTAATAATCAGGTAATTGAAATTAATGATCAAGTAATTGAAATTAATGACCAGCTCTTAGAGATTGCTGGAATGCTCAAAGATACTGACGTAGAACAGCTTGCCGAACTTATTAAAAGAATTGATGACATTGATAGTTTAACATCTAATCATACTTCTCAAATTGATACCTTAAATTCAAGTACTGAAAATTTAAATACTTTTGTTGCTACTTTAGAAACTCAAACAGGCGCCTTAGGTACCAGGACTACTGCATTAGAAACAACAGCTACAGAGTTACAAAATAAAACTGATGCTTTAGAAACAAGTGTATCTGAATTACAAACTGATACAGAAAATCTAGAAAGCCGTGCAAATAATTTAGATACTAAGACTGACGAGTTAACAAATCAAATCGCAGATTTGCAGACAAGAGCTTCAGGTCTAGAAAGTCAAACGACTGAGCTAGCTTCAAAAACAGAAACCTTAGAAGGCCAAGTAGCTACTATTCAAACTGACTACGCACTAACTTCGGTTGTAGAAACTAAAGATACTGAAGTTTTAGAAGCCGCAAAAGCTTACACTGACCTTAAAGCTGCTGATGCCGGAGCAAAAGTAAAACTACATATTTGGGAAGAAAACGACTAAGAAATAGTTAAAGGATGAAAGGCAAAACTAAATTATTGTTAGGAGGGCTAAGATAAGTGAGTTTATATATAGGCAGTCAACAAGTACTTATCAGACTCGGTGGAAAACTTTATGAACTTAATATAGGAACCCCATTAAAAGCTGTCGAAGAAACTAACCAGATTAGGCTCTTAAGTAGTGATAATTTTGTGCTTAAGGACTTAAATGGAGTTTATTTGATTCCAGTAGATGGCAATGGTGGTGGTGAAATTCCAATCACTGCTATGCTATCATCTGATGACTATATATTTACTGATATAAATGATGTATGTTTAATTTTCAAGGAGAGTGAATAATTATGGAAAGATATCAACTACCTTATACGGCGGAAGAAGTTGAAGTTAAGCTATCTAAAATGGATACCGCAGAAAGTACTGATAGAAAAGTGGATGAAATAACTAGTAAAATCAAAGCTAAAAGCTACCCTACTGTTCAGGCAGTAGTAGACTATATTGATGAGAACGTTATTACTTATGTAAATAATAGAGCTGCAACTGATAAAATTGACATTTTAAATGAAGCGCGCCAAGTCCCTGCTGATTACGCTGAAAATGATAAATCATCTAAAGCTTATATTCAAAATAGACCTTTTTATGAGCTTAGTGCCACTGGACCCATAACGGAAACTTTTTATAGCTCTTCAGAGGGAGATCCTACAGCAAACTACGTTTTTGACACAGACTCTTCTCGAGTATTCTGTGCCCCATTAGCAACTATTCCTGGACTCGGTAAGTATTTCAGTGAGGGAGCTACATTAGATTTTGCGTTAAGCTATGTGTATAAAGGTGCTGGTAGTAGTAACAAGTCATACACTATGGAAAAAAGCTCAACAGTAAAAAAACACTCGGATAATATTTTTTATGCTGGTAGTTGGTACTGGTTTGAAGAGGACCCAAACTACAGCGAAGATAACACTGAAAGTTACCTAATCACATATAACACAACTACAGCAGAATTATCTATTTATCTTGGTGTCGGTGGTATTCAAGAATGCACAGGACAAGGAGTAAAACTAACAAGCACTTTTTCTGTACCTGGCGAGCTTAAACAGATAGAAACTAAATTTATTCCAGACTATGTATCAAAAACTGAAATGATGTCTTACGTGGCAGAACAGCTTGCTTTACTCAAAGCGGAGCTTCAAGAAAATACTAGTACTGTAGAATAATAAAGGAGAATATTATGTTAAATTTAAAAGAAGCGATTCAAGCAGAACAACAACTTCGTAAAGAAGGTCAATACGACGTACGTTCATTTGCACCTGTGGCAAAAGAGTTTGGCTTCGATACAGTAAAAGACTACGTAGAAAAAAGAAATGCTTATTTTTTCCAAGAATGGATACCTGAAGTGTTTTATGTTGACATTTCAAAATATGCTAAAGTAACAGAAGATGCTATACAAAATAATAAATATGGAATATATATCTCAAAAGGTAAAGGTGTTCATGCTTATCACGGTTTAGGAGAAATTGACCGTGAATTATGTAAAAAATTAGGAGTACTAGTTGTGGACTTAAATTATACTGGTGGAACTATTATCGGAAGTGCACAAGATTTCTCTATTATCTTAGTAGCCCCTAGTTATCTGCAGCTTGAACCGCAAAAAATCCTAGCAAAATTTACAGAAATTGTAGGAAAATACGTGCCAGAGACTTCCTTTGATGGAAATGATATTTTAGTATCTGGTAAAAAAATTGCTGGCGCTATGACTAGAACTGTTGGAAATTCTTTTGTTTGGGCAACCCAAGTTACTTTTAATGATTACTCAGAATATATTGAAAAAATTTGTACTAAAAAGTCAAGTAAAGCTCCAAGTTTTATTGACCCGAGTTTACTTACTCGTGAACGCCTCGAAAAAGACGTTTTAGCTTGGCTTGTAGATAAAAACCAATAATTATTTAACGAAGTTATGAGAAATGCTTATCTCGGAAATAAGCTTGATGGAATAATTCCTTGCTTAAGTATTTTTGAATTTTTAGATAAATTAAAAGAAAGTAAATAAATTCAGAGGAGAGTGATTATACGTGGCAGATTTTAAGTTATCTTATACTGCAAGCGAAATCAATGAAAAACTGGGAAAAGTCACCACACCTGACTGGAACCAAGAAAAGCCTACGGGTAAAGGTTATATAAAAAATAAGCCATTTGGTTCTATGAATGGGACGGTAGAGTTTTTAAATAATGGAGTATCTACCAGTGCTGCTACCTATGAATCTGACTATGAAGGACCTAAGTTTGTGTACTTAAAAGATCTAAAGCTTAATCTAACAGTGGGAGAATCTTATACTGCTATTCTAACGCGTCAAGATGGGTCCACGGAAGAAATATCTATAATAGCATCACCAATAGATACGATGGACGACGACGTTATTGATGATATTTTATACAGTACACTAGATCCTATGGATGAGCTAGATATTGACATAGACCAGATTATAGGAATAGATAGTATTAAGCAGAAATTAAAAGATGATATTGTGTTCTTCTCAGATGAAACTAGTGAACTTTTTATGGGCTTTTCTGGAGTATGGGCCGACTTCGAAAACTATATACTTAAATATGAGCCTTTTACTACCACGTATGCTATAATGGACCCAGATATAGTGTCAATTAAATTAGAGTGCTCTACATCTAAACCAATCTCAGCTAAATTACTCAGCACAAGACCAGACTGGAATCAGAATGATCCTACTGCTCCAGATTATATTAAGAATAGACCATTCGGAGTTTATCAGTTCATTAATTTCGAGAATAAAGACTATAGTGGTATATATCGTAGTGTAGATGAAGAAGACGATCCAGGATGCGTATTTACTCTGAATGATCGTGGAATCTTAGAGTGTAAGAACTTCAAAACTCCTAATACTACTTACGGACTTCGTCAGGGTCATTATTTTACTGAGTATGGACTCACTTGTTTATTAAGAGTAGATCTTAGAATACCTACAAGTACAAGTGAGTACATTTATGAAGATATTAGATTACAAGGACCTCTTCATAGTAAAGAAGATGAAGAATATAATGACGACTCAGGCGATTACTGCTACGAACAATATATCGGTAACTTATTCTTAAGAGATGAATCACTTCCTGATACAGGAGAAGATTTCTTATTCTACCAGTATGCAGGTGATGATACTTATAAACTCGCTGATTCTGAAGTCATTGCTATATATCTCAGACCTGAAGGTAAATTTGAGGATCAGTGGGGTGATGAGATTTCAATCTCTAGTTATGTTGATTATATGACTGGAGGTAATACTTACAAGTATCCTCGTAATGTAAGTATCTACTTAGGTATCCCTGATACTTACTATCAACCAATTGACGAAGAGTTCTTACCAGAAGATATCAGAGAGTTGCCTGACATAGTTAATAATCTCAGATGGAGTAAGACTGACTCTAACAATATTGTTAATACGATTGATCGTCAAATTATTTACGATAGTACTAAGTATTTAAGTGTTAATGCTTTCCTTAGCTATCTTACACAAAAGATGCCTTCTACTGATTATACAAATAATAAAGCTATAAGAATCAAAGATTACGACGCTCTTGTAATTGACTCATATAGTAGAGGTTCCACGCAGTATAATAATACAGGTCATCATTTCAATGACAGTCTTTCATTGTCAGGTGATTCTGGTAACTCTTATGTTGGTGTGGGAGGTTCTACAAGTATTCATAGCTATAAATTTGTAACTGAGGGTCAGGATACCAAAGTCGTTACTACAGTCGTCGGTACTAATTACTCTGGAGATTATGTTGCGTCTCTTGGTTGTATGATAGAAGAGTCTGTACCTTATACATTTGTAGACGAGTCTTCAATTACAGGTAGTAAGTTAATGTGCTGCTTAGTACCAGATGAGTCAAGTAATACTTCTACTCTTGCTTGTATCGTAATGAGCAGTGCTCTTAGACCAGAAAGTCAACCTGATAATACTTTACCTCTTCTCAAGAATGCAAAGATGACATACTGTAATGGGTCTCTATATATTACAGGTGAGTATTATAAAAACGCTAGCGGTGACTGGGTTAGTGATTATCGTATCTATAAAGTTGACTGTGACTTCCCACATACTGCTCCAGGAGTTTATTCTTTTAATATTAAAAGTATAAGTACTTTAAGTGTTCATAAAGATTACGATTACTTAGTAAATATGTTCTCTGTAGGTTCACGAATATACTTCCAGACTTATAATAGTAAACAACTTAAGTATATCGATGTAAGTAGTGGAGATGCATACTGCTGGCATAACTCAATAATCAGTGTAGACAGTATGAGTTCATTAAGTTCAATGATGTCAGACAAAGTCATTGTAGCGTCTTATAGTGATAATAATAGTAATAATAATAATAAGACAAACTTCTATGATTACGAATCAGAGTCTCTCATAATGTCTTTAGCTCGTAGTACAAATAATATTATTGGTACTTACGATAATACCATATTCTATCTAGGAGGAACAGGTTCTTATACAGAGTCTGATACTTCTTATTCTTACAAGTACTTATATCGTAGAGAGATAGATACTAGTCTACTTAATCTCCCACAGACTACTACTCAACCTAGCTATGACGAGAATGATCCACTATCTCCTGAGTATATTAAGAATAGACCATTCTATGAGAAAGAAGAGATTACTCCTCGTAATCTTATTGCGACTACGACTCCTTATGCTAATAAAAGTATTATGTCTATACATCACCACTACCTTACAGAGACTGATGATGTCTCCATGTATATTGCTACTTCACGTGGTACTGGAGGAAACTTCTCAGGATACTCTACTGATAAGACTTATGCATTCGAGTTAGATATTCCTTGTGTTGGTAAAGTCTTACATATTACAAGATCATTTAAGTTAACTTCATCAGATCAAACTTACGTAGGAAATCCGTATCTTGCTTCAAAGAATATTAGTCAAGATACAGGTGAAGACTTCTACTTCGACTTTAAGAGTAGTTATGATTTCTATATTGCAAGATCTACTCTTGAAAGTCTTTATTATGATGATAGTAATCGTGATGTCTTAATTGAGAATGCTTGTTTAAGTAATGGTAATATAGGTGGCTGTCCTATACTTTATATTTCTATTTATGAAGCAGAAGTATCTACTGATCTTAAGAAAATTGATCCTAAGTTTGTTGATATTGATGTCAATAAAGTAGTACGTCGAGAAGTATTACCTACCATTTATAAAGTAGAAGAAGACGTAACTGACTTTACTAAGTATAGTATTCTTAAGAAACTAGAGACAACCTTATCTGATGAAACTCCTATACAAGATGCAGCATTCATTAACGGATATCTCTATGCGATCAGGAATGACTGCACTGTAATGAAGATTAATCTCGATGATATGTCTTCTGAAATAGTTAAGACATTGGACTACTATTGTGCTCGTCAAAGTGGTATGGCTGATGACGCTTACTACTCTGGAGTAGGTATTGGTGTTATAGGCAATAGAATCTACTATGTTAATGACTATTATGAAAGTTCTTCTCGAACAACCCATCGACTCTATTATTACGATGTTGAGACTAATGAAGAAGTCCTTGTTATGGACTTAGACGAAAGACTTTTACTTGTCAATATTGTTGCTGTTGGTACTACGTTATACTTCTTAGGAGGTATATCCTTCCAAAGTACTTCAACTTCAGGTAATACTAATGCTTACTACTATCTTCGTAATACAGTCTATGCATATGATACAGTAAAAGAGAAGTATTATGATACAGGTATTCCTTATCAGAGATCAGTACCTGGAGTACCTTATGTAATGGACGATAAGATTTACATCTTTGGTGGAGGCAGTCTTAGTTTCAATGGAGCCTACTATAAAAATTTACAAGTATCCTACGACGACGATAGTAGTAAAATCCATATAATTGACATTGCTAAAGGAGTAAGTTACGAGTCTCCTGTACAATTACCTAACCGATCACTCCTCGGAGCAGTAGCTTCATCTTTAGGTCATAAGATCTACGTGTTCTCAGATCACGAAGAGGAAGACTCTTACGAGATCTATGTCTACGATACTACTGACGATACGATTGAAGTGCTTGATGATAAGATGTCTGTTTATGAACCTTGTGCTACTCGTGTAGGTGATCGTATTTATCTCTTAGGAGGTCAGCTTGTTAACGGTGCTGAGACTAACTTCATTCATACTCTTGAGTATGTAGGTAAAATGACAAATGAAATCTCAGAAAACTCTACTGATAAAGAGATCCCTACAGCAAAATCTGTATATAATTATGTCAACAATTTACATAGTAGTTCAAGCAGTAATTTCTCTAGTAAAATACCGGAAATGACATCTACTATTTATCCTGAAGGCCAAACAGAAGTAACCTTATTAGATTTATTTGATAACTTAAATTTAGTTGATGATACAGTTATCTATAGAATTCCAAATCTTGTAACTTCAGACGGAGAAATATTAAATTTTGTAATTGGTGATTACTCCTTTAAGAGCAGTAGTTACGACATTACTGTTATACATCACGCACATGGTTACTATTCAGAAAGATACCATTCAGGCATTGCAATAATTTCTCCAGTTGGATCGTTAGCAGCTGAATTAAATCCAACAATTTTAGCATATACTTATTCTGAAACAGATGTTTGCTATGTTCAGAAATTACTAGACAATTCGTCAATATCAACAGCTATTACTGAAAATAGTCTAAATACTGAAGTAGCCTCGGCGTTAGCTACAAAAAATTATATAGATGAGCAAATTAATGCATTAAGAGCAGAATTGCAAGGCAGCTAATAAGAAATTGGTCGCAGAAAGATTTTATTATTAAATAAATAAAAGATAAAGCATAAAAGCTTTATCTTTTATTTTTTCTAATCTAAAATACTTGCTAAATTATTATGAGCAGTTAAAATAAATATAATAGGAGCGTGTTAAATTGGTAGTTAAGGATATAGAAGCTTTACAAATTCACAAACTAAGTAAAGCTCAATTTTTACGTGAATTAGAAAAAGGCACTATTGATGAAGAAGCTTTTTATCTAACTCCTAAGGAAGAAGTTGTAACGGCCATAACAGAAACTTCTACAGATGAGGAAGTACCTAGTGCTAAGGCTGTTTACAACTATGTAAAAAACAACGTTAAAGATATTGTTGTGGGAGATTCTGCTGTAGATTCTTCAGGGGATAGTATAGTAATTCCAATAGCTACTACAGAGCTTTCAGGTGTAGTAAAATCTTCTGAGGATACTAATAGTATTAGTGTACAAGATGATGGCACTATGGAAGTTAATGAAATCAATGTAAATAAAATAGTTCAAGACTCTGGAGACACTTTAATTCTCGAGAGTGGCGACTCTTTTATAAAAGAAAATAATTAAATTAAAGGTGGTTTATAATTATGTCAGAAAACAAATTAAATGTTCGTCTTAGTCTAAAATATGACTCTTACGAAAACTGGAAAACTCGTAACCCGGTGTTACTAAAAGGTGAAGTTGCATTCACTACATTACCTGAAGATGATACTAGCGGCTATGCAAGAGAATTACCTGCAGTACTCGTAAAAGTGGGTGATGGTGAACACGCTTATAATGATCTTAAATTTATTTCTGCAAGAGCTGCTGATGTATCAGAGTGGGCAAAAGCAGAAAGTAGACCTGAATATGCAGCAACTGAAATTACAGGTTTAAAAACATATATTTCAGACTTAGTTACAGGTGAACTCGGTATTTCTATTGATACAGATACTCAATATAAAATTGTACCAGTAGAAGGTGATGCATATCAGTATAAATTAATGTCAAAAGCAAAAGGTGATGAAGACTTCACAACTGAAGTTGCTACACTTGACATTCCAAAATATGACGATAAGGCTATCTTAGAAAGACTTACAGCAATTGATGGTGAAAATGGTACAGTTGCTGGTATTAACACTAGACTAACAACAGCTGAAGGCAATATTAATACATTACAGAGCCAAATTGGCGGACTTACAGGTGCAATGCACTTCAAAGGTGTTGTTGATGTAGATCCAACAACAATTACAGAAGGTTATGCATCTGGTGATGTTGTTCTTTATAATAAGAAAGAATATGTATTTGATGCAGACGCAACAACAGAAAATAAATTCATTGAATTAGGTGATGAAGGAAGTCTTACTACAAGAACTGAAGTTGAGAGTAAGGTTGAAACAGCAGTAACTAATTCAAAAAATTATACAGATGAACAAATTGCAGCACTTAAAACAGAGCTCATTCTTGATTGTGGTGACTCAAAGATAGCTACAACAAACGAAGGTACTGATGAAGGTACTGACGAAGGAACTGAAAACACAGATCCACAAGATTAATTTTTAACTAAAGGAGTTATATGCACATGGCTAATAAATTAAATGTTCGTATTGTAAATAAAAAAGATACAGAACAAAATTGGAATACTAACAATCCAGTATTATTAGATGGTGAAATAGCTCTTGTAGAAACTGCTGACGGTGTAAGAATTAAAGTCGGCAACGGTAATGATAATTTCCAGGCGTTGTCTTATGTGGACAACGCCGGGGATTTTATTGATAGAGCAGAGATTGCTACTACCATGCCCGAGACTGACAAAGATAAATATATATTAACTGCTGAAGCTGTACATAACTATGTACAAGAAGCATTATATATAGATGTTGACACAGAGGTTTAAAGGAGGATAAAATAAATGACAAAAGTAAGTTATCCTCAGTTATTACAAGAGATAGCCGATGCTTATCGTATTGCAAGTGAGACTACAGATAAGGTTACTGTTAAAGAGCTCCCTACTCAAATTAGTCAGTTATTCAATAGACTCCTTTGTAACTCTTACAAGTCAATTGAATATAACGAAGACAATACGATAACTTTAATTGACCACGAAGACGTGGCTCACACAATTACTCCAACCTATGATATTGGAAAAGTATCATCAGTAAAATTTGATGATAAGGTAATTGATTTAGCCTTCGATGGAGACCAAATCACTAGCATTGATAATAAAGTAGTTAATATTGGTTATGCTCCAAAGAGCGAAAATATTACCTCTTTTAATTATAAAACAATTACTTATAATGAAGACAACTCTATCACACTTATTGATAGTGATGATATTGAACATAAAATCATATGTAAATATGATGAAAATGACAGAATAAAGAGTATTTCTTTTGATGGACAATTTATTGCTCTAGATTACTCTGAAGAAATGCTTGAAGGTATAGGTGCTATAAATATTAATGTAGATAAGGCACCTGGTAATACGACTGTAAATAGTACTGCTCCAAAGTCAATAACTATTGAGACAGGTATTGAAGTTATACAACCTGTTTATGCAAATGCAGAAATACAAATAAGCAACAATGTAACAGTTGAAACAAGTGTTACTTTAGAAAGTGGGGAATAAAAAATGTTATTACGAAATTATGATAAACTTTGTGCACTTAGTACCTTAACTCATCTTTACGAAGCAAGTGGGAATATGGGTAGTACACAATATAGTGTAATTGATAATATTTACCCTAAGGCTACTGGGGGTAATATGTTACAAGTATTCACACAGGCTAGCTCAGCACCAGGTCTACCTATGACTAACTTTTCAAATGGCCTAAATGGATTAGGTGGTGTAACTTATCACGATTGCAATTTAATTGTAGGTACAAATAATGCACCAGTTACTTATGATGACTATACTATGTCACCTATAACAACAAATGATATAAAAAACATTGCTCATACTTATGAGTTTCATAAAGATGAAAATACAGGTGAAATAATATCAACTTATAAAAAAACATTTACAGCATTTAATGATATAACAATCAAAGAAATTGGTGTAATACAAGGTGTACAAAATAGCTCAAGTTCGTATCAATATGTTTTAGTTTATCGTGAAGTGTTAGAAACACCTATTGAAGTTCCAGCAGCTGCAAATGTAATGATAACACTTACAAAGAGGATTTCACCAAACTCTAATCAACCAGCAGACTATGTCGCAACAGCAAGTGTTGAGTAAGGTGGTATAGCACATGTCTAACATAGATTTTCAAAATGGCTTAATTGTTGGATTAACTGCTAATGGTGTAAATATACCAGTAATTGTAAACAAGATAAATACTGAAGCTAAATGGCTTGAAGAAAATCCGGTTTTATTAAATGGTGAAATTATTGCTATAACTTTTACTTCAGGTACACGATTAAAAGTTGGAGACGGTATAAAAGCTTTTTCAGAACTTGAATACCTCGATGCTGATATTTTACAGACACAAGCTGAGCTTCAAAGTAGTCTACAAAAGAAAGCTGATTTAGATGATAATGGCATTGTTCTTACTTCACAACTACCTAGCTATGTTGATGACGTAATTGATTCTTATATAACTACAGATGCTGCTGAATTTTCACTAGAATGGCTTTCAGACGTTGATGGTAATATTATAACTCCTGAAAAGGGTAAGATATATCTTATTATAACTGACGGGGAGTTTCACAATAAACAATATAGATGGAGTGGTACTACATATTCTTTATGTAACCCATCTGATGTTAATTCAGTTAATGGTAAAACAGGTATTGTTGAACTTGTTCCAAGTGATATAGGTGCTGAACCTGAGGGTGCAGAAACAAGAGCAAAAGAATATTCAGATACACTTGTTGGTAATTTAAGTGATTACTGGAATGTAGGATTACAAGTAACTGATGCTATGTCAGCTATAAATGCCAATGCAAACTGGGTAAACGGGACTTTTGAACAGCACGCAAATAAAATACAAAACTTATTTGATTATAGCGCAGATACTACTAAATATCCTTCAGCTAAGGCGACATATGATTTAATGAAATTTGTTTATGACTTAGTAATGCCTGTAGCTATATATGATAACCCAACAGGGCTTGAAGCAATTGATGCAGATATTGGAAATTGGTCTTTAACAGGATTAGATTTAACGCCTTATAAGAGAGTTAAATTTTATATTAAAGCAGCTGAATCAGGTGGTACTGGTTCCCCTTCACATATTGTAGAAATACATTTAGACGATAGAGCTAAAAACGCACAAGGACATTTTGTTGGTGGTCATACTGCTGTATTCTCAGATGCTACAAGTAAATTTCACAATGTTACTTGTTCAGTTAGTGGAGATAAAACAGCGGTAGCATTTAACAGAGCTAATAGATATAGTGCTTCTACTTCAGCAACAAGTATTGGTGGAAGATATTGTTATTTAATTGAAGGTTATTATATTTAGTTTTAAGTAAAGGAGGCCAGTAATCTAATGACTAACTTAGATTTTCAAAACGGCTTTATAAATGGTTTTATATCAGGTTCTACTAATATTAATATCAATACAATAAGTAAGAGAAAATCAGAAATAGATTGGTCTTCTGAAAACCCTGTCTTAGATGATGGTGAAATCATTGTCGTAGATATGGATAATGGAGAACTTAGATTAAAGGTAGGCGATGGGGAGTCTGCCTTTAATCTATTACCTTATATAGATGAATCTATTACAGATAGACTAGACGCTATTGAAAACGGCGCAGTAAAAATTGAAGTAGATACTGAACTTAATAAAGAAAGTAATAATGCTATTGCTAACAGTGCAGTAGCAACTGAAATAGAAAATTTAGCTTCTCAACAAACTCAAGTAATGTTTATAGCTTGGGGTGAAGACGACTAATGAAACTTTATATTAATGGTAAAAAATTTAAAGTTTTTCTAAATAATACTGAATATAAAATGA